>Ga0082335_1003711_pt1 | contig 24555 bp, 17 predicted proteins | sample Subgrocontami58m_FD_72375 | JGI IMG/M metagenome (GOLD analysis project Ga0082335, IMG submission 72375) | Subsurface groundwater microbial communities from S. Glens Falls, New York, USA - GMW37 contaminated, 5.8 m (SPADES assembly) (version 2) ...
AATCTCGTTATTATCCGTCGGCGCGTCTTCTGTGTTTAACCCCAACAGAAGCGGAAGGCTCACCGGCGTGATGTTAATAATCACAGGGAAGAATCCTTCGATTTTCATGTCGCCAATCGGCTGCTGGAGTAAAGGCAAGGGCACGCCGTTGCCATCGCGCTTGATCTGCAGATCCAAGAGCTTGGGATCGAGATTGATACCGCCAACGGGCTTAGCCGTTGTCTCTTGATCAACTCGTCCTGCCTCTCCTATCGCCGCGGGGTCGGAAGGCGGCTGAGCTTTAATTGCTTTAATAACTTCCTCACTCCACCCTGAACTTGATGCTTTAAGAGCTGATTTTATTCTTTGCTTCAATTTCTTGTTATTAATTAAACTTTCAATTGGCGCAAGACTTTCCGGCCTTCGAATATTTCCGATGTCGAGTGTCAAAGCTGATTTAAATAAACTGACAACGTTAGCAGCAGCTGTTAAACCTTGAATATCCGCTAATTGAGGCGCCCAATTTTCAATTTCCTTTTTCTCCGCCTCTAAAATTCCTTGCTTCTCTTTATTCTCTTCTTTTTTTGCTTTTTCTAATAATCCAGTAACGGTTTTTAACTTCTCAGCCGTTATCTTTTTTAATTTTTCTAGTACTTTCTTGGCCTCCATCCTCACATTTTCCTTAACATCAACATAGTCTATCCAGTTTGGCAATACAATATATTGAACCATTTCCAAAGCCCCAAATTTTACATCGGGAAATTCATCGGGAGTCTCTTTAGCTCTTGGAAAAATATATATTCTCCCTTGGTGGAAAAAAATATTATACGGAATATTGGTATCTTGCAATGCCTTAACCACACCATAGGCCGTGTCTGCTAATTTTTTTCTGTCCATTGATCTATCTCGTAGCTGAAAAACAAGATGTGCGGATAATAAACCCCTAACCTTTCTGACTTCAACAGCTTCCGGGAGAGTTAAATTTATTTGTGTATCCTCTAATACATCAATTTTTAAAGCATCGATATCTTTCCAAAATCCTTGAAAATGGAACTGCGGAACGGTTGAGGCAGCCCCGATACTATTGAAAAATAACTTGAGACGCTCATCGTTGCCCGTCAATTCCAATGCATCATAAAAATCATCCTGAAGGATAAATTGATTACGATACTTATATCTGCCGACCTTATCCGTTTCAATGAGAAGAAAATGGTTCTTGAAGATTGGGCTTGGATTTGCCCCAAACAGCCATGTTCGGCCAGTTTGCAGCCGGAACTCGGCTATTCGAGCTTTATCTTTGGCTAAATGCTCAAAAGTAATAAACTGACTTTTATCAGGGTCAAATGGCGCAGCAACGTTTATTGAGGCATTGCTTTTTTCGTCTGACATCAACCGATCGGCCCGGCCAGGCACATAACTCACGGCAATAGTATTGTTAAGTCGTCTTTCTGCTGTTCCCTTCTCAGGATCGAAAAAAATCATCCCTTCGCTTTTCTTCCGGTCCCAAGCTTCATTTATAATTCCTTCATGCAATATCGGCTCATACCCTTCATTAGTATCAAGAGTAAGAAAAATTTCATTTTTTAACTTATCAAAATCAGGGAGATCCAGACTTACGGCCGCAAGCTCAACTCTTAATACCGATGTATCGTTCTTTATTTCATCAAAAGGAATAATCAATTTCATTTTCTCGATATTGTCTTCCTTTTGCCCAATGACTTTGGCTAATTCCTGTGTCGTTAATTTAAGTTTTCCTTTGAGTTTTGCCAGCTCACCATTTTGCCTATAAAACTCCTCTCTCTTGCCCTCGAATGCTGTCCTTGACTGCTCATCGGGTGCTGAATAACTTCCATCAACTAATGGCCATTGTTCAAATATGGCATACAATTCCTTTTCTAATTTAGTCGTTTCAGCCTCCAATTTCGCAATTTCTTTTTTAAGCGGGGCGTTATGCTGATCAATAACAGAGTCGCCCAACTGTTTTGCCTGTTTTTCATCGCTTTGCAATTCACCTAATTCTGCCTCTTCGGTTTCGATTGCCTTGTCCCGATCCGCTGCTGTCCGATAAAGAGAAACCAATTCGCCTCCCAATTCAAAAAAGGCCACCCCGGTTCCCAACCTGCTATTAGCTTCGGGTTTCCTTGGGAAAATATATGTTTTCAAAATGCCTTCGCTGGTTTTCGTAAAAATCACATTATGCGGTTGACCTTTTCGCTGTAAAATTTTCATGATTGTGGCAATCACAGAGACGAGTTCGGCTATATCTTTTTCATTCCCTTCAATGGTAAATCCCCTGACTGGATATTTGTCATTAAGAGTCGAGAACTTGATTGGGCCGATGTGTATTATGTCTTTCTTGTCATTTGACTGAAATTCTTCCTTCTCAACCGGCAAAGCTGAAGGGTGATTATTCTCGTCTTGATAGTAGAGAGCCTGCAGGTGCAGGTGATTGACTGAACCAAAAGCTCGCCAACTGTTAAATCCAATCTTTAGATGTTCCTTGTCGAGTTCCTTTGCCATGTACGTTAAGGCCACCTTTATCGCATCCTCATCAAGAACCTGCGGTCGCCGTGGGTCCATGTTAGGCAGCAAGAGAAAATGTCCCCCCTTCCCCAGAGGTGCCCCTTGACGAATGATTTCAACAGGGATGCCAGCTATACTTTGTTTATTAAACAATGCTGTTGTCCTTTTAGCTCTTTTCCAATCAACCTTCATAAAACTAAAACCGCTTCTTCCAGGGACAACTGTCGCTGGGGGATCATCCGGTTTACGTTTATCCCCTCGGGCTTTATTATACTGTACAACAATATCCCCATACGCTTCTCTCTTTGCGTCGGCAAAATAATCACTAACAGTTGCGTATCGTTCAGGTTTACCACTTACTAAGGATTCGGCTACTTTTTCCTCAATCCATGCATTTTCGATTTGTTCGACTTTTGTTTCTCTGGTAGCCTTAATGAAGGCCTCACTAGTACCCAGCGCCGCCTCATCGCTTTCCTTAGCATCAATCGGCGATCTGGATTGAACTAGAGGCGTATCTGTCTGTAGCTTGTATGTTGCTTTAATATCGTAAGTGCCGTTCTCAAATATAATGTGGCGATGATGAATTAAGTTGAGATTGTTAATCGGCAAAAATCCAAAATCGACATTTCTGAATCCCTTAATTATTTCTCTAAAGGCTGTAAGCTCTTCATTGTTTAGTGTATCCACAACATAGCCTAAATTTACGACATAAAACTCAAGTTTATCAGCAACCATACTATTAATATTTTGACTAAGTTCTCTTTTAACAGCCAACAAGGGATCCCCCTGCCCTTTGAGAGGTGCGACTTTCACAGCAAGAGAAAAAGCCGGGGTAACATTAATCCCCCGGACGCCAAATGTCATAGCTTGAGCCTGGTTAAGAATTGGATCTATTTTTGTATTTAACGCCTGTATTTCCTGATCGGTGATGGGGGGGTTGCTATTATCTTGTCTATCCACATCCAAACTGGCAAATGTCATGTGGAGGCTCTCAACGGGATTAAACTTGACCTTGTTGCCAAGGCCCTTTCTATTAAGTTCATCTTTAATTTGTCTTTCTACACTCAAAATATTTTTATAAACTTCACTCCCATGATCAAGGGGCATGACTAGAGAAACGCCATCCTGTGGCCGCAAGTTACCCGTTTCATCCCATATTACTTTCGTTCTTCTTAAATCCTGATCCGCCACAGCCTCCTTTTTATCAAGTCTTCCCCACAACCAATTAACATCGTCTTCATGAAATTTATTAAATGTAACTGGAGAACTAGGTGCTACATCACGTCCAACTATACCATCTTTTGGGTTGTAGCTCAGTACTGTGCGGCCCTGCTTATCCTTGTCCCAATACTCATTCATATTAGGGAATTCGGCAAATCTAACTTCACCCAAAGAGTATTCGCCTAATGTAACATTTTGGCCATCCTCTTCATTAATAATCTGCAGTACCTTGTTATATTCCTCAGGACTTAATGAATTGACAAAATAACCTAGGGTAATATGAGCAACGAAGGAGGGTTTTATATCGATGCCGGCATGTTGAGAGATGGCTTGCTTTATTTTATACATTCTTTCAAAGTCAGCTAACGTTCTTGGATAAACACGGGCCATTAAAATCTTTGGGCCGTCAATCATTCCAACGCCTTTGACCTCAACATTAATATCTCCAAGGCGTCCTAACTGATCAAAGGCCCTTTGCACCTCTTCAAAAATTTTCTGTTTCTGCTGTTCATAATTATCATTACCTGGCTTAACAATGAGATCGTGAATGGTGACATGAAAAGAACCGGGATTGACAAAAGCAATTTTTTGCCCCAAGCCCTCTTTTTCAAGCTTAAGCTTTATACTCTCCTGCAACTTTGCGATTCGACCTTCTGTATCCCTATTATTAATCCATGTTATGGCCGTCACCCCCTCAAAATTTTCCGGAATCGCTGTATATGTCTGAACCCCAGCCTTTACTTCACCCTTTTGGAAATTACGAAATTTCTGTCTTGGTGCCTGCAATGAGTCCTCAGGAATCTCGCGGGCATTATTTAAAACTTTAAATGTTTTAGCTGTACGTTCTTTATAGTCCTGAAATTCTCTTTCATAATTCATCAGCGATCTGAATTGACTATGGTCGGACAAATCAGGCGCCAACATTCCGTCTTCTTCCCTTATCGCCGCCCGGTCATCCGCATCGGCGGATGTCGAGGCCTCGCCTTGGCCTTTTGGCTGGAGGCGGGCGGGGTCGGCGGTTTCAATTTGGATTTTTTTGTCGACTCTACGTGCGGCCAGAATATTTTTGGCGATAATGGCGATAGCTAGAGGGAGTTGCTCATCTTCTTTAATACGATGCCCGCGCATAAATTGTTTTATTTCTGTAAGCATGGCCCCATATTTTTTATGCTTCGGATCACGCAGAGTGCGTAATACTTCCTCGTTAGCCGCGGTTTCGAATCCAATACCCCATGATGACCGAACACTTATTTTTATAGAATCAGCGATTGATATCAATTTAGTAGTTAGACGGTCTACGAAGCTCTTCTTCCGCAAACGACTAATTTCTTCTGTCCTATTGCCTACGAGCGTCTTAAGCTCTTCCTCTGAAGTCGCCGCGGGATCGCCTGCATAGCCATCTAAAGTCCTCCAACCTGCCGCGGGGTCGGTACCCCTGGCAAGTTTTTCTAATTCCTCCCTTTCGTCATACATCCAATTAAACATCATATCCTTAAAATTGTTCACATCTCGCTGCCGTTTTGCTCCTTCAGGGGAAAATGATTTGTAATAAATACCCACAGATTCTATCTCCCCTAACTTATCATCTTTGCGAACAATGACTTGAAATCTCCCTGGCAAATGTGACTTTAGATTACCAACAAGCTTTTCTGCTATTTCGTTAGCCCTCTGAGATAAAACCTCTTCGCCAATAAAAGATCCCTCATCCCCCCAAACTATCCTATTCATATCCTCATATCCCTTGGACCAAACGTTCCAAGTTTCAAACGGTTCATCAGAAATCCCGCTGACAGGCCCTATCGTTTTGATGCCTGAATGCCAAGTTAAAATACGCAATATCCTCAGCCGTTTTTCTTCCTCTACCCCCATCGCCGCCCTATCCCCAGGGATAGGGCCCGCGGGCCCTTGATCCTGATCAAGGGCGGGGTCGGCGGCAATAGGAGAAACCAACCTCATATCTAGGTCCTCGCCTTCAGCAGAAGATACAACTATATTTCTAATTGAATCGTGCATACTATCATCTGACTCTAGTAGTCCTAAATCTTGCAAGTCTTGTCTTATCCGATCTGAGAAAAGTTGATGTTTTGGATCTCGAGCTTTCATAACGAGCTCGTAGAATGTGATAGGCTTTGTTTCCATTAAGCTGATAAGGCTTATATAAACTGCTCTCACAACGCCAAGGTGCTCTTCCGCTCCATTTTTTAATTTTACCATCCCTAGGGCGGGGTCGGCGTATTGTAGATTTGGTATTTCTGCAGCCTCGGATTCGGAGATAATCAGAATCGGCATAGGACTGATATCAAATCCCCGGGTTTCTGCTTCTTTCAACCATTGTTGGAAAACCGGTGCTGCCTCATTTGAAATACCATAGACTTGGCCAGAAGCAGCCGCTAATCTTCTGACGTCATAAGCGGCAGATTGAGAATAAGTTTCCCCGCGTGTAGATACATGGGCTTTTGTTATTTCCATGGAAAGACCGCCTGCAGAAAGAGTAACAGCAGCAGCGGAAGGTATTCTATCTGCGGACAGCGTACGACCACCATGATCGAAAATTCTTTGCATGGCTCCTGTCCCATCAAATGAACTGAAAATATGGTCTATTTCAAAAACAGTACCATCTTCGCGGGGTGTCTCACGGTATAAACTCGCTGTTCCCGTTGCAAAATCTTTGCGGTAACCAAGGGGTTCTAAAATATCCCCCAAATTTCTTAACTGAGTTAATATTTCTTCGGGTTCCAAACTCCCCACCGCCGCGGGGTCGGCTTCTGATCCCAAACCGTTCTGAGCATATTCTTGAAGCGTTCTTACATTACTCGTCAATTCAAGGAGAAGCTTTTGATGGACATCTATTGTTATCCCCTTCTTAAGATCATCCGCATGGATTTCTGTGGACAACCATTCCACAAATTGGATCAAGTTTTGGATATTATCTAAAACTTCCTGGTATCTAGCCGTCTCACTAACCGGTGGAGTATATCCCAGCGTTTGCTCTAAAATATCCATCGCATACTCTTGACCTTCTGAAGCCGCCAATTTATCAATATGTTCTGCTAAGACCCTTAAGTCTATAAGGACCTTACGTATGTCCTGATCGGTGTTGGTAATATTGTTTTCTATCTGACCAACGATGGGCATTAATTGAGCCCCTATCGCCGCGGGGTCCTGGATTTCACTCTGAGCCTGAACTTCCTCGTAAAGAACATAAATATTATTATCTATTCTTGCACCAGTAAAGCGGTTCTTCGGATTTCTGCTTACTGGTGTCAAAGCTTCCAAGAATTGCATTCTGGCAGCTTCTACATCTTCTACACTCAAATCAGCATTAAGGTTATATATAATAGGAAAAGCCCTAGACCCAGTCAGGTAAAATTCAATTGTGGTAGCTTTGGTTAGAATGGCATCCTGGTAGGCTGTGTAAACCAATGCAGAAAAGCTTCCATTTTCTTTAGTAAATTCTTCGAATGTTTCAATGGGCTTGATATTCCCTATCGCCGCGGGGTCGGTGACTGCGGTAGAGGAATCCCCTGTAGGATTTTCCATCTTAATATGGGAGATTTGTTCAAAAGATATTCGGCTTTCTTCGGCCTCAGGCTTTCCTTGCTCATCTTCATAGCGTACAATCAAATCATTAACTTGCATATCATATAATCTAGCTTCTCTAAAATCCTTTGCACCATATTCAAGGACTTTAATGTCGAAGGGGCCTTCGGATTTTAAACGCTGAGAAGCATCGTTTCTAAATGGTTGGGTCTCGGTCCCTACCAAGCCATGTTGTATATAATACGTCTGCTCTTCAGCGCTAAATTTTTCCAGAATTGGTATGACTCCCATGCCCATAATAATACCTAGCATATAACGGAGTATTATCGAACGGGCTCTCTCCCATTTAGAAGATGTTAGGCTGGCAAGTTCGGCCTTTAAACGTCGGCCGGCTTCTCTTTCCTGCTCAATTTCCTGCTCAATGGCGTTAATCTCCAAGGAGAAGGGTTTGTTTCCCTTAGAAAACAGTGCTTGAAAATTATATTCTATATCTTTTGCGACTACCTTATTATCCACCAGGGCTAAGCGCAGAGCCCGTTCCACATGATCAGGGTCAATGGCTGCTCCGGCCTGTAGTTTTTTACCGATCAAAGTTTCTATAATTTTATCAATGAAAGCCTTTGAACTTGGTGATAATTGGCCATAAAGAGCAAGCGGATCAACTCTCCCACCCAGCGCCGCGGCGTCGGTGGTTTCCGATGCCAGTTTTTCGGCGGCGGCTTGAGCCTCAGCTTGGGCTTGGGCCACGACACCAGCATTATCTCCGTTGGCTTCAAGGATATTTGTATGCACCTTTAAACCATTACCTTTATCTTCTCGTAAAGCCGCTGCTTGAGACTTCGAAAGTTTTTCTCCATCCTTGGCTATAATTCTGTTGTCAGGATCCGCCAGTTGTGGAGATACTTCTAGATTGGTTCCCCCTGAGAAGTATTGCCGCGGGACAATTTGTTTAGTCGCGGCATCGTAGTCTTCCTTAATATAGTCGTAGGCGCCCTTTTTAAAGGCTTCCAGATACTGCTGGTAAATTTTTTCCTTAATATTGGGATCCTCAACATCGACACCCTTGGTTTTGTTCTGATCGGCATACACCTGTCCTAAGAGTGACTCTTTTAAATTCATCTTGTACCAGACCGCTAAAATAAGAGAATTGTAGATTTGTCTAAGATTAGCAAAGTTCTTGCCTTCATTAACTTCTTTTTGAATTTCCGGTAAGAGCACCTCCCGCACGACATCCGAGGAGATTTTATTGATTTCCCTGGCCTTTTCATCCTGGACTTTATCCAAAGCAATCTCTTGATTGCCTAAATTTTTCTGCAGCGCTAAGTAATCTTCCTCTAACATGACTTTCAAACTGCTTTCAATAACAAAGACATTGTTGTCTTTCTCGTACACAACGGCCTTGTTCGGGACAATCCAGATTTTATTGAAGGTGTTGAGCGGGATGTCGGTTGTGCCAAACTTCTCCTGGGCTTGTTTGTAGACTCTCTTCCAGAACTCTTTGCCTAGATTATCTTCCGGGTACACTAAAGAGGCGGTGAGTTGTTTTAAAATATAATCTTGAGCCAGTAAGTCACGGCCCATTTCTGTAATGCCTAATCCATTGGGAATAATCCGATCCTTTTCGTAGGGAGACAGGTTGACCCAGAAATCTTGTTCCGGAACGGTTAAGGAGGCCAGAAAATATTTAATCAGTTTGTTGGCTTCATCTTTCAAGGCTTCACCTTGAAGATCAGAATTCCCTGAATTGATCAGAAAGTCAAATTCTAAGGGATTGTCCGGATAAAGGGTGATTCCTTTGATTAAAACAGGATTGTATCCCGGGGTAAGGCCGACCATACTTCCGGGAAGAGGCAGATTTAACAACGGGATGACCTGGGCGTAAGAAAGATTCGCGGGGATAAGAAAGTTTAAGGTGATGATCGAGACAAGAAAAGAACAGAAAATGCGGTAAACAAGAGATTTCTTTGAACGGCGTAACGGCTGGATCATGTGGGTTCCTCCAAAGTTATAGTTGCAGGGAACAGGCATGCCTGTTCCTTACTCCCCTAAACAGCCGTGGCAGGATTCTGTTAGAAGGATAATTGTAGATTATTGAAATCTGATAAGAATACTGTTAAAGGATACAACATTTTTTTTAGTTGTCAAGGGTGAATTTTTGTCTATAATTGGAGCAAGATGAAAATTGGACATATTACAATAGACCAGCCGATTATTCTTGCCCCCATGGAGGATGTCACTGACACTTCCTTTCGCTTGATTTGTAAGCGTTTGGGCGCGGATATCGTGTATACGGAATTTACCAGCAGCGAGGCGATTATTCGCGACGCCCAAAAGGCGCTCAAAAAAATTCAGGTCACGGATGAAGAGCGTCCGATCGCGATCCAACTCTTTGGCGGTGTAGAGAAATCCATGGAAGATGCGGCGCGTAAGGCGGAAAGTCTTAAACCTGATTTTATTGATATTAACTGCGGCTGCTGGGTTAAGGATTTAGTTGCTCGTGGTGAAGGGGCAGCCCTCCTTCGAGACCTCCCTCGTTTTGAAAGAATTGTCCGCTCGACTGTTCAAGCCATCAAACTTCCTGTCACTGTGAAAACCCGACTGGGCTGGGATGATCAAAGTATTGTCATCTTGGATGTCGCGAAAATGGTGGAGCAGGCCGGCGCGCAGGCGCTGGCGGTGCATTGCCGCACTCGTGCCCAAGCCCACGAAGGGACCGCGGATTGGAGCTGGTTAGAGAAAATTAAGAAAGTTATTTCAATTCCTCTGATTGGGAATGGCGACATTAAAAGTCCTGAAGATGTCCAAAGATTATTTGATTTAGGATGCGACGGGGTGATGATTGGCCGGGGCGCGATTTATAATCCGTGGATTTTTAAACAAATTAAATATTACCTTAAAACCAAGGATCATCTGCCGGAACCCAATTTAAAAGAAAGAATTGATCTTTGTATTGAACATCTGAAATTATCCGTTCAATATAAGGGCCCTAAATGGGGTGTGATTACGTTTCGTAAACATTACGCCGGATATTTTAGAGGATTACCCAATGTCGCCAAATTGCGAGCGGAGCTCATGGAGATGGTGGAGTTGGAAGAGATTGCGCAAAAGCTTGGTTTATTTTTGGAAGAAAATGAAATGGTAGGGGCCAGGATTTGAGGTTGACAAACCTTTGAGGTAATAGTATATTTAAATCGAGGTGTTTAAAATGTTAAGAAAAAAATCACAAAATATTGAGGCCCTGCGTAAAAAATTCCATCGTGAGTGGCTTTTGATCGCGGTGGATAAAATGGATCCCGCCACATCTATCCCCCTGACCGGCCGCCTTTTATTTCATAGCCATCATCGTGATGAGGTGTATACACAATCTGGGAATTACAGAAAATCAGCTCTCCTGGTCTATTCTGAAGACGGTTTCCCAAAAGGATACGCTGCGGCATTTTTATATGCTTGAACAGGCCATAATCAAAAAAATTTTAAAAGAAGGCATCGTCTCTGTCTATGTAACTTTTCAAGGGCCGACTACTTCTCGTATCATCAAGATGGCTGTAGATACGGGAGCCACCTTCACAATGATTCCCTGTGAAATTGCCAGGGATATTGGATATGATCCAGTTTTAAGTAAAAAACGTGTTGAAATATCAACAGCTAGCGGCATGATATTCACCCCTGTTATTAAAATCAATTCTGTTGCCTGTCTCGGAACAAAAGTAAATGAAATGGAAGTTATCTGCCATGATCTTCCCGTAGAAAGTCCAGTGGAGGGTTTACTAGGATTAAATTTTCTTGTCTACGTTCTAGAATTTAAAAATTTCCTGCTTAAGATTAATCGGTTTTTACCTCATTGATTAAAATAGTAAATGAAAAAGTACGATATCATCGTTATCGGTTCCGGCGGCGCGGCGAAAATCACCTCGCCTGCCGCGCGGCTAGGCTTGAAAGTTGCCTGCATTGAAAAAGACGCTTTAGGCGGCACTTGCTTAAATCGCGGCTGTATCCCATCGAAGATGTTGATCCACCCTGCGGATGTAGCCATTCAAATAAGGGAAGCCCACCGCTTCGATATTCACAATGACCCGCATTTTTCCATCGATTTTGCTAGGCTGGTGACACGAATTTCAAATACGGTTGACCAGGATTCCGCTTCGATCGCTGCCGGATATGCCAAAAATTCCAATATTGATTTCTACCACAGCACAGCAAGATTTGTATCGAATAAAGTGGTGGAAGTTAACGGACAGCAATTAACCGCGGATAAGATTCTTATTGGGGTTGGAGCGCGGCCGCATATCCCTAATATTCCGGGCTTGCAAGGCACACCTTTTATGACGAGCACGGAAGCCTTGCGGAATACAAAGTTACCTAAAAAAATGATTGTGATTGGCGCTGGATATATTGCCGCTGAGCTCGCGCACGCTTATCAGGCACTGGGAACCGAAACGCACATTTTGGTGCGCAGCCGTTTATTAAGGAAAGAAGATTCGCAAGTGGCGGAGGAATTCACCCGGGTTTTTTCACGTTATCATAAAATTTATTTGGGCGCCATTCCTCAAAAGGTTAATTATTCCAATGGACAATTTACGATTGCCTTTAATACGGGCGTGGTTACGGCCGACGCCTTGCTCATTGCCACCGGTATTGTTCCTAATACGGATACCCTCGCTTTAAAAAATACAGATATTAAACTGCGTGAAGGGGATTTTATTAAAGTCGATAATCGTTTGCGGACAACCGTTGACGGCATTTATGCCCTGGGGGATTGTATCGGAAATTATTTTTATAGGCACAGTGTTAATTTTGAAGGGGAATATCTTTTCCGCACGGTGTTTACTGATCCCAGTGATGAACCGATTCAGTATCCTCCTATCCCCCACGCGATTTTTTCTCATCCGCAGGTTGCCGGTGTGGGCAAGACAGAAGACCAATTAAAACAAGAAGGTGTGGAGTATGTGGTGGGCCTCAATCCTTACAAAAGCAGCGCGATGGGCATGGCTCTTCTCTCGGACTACGGCTTTTGTAAAATTTTAATTGAGCGCAAAACCCACAAAATATTAGGGGCGCACATTGTCGGGGATGAAGCCTCCGATATGATTCATATGCTGATTGCCTTTATGAATAAACAGGGAACGCTTGAAGACTTGTTGAATATGGTGTATATTCATCCTGCTCTTCCTGAGATTGTAAGAAACGCGGCGAGAAAAGCGAAAGAGGACCTGACCCATGCGTGATTCAGAAAACGCGATATCCATAAAAAATTTAACCAAATTTTACAACGGCTTTAAGGCCCTGGACGCTGTGTCTTTTCAGGTCAAGCGTGGAGATTTTTTTGCCTTTTTAGGGCCCAACGGCGCCGGTAAGACAACCACCATTAACGCGATCACCGGACTCTCTAATTTTCAAGCCGGCGAAGTCAAGGCCTTTGGCTATGACGTCCGGCGAGATTATCTCAATACCCGGCGTTTAATCGGTTTATGCGCGCAGGAATTTAATTTCGATCCCTTTCTTTCTATTCATGATTTGCTCGTTTATCAGGCCGGTTATTTTGGAATTTTGGCTAAGGAGGCTTCGCAAAGAACGGATCATCTTCTGGAACGTTTTCAACTCAAAGAAAAACGTAACAGTAAACACCGGGCCCTCTCAAGCGGGATGAAGAAACGGCTTCTGTTGTGTCGGGCTTTAATTCATGATCCCGAAATTTTAATTTTGGATGAACCCACAGCTGGATGTGATCTGGAATTAAAATATTTAATCTGGGATTATCTGGCCCAGCTTAACAAGGAAGGCAAAACGATATTTTTAACCACACACAATATGGAAGAAGCCGAAAAATTGTGCCGAACAATCGGCATTATTCATCATGGTAAAGTCGTTCGTTTTGGCGACAAGAAACAAGTTTTACAGGATAAATCTCTCGAAGCCGTGTTTCTTGAGGTAACAGGGTTGGAATAATGATTACAAACCCAATAGGCGTTCTCGCGCTTTCTCGGCGTGAAATTCACCGGTTTCTTTCAGTGGCCAGTCAGACGGTTTTTCCTCCGCTGGTGACGTCCTTTCTGTTTATGTTCATTTTTGGAGTAGCCATTGGCCAGCGGATTGATTTTAGCAGCACGGGATTATCCTATTTAGGCTTTATTGTCCCGGGGTTGATGACCATGCATTTGATTTCCAGCTCCTACGAAAATACAACATCTTCTTTGTTTATCGGGCGCTGGCATAATCACATTCAAGAAGTTCTACTTTCGCCTCTCTCCTATTTCGAGATGGTGTTAGGTCTCTTGGCTGGCGGAGTTACGCGTGGGATTATGGTTTGTCTGGGCGTTTATTTAGTTTCTTTAACTTTGAGTCCGACAACGATTGCTCATCCATTTTGGCTTTTCTTTTTTATGGTGACAATTTCGGTGATTTTCTCTTGCGCGGGAATGATGGGCGCGTTATGGGCGGAGGATTTCAATATGCTCAGCGTCTGGAATATTTATTTGATTGTTCCTTTAGTTTTTTTAGGAGGCGTTTTCCATCCTTTAAAAATGCTTCCTCCCGTTGCGCAACTGATATCTCAATTTAATCCGATGTTTTACCTTGTCCAGGGCATTCGTTTTAGCGTCACCGGACATACGGATGTCTCCATCGTCTCTGCGGCATTACTTTCCTTTGCCCTTGCGACTATTTTTTTCTTCTCCACGGTATACTTATTTAAAATCGGGTATAAATTAAGAACTTAATTTTCTTCAGGAGTTTTGGCTTGAATTTTTAAGGCATGAATGGAGGATTTGAGTTTTTCCTCTAAAGCCTTGTAGACCATGCGGTGGCGTTCTAAAGGTGTTTTGTTTTTAAAGTCCGATGAGACGATAAAAATCGAAAAATGTCCGCCCCCTCTTTTTTTAGCCTCCGTATGAGAAGCGTGCAAATCCGAATCATCCTGGATTTCTAATTTTTGAATAGTAAAATGTCCTTTCAGGATGTTTCTGATCTTCTGTTTTGTTGTCATAAATCTAGTCTAACACACTTGTTCTCGACATCATTAAATTTTTAAGGCATAATAGGATTTAATGAATCCAGTTAATTTTTTAGAATTAATAAAAAATAAACAAGAGAAAATTCACCAGTGGCTTAAGAAATATGAACCCTCCGGTGAGTTGCCCTTATATTCTTCCTGTGATATTCGCGACGCGGGATTTAAAATCGCGGTGGTAGATACGAACCTTTTCCCGGCGGGGTTTAATAATCTCTGTGAACACGGCCTCGAGGATTCAGTGAAATTTATGCGTGAGGCCATTCTCAAGCGTGTTCCCGATTGCGAAAATATTTTAATTGTGGCGGAAGAACATACGCGCAATACCTGGTATCTGGAAAATGTTCGTATCTTGCAGCAGATCATTGAAAAAGCGGGTTTTAGAGCCGCTATCGGAACATTTTTGTCCATTCAACCGGACTTTTGTGAGACCATGAATTATGTCGAATTAGAAACCGCGGCTGGATTCCCTGTTAAAATTTTTTGTCTAAAAAGAATTCTCAATGAATTTGGAGCCGGGCGCCAATCCTTTGATCTGATTATTATGAATAATGATTTGACCACCGGCATTCCTGAAATCCTGCAGAATTCGAGGATTCCGATTTACCCTTCGATTCAGGCCGGCTGGCATTCTCGTCTTAAATCCGTTCATTTTTCCCATATGGATGATTTAATGAGGGGATTCTCTGAAATTGTTGGTTTAGATCCCTGGCTATTCTCCTGTTTGCATGATGTTCTCGACAACGTCAATATTAACGCGCCAGAAGATCAGGAAAGGTTAGTCGCGCGGGCTTCTAAACTTTTTGGAAAAATAGAAATTAAATATAAAGAGCATCAAATCAAAGAAAAACCCTATCTTTTATTAAAATCGGATTCGGGCACGTATGGCATGGGCGTATTGCCTGTTGAGGATCCCCAAGATATCCTTAAACTGAATCGTAAAAAACGCAATGAATTGTATAAGGGAAAAGGGGCTCAGCCCATTCATCGGATTCTGCTTCAGGAAGGCGTGCCCACCGTCTGCCACATGGGCGGTGAAGCCTCTGAGGTATGTATTTACCAGATTGAAAATACTTTGGTGGGAGGATTCTATCGCTCCCACGCGGGCAAGAGTTCACGGGAAAATTTAAATGCCCAGGGAATGGAATTAAAAAAGATGTGTCCGCATCTTAAGAAGTACGGTGACTGCGGCGTTCATCACGACGTCAGCATTTTTGATGTGTATCGGATTTTAGCCAGAATCGCGGGAGTGGCCGCTCAACGTGAAATGAAGGAACTGGAGGCAGGCAAAAGATGAATTTTTTATTTTTAATGGATCCTTTAGAGACGGTGATCATGGAGAAAGACACCTCTTTTATCCTCATGCTCGCCTCTTACAGAAGAGGTCATAACGTTTACTTTCTTTCGGACGGCGGTATCATTCATCGTCAGGGCCAAACGGCTTTTGAAGTTAAGAAAGTGGTTCCTCAGGCCGTTTCTCGTCAGCCGTTTATTGTTTCGGCCAAAGAAATTCTTACCGAAGATAAAGTTGATGCCATTTTTGTCCGCAGTGATCCTCCTTTCGATAGACAATATCTTCTCAATACCTGGCTTTTGGATTTGTTACCTGAAAGAATTTTTGTTATGAATAATCCCAACGGAATTCGAACGGCTAATGAAAAACTCTGGGCGCTGCAATTTAAAACACTGATTCCCCCTACTCTGGTCGGGAGAAATCAGAAAGAAATTTTTGCCTTTCTTGAGAGGGAAAAAGAAAGCATTGTTAAGCCTACGGATGGTTACGGCGGTCAAGGGGTCTTTCGTATCAAGAAATCCGACACGAATACCAATGTTATATTGGAGATGTTGACAGCGAAGTGGACGAAGGATATTATTGTCCAAAAATACCTTCCTGAATCTCAAAAGGGAGATAAAAGAATTCTTCTCTTGGAGGGAGAACCTCTGGGGGCGGTGTTGCGCGTCCACGCTAAAGGTGATCATCGTAATAATTTCTTTGCTGGAGGCAAACCCCATCCAACGGAAATAACTGTCCGTGATAAAAAGATCATTAAGGCTTTAAAACCAAGATTAAAAGAATTAGGGCTTTCTTTTGTCGGTATTGATATTATCGGCAGTTATCTGATGGAAGTCAATGTGACCTCTCCCACGTGTCTGCAGGAAATGAACAGGCTTTACAACGTTCATTTAGAAGATAAAATAATAGATTTTGTGGAAAGAAAAACCAATGACACTCGATCAAATTAAATCTATCATTGAGCAAAATGTGCCCGGATCGACAGTTTACGTCCTCGATCCGATGAATGACGGCCAGCATTTACAGGCTATTGTCATCAGTCCGGTTTTTAAAAGTATGATGCTGATTAAACAGCATCAAATGGTGATGAAACCATTGAAGCAAGCCTTGGCCCAGGAAGTTCATGCCCTTGGATTAAAGACATTTACACCAGAAAAATGGGAAGAAGTGAAAGGAGAATTCAATGGACGAATCAATCCGCAAACGCGTTGAAGATCAGGTTAAGAAAAATAAAGTATTCTTGTACATGAAAGGCACACCGGAGACGCCCTTGTGCGGCTTTTCCGCGCAGGCGGTCAGTATCCTTAAAGGGCATAACGCGCCTTTTCAATCGTTTAATATTTTAGAAGATGAGGCCATCCGTCAGGGAGTTAAGGAGTATTCCGATTGGCCGACATTCCCTCAATTGTACGTCAAGGGGGAATTGATTGGCGGTTGCGATATTATGACGGAACTGCATGAGAATGGAGAATTGGCGAAGATATTAGATACGGCAAAATAAATTTTTTATTGCCTCATACGGATAAATTCCAGACGAATGCCCGTCATTCCAGATGATTCCCAGCGCGTAATTCCCTAAGGGGATAATTTCTTTGGCCGCGATATCCGCTGGGATATCTTTTTCTCGAAGAGTCTTCTCCCCTGTCATTTCATTAACGCACAACGCGCAGCGGCAGCTTAAACGCAGATCCCTGTTATTCATCACCCAGCGCGAGCCATCCTTCCAGCTTAAAATAACCTCTTGGGCATTGAATTCAATTTGAGGGACTTCTCTTTGCTCAATATTTTTTTTGCCTAACGCCATGATCACTCGATCAACGGCTTCTTTGACGAATTTATTTCCGTGAATTTCATCCACCTTAAGGATAAATTCAGGCAGAAGCGGAAGTTCGGCCAAAAGTTCAATTCCAAAACGCTCTTTAAGAGATTGAGCGGCCTGTGAACCAAAAATATAATGTTTTTTCTGGCATTGATCACAGACAAAAAAAGACATATTTTCAATGACCCCCAGAATGGGGACATTGACGCGCTCAAACATCAGAATGCCGCGGGAGACATCCATCAAAGAAAGCGTCTGCGGCGTTGTGATAATCACCGCACCATTGAGGCGGATGGATTGAGTGATAGTCAGCTGGACATCGCCGGTTCCCGGCGGCATATCAATAAACAAATAATCCAGCTCCCCCCACGCGGTATTAAAGAGAAGCTGCTGGACATAACGGGTCACTATGGGCCCGCGCATAACCGCGGGGGCATCGCCTAACAAAAATCCAAACGACATAATTTTGAGATTATTTTTCTCTAAGGGAATCAGTTGATTCTGTTCATTGGCGTAAATTTTTGTGCTCTCAAAATGAAATAATCCGGGGACCGATGGCCCGTGAATGTCGACATCGCAAAGGCCAACTTTGAATCCTCGAGAGGCTAATTCCTGGGCCAGGTGAGCGGCGACAGTCGATTTCCCTACCCCTCCTTTACAGGAAGAAACAGCGATAACGGAACCTATTTTACTGAAAGGATTTGGCCCGGAAGGAGCGGACGTCTGACTCTTGGGAGACTGACTGGTCATGTTGACTTTAACGGAAGATACTCCCGGAATCCGGCTGACATATTCCTGGGCTTTTTGTTCAAATTCTGATTTGACCGGACAAGCCGGGGTCGTTAAGACAATATCGAAACTCACATGCCCACCCTTGATCTGAATATTTTTAACAAAACCTAAGGAGACAATGTCTTTGTTAAAATCGGGATCAATGATGGCGCGCAAAGCATTAAGGATATCTTGTTCGGCAGGCATGGCTAGATTTTCATTTTTTCAATTTCTTCTTCTTTTAAAATTTTTGCGGTAACAATATTTTTTTCACCTTTATTGTTGACCGCCCAGTATTCTATTTGCTGAGGGGTTTCCTCTTTAAATTTAGAAAACCGTTGGATCAATCCAGCGGCCGTTGAGAAAATTTCGTCTGTGGGATGGTAACCCTTTAAAAGAAGAGTCGGCCCCATATGATCGGGAAACCGCATAATCCAATCATCTTTGTGGGCGTAATGCAGAAGAGATTTATTCTCTTCCTCATCTCTTCCCAAAATAATTTTAAAGTGATCATTGAGGCGGAAATGTCTTCCCCATTTAAGAGCGATCGTTTCCCGAAAATTCCGATACCCGTGTTTAAAAACGTCCAGCATGCGATTAGCAAAATTTTGGTCGGTTAAAAGACATCCTCCGGCTGGAGGGCTGAAATTTTTAATATTTAATTGATCGGCGAGTTGAAGCTGTTCTTTGCGTGAACGGCCGGTGATATTTAATAGTTTATCGCGGTCAATGAGGCCTTCTTGTTCGGGAATCGTGGGGTCAAGAAGCTGGGCGCATAAAGGGCGCAGTAATCGTCCTTCCAGCCCGCTTCCCTCTTCGATTTTTTTGAGGCTTGGCCGCAATTGAGACATTGGCCTCTGCCCTAAGACTTCACCGGTAAAAACAAAATCCGCGCCGATCTCCCGCATGTAGTGGCCGGCGCGCGAAAACATGTGAATGCGGCAGTCCACACAAGGGTTTAGGGCTGAGCCGTAGCCGTAACGGGGATTTTTGACCAGCTCCAGATACCGTTCATCAAGCTGGAGGGTAATAAAATGGATTCCTAAATTCGTGGCTGCCTCGATGGCCTTCGTTTTATCGCAGCATCCCCAGGGCATGGAAAAATATACCCCGTAGACTTCAACCCCTAAGTCTTTGATAATTTTAGCGGCGAGAGTACTGTCTAATCCCCCGGAAATAAGTCCTACGGCTTTTATCATCCCACCATCATAGCTAAATTCCTACATAAATTCAAGCCTGATTCCTTGAATAGCCAATCGACGTAAAAGCAAATTAAAATTTTTTGTACAAAAATTTCATTTTATGGTAGGATGTATACTTAAAATCAGGAACAAAAATATGGAAACAAAAACTCAAAAATCAATGACCGGCGCGGAAGCGTTAGTGCGGTGTCTGGAAAATTACGGGGTGGAGTATATCTGGGGACTTTCCGGCGGCGCGGCCATTCCTATCTTTGATGCCCTCGTGGGCTCTAAAATTAAATTAATTCTCGTGCGTCACGAACAAGGCGCTACCCATATGGCCGATGGTTATGCCCGCGCGACGGGAAAACCTGGTGTGGTCCTGGTGACCAGCGGCCCGGGGGCAACGAATACCGTGACCGGTATTATGACCGCTCACATGGATTCCGTGCCCATGATTGTTTTAACCGGGCAGACCATCTCTTCGATGCTGGGTAAAGATGCCTTTCAGGAAGCTGACATTTTTGGGATCAGCCTGCCGGTGGTCAAACACAGTTATCTGGTCAAAAATACCAACGATATTCCTCGCATCGTTAAAGAATCCTTTTATATCACAAATACCGGTCGTCCTGGGCCGGTCTTGATTGATTTACCTAAAGATATTACCTCGGGTCCTTTTACCGGCACGAGCCTAGATCCAGAAATGGATCTGCCCGGCTATAAAGTGTCTAATAAAATTAATCAAAGAGATGTTATTAAGTTAGCCAAAATGTTTAAAGGTTCCAAAAAACCTTTAATTCTCATTGGGCATGGAGCCGTGATTGCTAAAGCGGCCCAGCCTATTCGTAAATTAGTTGAGAAATTGCGATCTCCGGTGACCAACACGCTTTTAGCCAAGGGAGTTTTTCCCGAAACGGATCCTCTCTCTTTAGGGATGTTAGGGATGCACGGCACCGCTTATGCGAACAAAGCCTTAATTGAATGCGACGTGATTCTCTCGATCGGCTCACGTTGGGACGACCGCATCAATGGCAATAACGCCGAGTTCTGTGTCAACGCTAAGAAGCTGCATATCGACATTGATCCCGGAGAGATTGGCAAGATTGTCAAGCCCGACGCGTATTGCCTGGGCGATGCCAAATTAATTGTCGAAGAGCTCGTTAAACATGTTGAGCCCCTGGATACGGCAGATTGGCTTAAAGAATTAGATGGTTACAAAAAGCAATATCCTTTAAAATACAGCAAGGCGAAAGGCCTTTCGGCCCAGTGCGTCATTGATGAACTTTATCAGCTGACCAAAGGAAAAGCGTATATTACAACGGACGTGGGACAGCATCAAATGTGGGCGGCTCAATTTTGTTTATGCGAAGACGGGAATAAATGGATTTCTTCCGGCGGCGCCGGCACCATGGGATTTGGATTTCCGGCGGCGATCGGCGTTCAATTTGGAAAACCCAATGACCTGGTTGTGGCCATTGTCGGCGATGGTGGTTTTCAGATGACATTGGCTGAACTGGCGACGGTGTTTGTGAATAAATTACCGGTCAAGGTTCTTATTATTGATAACAAATATTTAGGGATGGTGCGCCAGTGGCAGGAATTATTTTTTGATAATCGGCTTTCCGGCGTGGACTTAGAAGGCAATCCCGATTTTGTGAAATTAGCGGAAAGCTATCGGATTAAAGGCGTTTATATTAATAAACCGGAACACGCGGCCGAGCGGCTTAAAGAGGCGTTGGAATATCCCGGGCCGGTCGTGATTCACGCGGAGGTTATTAAAGAGGATAATGTGTTTCCGATGGTGCCGGCGGGAAAATCAGCGCGTCACATGATTATCGAACCGCCTAAAGTGAAATTAGAAAAACCAACAGGAAGTACTTAATACGATGACAACTCTTAAATCTAAAGATAACCATATTGTCAGCCTTCTGGTGGCGAATAAGCCCGGGGTCTTGGTGCGCATTGCCCTTGTCTTTGCCCGGCGTGGGTTTAATATTGATTCACTGGTGGTCTCAGCGACAAGTAATCCAAAATTTTCGCGTATGACGATCACCGCCAAAGGGGATCTCTATACCCTCGATCAAATTATTAAACAGTCAGGTAAACTGGAGGATGTGATCCACGTAAGCGAACATACCGGCATTGATGCCCTGCATCGAGAATTGGCGCTGGTCAAAATAAAGAAAACAGCTTCCGCGAAAGCGCAGCTTTCTAAGATTATTAAAAAATTTCACGCCCATATTGTGGATGAAAGCAGTGGAGCCCTGGTTATTGCCCAGTCTGGAACAACTGAGGAATTAGATCAATTTGAAGCGCTTCTAAAGAAGTTTGGAATTATTGAAATGGTGCGTTCAGGAAAACTCGTGATGGCGCTGGGCAAGGAACCTACGTAAAGTCACGCGTCACAGTATTATTAACTTTGTGACCCTTTCGATAAACTACACGGTAGTATCTTCGGTAACTCCTTAGGTGGTAAAATTACTTCCGCAATTTCAATTCCCTCTTGTGTATAATCAATGGACGTGATCTGGCAGCGTTCGGCGTCTAAATCTTCATCCTCTCTTCCTAGATACTGAGCGATGGCCGCTCTTAAAGCCGCCCATTCCAGATACAAAACAAATTGAGACTCCTCTTCATTTATTTTAAGATTGGCAGTAACTTGGGCAAAGGGAAGGTCAAGAATGGTGTTTAAGTCTTTGCCTTTGAGATAATCCGACAGGCCTGTTTGAGCGCTAATTTCCTGCCCGCAGGTAATCTTGGCGTATTCGAAGGAAAGAAAATTTTCCTGCCCGTCGAGTTTAATGACCATGCTGGATGAACTATCGGAGCAGGGCATATTACCACTCCAGGGCTCCACCCGTTTGATATTCGGTCACCCTGGTTTCAAAGAAATTTTTTTCTTTCTTTAGATCAATAACTTCACTCATCCAGGGGAAGGGATTGCTTGAGCCATATTGTTTGGGCAGGCGCAGCCTTTCAAATCTTCTGTCGGCGATATACTGCAGATATTCTTTAAGAAGGTTCTGGTTAAGGCCCAAAATACCATTCGGCAGGCATTCTTCAATATACTTGTGTTCTAATTCCACTGCTTTAAGTATAAATTGAATAATTTTTTCTTCAAAAGGTTTATCCCATATGCCGTGATTTTCATCACGGATCGTGTTAATCAGATCAATCCCAAAATTCATGTGAATACTTTCATCGCGCAGGATATATTGGATTTGTTCGCAGGTCCCGGGAATTCGATTCTGCCGTCCGAAAGATAACATCGTGACAAAGCCGCTGTAAAAGAAAATGCCTTCGGTGATGACGTAGAATCCTACCAAATTCTTAAGAAATTTTTGAAGGCCCTCTTTTGTCTTAGTGTTTAGATTAGGATCTAAGACTCCATCGGTGCAGGACATGGCATATTCATCCTTGTTGTAAATCGCCTCCACCTCTCTGTACATATTAAACATCTCGGCTTCATCCAGGGATAGAGACTGCACGATGTACTGAAAGGCATGAACATGAATAGCTTCTTCAAAGGCCTGTCTTAGAAGGTATTGCCGGGCTTCAGGATTATCCACGTGTTTATAAACGGCTAAAACAAGATTGTTACCGACAAGTGTCTCAGCGGTAGCAAAAAAACCAAAGGTGCGTTTGATAATATGGCGTTCATCGGCGCTAAAGGCGAGCGGGTCCCTCCATTGCTCAATATCCCTCTGCATGGAAACCTCCGTCGGCATCCAGTGGTTGGCACAGCCGTCCAGATAATAATTCCATGCCCATTTATATTTTATGGGAACCAGCTGATTGCAGTCCACCGTGCGATCATTGTTGATGATCTTTTTCTTGTCAGCGGTCATTCTCTCTTTGCTCATGCGAAAACAGGATTCAATCATTGGCAGGCCTCACAATCTTCTTTAGGTTCAACGCTTAAACTAGTTTGAACGGTTTGTGCCCGGCCCTGATGTTCGGCGGGTTTGTCGCTGATCACATGGCCGAATTCGTCACGTTCTCTTTGGCCGACAATGTTGCCGTATTTTGTCGCGTCGAGGGTGCTTTTTTCAATACGCGTCGCGCTCATGGAACGCAGATAATAGGTGGTTTTTAATCCTTTTTCCCAGCCCAGCATATACATTTCGCTCACCTTTTTGCCGCTGGGTTTGGCTTGATAAAGATTTAAAGATTGTCCCATATCAATCCATTTTTGCCGTCGGCTGGCCGCTTCGATAATCCATTCAAAATCAATTTCAAAGGCGGTCGCGTATTTTTGTCTGAGTTCTTTAGGAATCCGCGCGATTTCTTGAATGCTGCCGTCAAAATATTTTAAATCATCGATCATCTCGCGGTCCCAGAGCCCCAATTTCTTTAAATCGGCCACTAAATATTCATTGGCCACGGTAAATTCCCCGGATAAATTACTCTTAACGAAAATATTTTTATAAATCGGTTCGATGGAAGCGGTGACACCGGTAATATTAGCGATGGTCGCTGTCGGGGCAATGGCCATGATAAGGCTGTTGCGAAGGCCGTATCTTTTAAGAGATTCGCGCAGTGGTGTCCAATCCATTTTAGAGGAACGGTCCACATTTAAGTAACCGCCTCTTTCCTTTTCCAAAAGTTCTAAGGTGTCAAAGGGAAGAATCCCGCGGTCCCATTTAGAACCTCGGTAACTTAAATAAGCGCCGCGTTCTGTGGCTAATTCAATTGAGGCTAAAATAGCGTAGTAGGAAATGGCCTCCATGCTCTCGTCAGCAAAGCCAACAGCCTGGGAAGAGGCGTAACTGATGTTTTGAATAAAAAGCGCGTCCTGAAATCCCATGAGACCAAGCCCGATAGGGCGATGGCGCTGGTTAGCCGCTTTGGCTTCAAGGGTAGGATAAAAATTAATATCAATAACGTTATCGAGCATCCGCACGGCTGTTTGAATCGTTTCTTTAAGCTTTGCGTGATCAAGTCCTTTGTCGGTTGTGTGCGTCTCAAGATTTAAAGAGCCTAAATTGCATACGGCGGTTTCCTCTTTAGAGGTATTGAGAAGAATTTCGGTGCACAAATTAGAGCTGTGAACCACTCCGGCATGGTCTTGAGGCGAACGGATATTCGACGGATCTTTCCACGTAATCCAGGGATGTCCGGTCTCAAAAAGCATATTCAGCATTCGGCGCCATAAATCGATCGCCGGTATTTTTTTAGTTTGCTTAATTTTTCGTTCTTCGGACATCTGATCATATTCTTC
>Ga0082335_1003714_pt1 | contig 24547 bp, 25 predicted proteins | sample Subgrocontami58m_FD_72375 | JGI IMG/M metagenome (GOLD analysis project Ga0082335, IMG submission 72375) | Subsurface groundwater microbial communities from S. Glens Falls, New York, USA - GMW37 contaminated, 5.8 m (SPADES assembly) (version 2) ...
TCGGGATTGCCATCCACAAACCACCCATGCTTTCCCACCACATGCGCCGCCCTGTGAGCGATATCGCTCCACGGCTCGTCATTTCTGCTTGTGAGCTGTTGCATCCCATTCCCCTGCACCGCGAAGTTCCACGGCCCCGCCAACTTCGTCGTAACCGCCACTGCGTCTTGGTTCATAACATTCCCATATTGAGTTTTTGTTTTTTACCTCGCATCCGTAGACGCGACCAACTAGAAACCAGCGTACTCCCTCGTACGTAACTGCGCAAGGATGCTTGCGAAAAGGGCGTCGAAAAGTTATAAATTGAGCGTTGTTGGCCCTATCGTCTAATGGCTAGGACGGCGCCCTTTCACGGCGTAAATAGGGGTTCGATTCCCCTTGGGGCTACCAAATCATCTTTTTCAGAGTTTGATTCCCGATTAACCTTGTAGATTATGGGAATTTCAGCGGTTTTAATACCTGGATATTCATACGACAGATTTTCAGGAAAAAGGATGCTCCTTAAAACCTTTAAGTCTGAAACATCAAGCTCTTTCCATTTTGAGGGCAGGTTTTGAATCAGGTCAAAGGCGAAATCAATTGCTTTCTCCACATTCAGCCCATCATGAATCAGATTTACCTTTGAAAGCACAAGGTTCTTAATCTGCTCCCCCAGAGCCTCATTCTGTTCCTTAAACTCCTCATCGCTTATCAAGTCCTTTATTTTCACATCAAGCAGCTTCTGTTTTCTAAACTTCAGATTTTCAATTTCATTGGCAATCCTCTCATTTTCTTTGAGGACATTCTTCATCTCCGACTTATAAGCGAGCTTCACAGCCTCCCTAGCGACAGCAAGGTCGGAAGGGCGAGCAGTCATTTTTTCAAGGAAAGCCGTGAAATCTTTCTCAAAATCTTCCTTGGTAATAGCCCTCCGTTGGGAACATTCAGCATTGATGCAGGAATAATAGGCATACAACTTATTTCTTCCCTTCGTCCACCCACCGCTGATATTCCCACCACAGGACTGACACCTGATTCCTCGTAAGGGGAAATCAGGGTTAGCCCTGTTTCTAGGAGTTTTCCAAGAAGTGTGGCCATTAAGCATTTGTTGCGCCTTCATAAAGAGTTCCACAGAAACAATGGGCTCGTGCTTGCCTTTCACCGACACATTCCAGTTGGGGTGTTCAATCCTTCCACAATACAGAGGGTTACGCAGAATCTTCATCACTAGTTGCGCTGATATCTTTTTCCCATGCCTGCTACGCATATCCATAGCAGTCGCTTTCTGGGCAATTCCCTTGAAGGTAGACAAGCCCTTGGTATACTCCTCGAAAATCATGCGGATGATAGAGGCATACTTGGAATCAGGGGCGATGATTTTCATGCCACTAGCATCCTTGGAATTCCTGTAGCCAACAGGCGCAGACCACGTCCATAAACCATTGAGGAGTCGGGTTCTCATACCTTCCCCAGTTCTTTGAGCACGAACATTGTTATCAAACTCCGCGAGAGCCGACAGCACTCCCTCCATTAGCTTTTCACTCGGGTCATTCCCAATCGGTTCAGTAGCCGACTGGACTGCCATTCCGTACTTTTTGAACACCACCTTGAGGGCATAGTAATCTTCATTATTCCGAGCAAGCCGATCCACCTTGTAGATGATGAGTTTCCCAATCTTATTCCGATTCCTCTCACAGTATTTCATCATTATTCGTAGCTGCGTCCTATCAGCGGTCTTTGCAGATTCGCCCTCCTCTCTAAACACCTTGAGCACTTCCAAGTTGTGCTTTGCCGCAAATTCCCGACACACCTTCTCCTGACTTTCGAGGCTGTATCCTTGAAGTTGGTCTTTTGAAGACACCCGCGTGTAGATTACAGCAGTAGCAATTTCAGATCTCACCCTTAAATTTTTCATGTAGTCAGTAATTTAATTAAACCTCTTCTCTTGACAAAAGAAAAGGATGTTGTATCCATTATTTTCCGATATAAATTTATGAAAGAGCTACCTCGACTCAAAAGTTCCTCCTAAATTGGTTTTAACAGGAGGTAAACACCGAATCGGGGGAGACCTCTCTTTAGGCATCGAAGTCCTTGGATAACCCAGTATTTGGGGATTTAGGGTGCTTCTTAAACCAGATCCTAATCAAAAGTAGCCCGAATTCAGCGTAGCGAGATGTGAGTTCCTCAATCTTCTCTTCCGAAAGATCCGGATGTTGGGCGAGGAGAAACCTCTTCAATTTTTGAGATTCAGGTTCTTCTTGGAACACAAAACGAGGGCTTTTGGGATAGCCCTCGTTGTTCTCAATTTTCTAGAAAACTAAAAGGGCTGAAACACAAAAGCGATTACACAACTTAGCGACTACTAGTTGCATGCTCACTTTTAGTTTTCAGCCCTAATTCTTATACCCCGCTATCCTCGCTTCTCATTTTCCATTGCCCCTCTCCCGTTTCTAGCGACATAATCTCCTGCAAAGGGACGACTCAATCATGGATAGCTTCGTATAAGAACCACCTGAAACGTCCGCGCCGAAGGTTTGGACTTTTCGAAAAGCAGTTCTTGATTCAATGAACGGAGAACAATAAGAACACTACTCTAAGGATTTTTGAAGTCAATACCCACGCTTGTGGATATTTTGATTCCCCGAAGATAAGACCTATACTTAAATTACAACTCAATATCGGACGCCTAAACTCGTCGTAAGCGATCGGCGAGCATGGCTTAAAAACCAGTAACGGATAGAGAACCCATCATTGTGGGGCTACCGTTACTGGTCATACTGGGAAACTGGTATGGATGACGCAAGTCATCACCCACGTGGTGGGTTTTGTGATTCCAGACGAATCAATGCGAATAATTATTCCAGTTATTATTTTTCTTTCAGCGTTAGCAGTGGGGTTTTTCGGCTTCACTAACAAAACACAGACGCCGCTTGAACTCAAGCAGCAGCGGATCGAGATTCAAGCACCTTCTGAATCAGAGGGACAAGTGAGCTTTTCCCCAAAGGAACCGAAGCAAACGGAACCATATTCACTGCCAGATGTTTTGACTGATGAACAAATGCACAATCTAGAAATGAGTGGAGGCGTACGGACTTCAATGCCACAGGGGAATTCACTACCTAAAATAAACACAGAGCCAATTCAGCCATCATACTCTGCACCTAAAGAGAAGGGTGCAATTCAAGCAACACAACAAGAGTGTTCAACAAAAGGAATCTCAATGGTTAACCAAAGTTTTGCTAACCTGCCGACTTCTAGCACGCTCGTGAATCAAAGAAACGCATTTGTGAAAGCGCTATATGGAAATAAACAAGGTATTACCAGCGAGGAATGGGCATCATTAAATTCCAAGCAACAACTGGCGATTAATGGTAGCGACAGGAATGAAATAGAAAAAGGGATTGATGAAATTTCTGTCCAACAAAAAGTCCTCGATAAGAAGATGGAGCAGTTGCCCGAAATGTTATACATGGTTCGGGTAATTTGTGGCACGGTGACAACGCAAGAGCAGATATTATATGAGTTGGAAAAAATACAATCCTCACTACAAAAAATAATCAACTAACCCAAGATGAAAAGAGTAAATTACAGAAAATTAGTGGCAACTGTCGCTGTCATCATTTCCCTCACAGTCTCAATCTATCTTTGGAGCGCAGCAGTGCAGTGGGACAATAGAGTTGAGCAGGATGAAGAATCTTGGTATCAGCACCCCGAAGTTTCACGCCTTGAAGTAATGCTCCGATATGACATCGCATTCAAGGAGATAATTCTCCTAAACGCTCTCATTTTGGGCTCTGTTTATCTTATTTTGAAAGCAACAAAACAAAAACAAGAGTAAAGTTAATTATTTTTTGATTCTTGCATTTATAGCATTTTTTACTATCTCTTTTACTTCTGAAGGTTGGGAGTATTTATGGCATTGATAATGTTTCACATAAAATTCTAGGGGCGATTTTTCTTTCTCACCCCCCTCTTTATAAATATAAATTGCTTCTATTCCTAGGCCATGAGCAAATCCTGCTTCAAAGAAGATACTGCTTCTATTGCCAGTAAGGTCAACAACTACAAAACGACTCTTTCTAATTTCAGCAAGAGCTTTATCCATAATTCTTTCAGGAAAATATATATCACGAATACATACGGGATTGTAGCCAGCTTCTCTGATTCCTTCTTCAATTGCCAGAATACTTTCGTTCATTGAATCATCAAACCAGACAGCAACAAAACCCTGATTTGAATCTTTGTTAGATTTAGCAAGGCCACTCGCCAAATCCCAACCATCAACCAGTAAAGTTGCGTTAAGATACTGGCGACCTTCGGGTACATTGGTAAGTGTGAACTCTATAAGTTTCTTCTCTTTCAAAAGTTTCAAGAGAGCCTTGAATTCAAAGCTATTTCGTGCATAAGCGAGGGGATATGCAAATTCAGGATCCTTAAAGGGTACATCCTCTCCAAAGTACTTGGTTTTCGCTCTTAAGTTTTGAAGGAACTTATTTGCTTTCTCTTCTAACTTATCTGGCTCTGGAACTGGATAGCTCCTTGCTAAAGCTTCTGCATTCTTGGTAGTAAGTTCCAACTCTTTACCTCCTTCGTTTAATTCTCTAGCTAGTCCAGACAAGAGATAGCCGACTTCGGCAATCTTCTCCTCCTTAAAATATCTTAAGAATTCCCATGTCGCGATATATTGCCCGCAACGACGGCATTGAATTCGATACGTGTCGTTCAGTGGGTGGAGACCCCAAGATTGGGGCCTGTCGTAGCCACAGAGAGGGCATTTTTTAATCTCTTCCATACAAACATTATACTGGATATTAGTGTCTCAATTCTACTTATCCATCACAAAAGTAACCCTTTCTGTCGTATCTACCGATTCCTTCGGTCTTCCGAAAGCCCTATCAGTCAGTAACCTAAAAGCCATAGAATCTCCATTCTTTGCTTTCTCGATTTGAGTCCTCAACATAGCTTCAAGTTCCTTTATCACCTCTTGAATCAGATACTCCTTGGCTTTAGCAGCTTCAAGAGTATGTGGAGCTTTTGAGCCCTTTGGTCTTCCCGCACCATTTCTTTTACCTCCGTGGTTCATGTTAAAAAATCAAGAAATCAAAGCGACCACTGGAAATATAGATTAGATTTGAATACTATTAGGGGAATAGGAAACACTGGGGAATGTTGCATTTCCTTGGTTCTTATTGAAACTATTCAACCTCAATATCGTTTCAAGAATTGGTTTTGAATTCTCAAGCGTTAGGGCTACGAGCGGAGCGAGGAGACTCAAAACACCGCACCCAAGTGCGGTGTTTTGGGAATCGAACAGGGAAAGGGGTCGGGGAAACGGGAGTTTCCCCGTGGCGGAAACATTAAAACCGCCGGGTTTTAAAGAGCGGAGCGACGTGAGCTTCCCCTTGGGGCTACAAAAATTATTGAAATCCAATTTCATTAATTTCATTAATTTTGCGGATTCGCGCATAAACCCTTATAATGAGGGCGTTTTCCAAGACTTTTCCCATTACGTATGAGTAAAAGCACATCTACGAACACTATTGCCACATCTTCCCTATCTTCTTCCGTTTCCATTGCTTCGACGCATGCGGAAAGCAGAGGAGTCCACATTTCCATCAAAGCAGAGAAGTTGTTCGAAGTAGGCGGTATCCCTGTCACCAACGGGCTTTTTCTTTCCTTCATTCTCCTCATCCTCATGAGCGCGGGCGCGCTCCTCGTGCGAAAGAAACTCGCCCTCGTCCCCGGCATGCTCCAGAACATCGCCGAAACCCTCGTTGAAGGAATCCTTTCGGTGATGGACGGCATCTTGGGTTCGCGGCGCGAGGCGGAACGGTACTTCCCGCTTATCGCCACCATTTTCCTCATCGTCCTTTTCTCGAACTGGTTCGGGCTTCTCCCCGGCGTAGGCTCCATCCTTCTCCACGGCGAAGAAACGGTGCCGCTCTTCCGCGCACCCTCAAGCGACCTGAACTTCACGCTCGCCATGGCGCTCATCACGGTGGTTATGGTGAACATCCTCGGCGTCACCGCCATCGGCATAGGACCCCACATCAAGAAATTCATCAACTTCGGCTCCCCAATCGCCTTCTTCACCGGCATTCTTGAATTTGTGTCGGAAATTGCTAGAATAATCTCGTTCTCGTTCCGTCTGTTCGGGAACATTTTCGCGGGAGAAGTGCTCCTCACCGTGATTTCTTTTCTTGTCCCCTACGTCGTTCCCGTGCCGTTTTTCTTCCTTGAAGTGTTCGTGGGGTTCATCCAGGCGTTTATCTTCTCCATGCTCGCACTGGTCTTCACGGGAATGGCGGTGCAGGAACATGAAGCACACGAGAAACTATGACCATGACGATAACTATGACAACAATAACAACGAAAGGTCGCAGATAAAATACAAAATTCGAATATCGAAATTCTAAACAATATCGAAACCCAAATGTTCCAAATTCCAAAGGGTGCGCGTCATTGGGATTTTGAATATTAGGATTTGTTTCGGATTTAGGATTTTGTGCTTCGAATTTTTCAAAAAGATATGGACATCGAATCAGTACGGCTTTGGGCAATGATGGGAACAATGATTGCCATGATAGGCCCCGCAATCGGCATCGGCATGATCGGTGCAAAGGCCGCGGAAGCAATCGGCCGCAACCCCGAGGCAACGCCGAAGATTCAGACCGCGATGATTCTTGCAATCGCGTTTACGGAAGCGGTTGCCATCTACGTGCTCGTTATCTCGCTCATTATCCGGTTCGTGTAGGAAGAAACAGAAAATAGAGAGTAGAAAGATAGAAAATAGAATCCGCCGATTGGCGGGAAAGCAGAGAAATACGTTATGAACGAATTACTTAGTCAATTAGGGATAGACTGGAAGCTCCTGCTCTCGCAAGCGGTGAATTTCGGTTTGCTGCTCGCAATACTTTCCTTCTTCCTCTACAAACCCCTGCTCCGTATCCTGAAGGAACGCGCGCAAAAGATACAAGAGGGGCTTGTAAAAGCGGAGGAGGCGGATGCGCACCTGAAGGAAGCGCAAACCCTCAAAAAGGAAAAGCTGAAAGAAGCGGAGGTTGAGGCGCTTGCGATGCTCACGCAGGCAGAGGTCCGCGCGAAAACCCACGAAGCAAAGCTCCTTGAAGCGGCGAAGCAAAGAGAACAAGAATCCGCGGTGAACGCCGCGCGAGTACTCCGCTCGAAAGAAGAAGAGTCGGAACGCGCCATCCGTCGTGAGGCCGCAGCGCTTGTGAAACAAGCGCTCATAAAAACCGTGGAGCTCGACCCGAAAGCGGTTGACGATGCGCTTATTGCGAAAGCAATAGAACAAACAACTCATAACAAATAACTTATGACATATAACGCATCCGTTATTAGTTATCAGTTATAAGTTCCTATGAAGTATCAACCAATCCATTACGCCAAAGCGTTCTGTGCTGCAGTCGCGGAGCATCCGCATAGCGTGGAGAAGCTCGTAAAAAACTTCGCCCGGCTTATTGCAAAGAACGGCGACGAGCACGGCGCCCCAAAAATTCTTGCCGCCACGGGAAAACTGCTTCACGCGACCACCGGGACAAAAGAGGTTACGTTTGTTACCGCCCGCCCGCTCACGCCTGAGCGCAACGATGGCGGGCAGGCGCGACCATCTCCCAAGCCGCTCCGCACCGCATTTCATCACCTGATTCACCCGCACGATACCGTCCGCGAAGTTGTTGACCCGTCGCTTGTCGGCGGCGTAAAAATAATAGTGAACGACGAAGAACAATATGACGGAACGCTCGCAGGAAAGATAAACAAACTCTTTAACTTATGACTGATAACCAATAACCTATGCCAACGAGCCGAAATTCGTTATAAGTTATTCGTTATCAGTTATTAGTCAATGCAATGTCACACGAAATAATAGAAAAACTAAAAAAGGAAATTGAAGGATTCAAGGATAAGCCGGAATGGGAATCGGTCGGAAAAGTAACCGAGGTGGGCGACGGCATCGTGAAATTCACGGGGCTCCGTACCGCGATGAGCCAGGAATTGCTCACCATTGAAAGCGAAGGAGGAGCGCGCCGCGCGGTGGCGTTGAACCTTGAAGAAGAAACAGTGGGTGCGCTTCTTTTGGACGACGCCGGAGCGGTCAAGGCCGGCGACACGGTAAAAGGTACCGGGGAGGTGCTCTCGATTGAAGTGGGCCCCGCAATGATAGGCCGCGTGATAGACCCCCTCGGCGCGCCGCTCGACGGGAAAGGCCCCATTTTTCAGGATGGCGATGGTTCCGCGAACTCACCACGCAGTGAGCGGAAACGATATCTCCTCGAAACCCGGGCGCCGGGCGTTTTGGAACGCGAGCCCGTGGACACCCCGCTCCACACGGGCATTCTTGCCATCGACTCCATGATTCCCATCGGCCGCGGACAACGGGAACTCATCATCGGCGACCGGCAAACGGGAAAAACCGCAGTCGCGCTCGACGCGATCCTGAACCAAAAGAAAGACGGCTCCCCTTCGACAAGCTCAGGGCAAGCACGGAAAACGCCTATTTGCGTCTACGTCGCCATCGGGCAAAAGGAAGCGAAAATCGCGCGCATCGTCTCGCTTCTCGAAAAAGCGGGCGCCATGAAATACTCCGTCGTGGTTTCCGCTCCCGGTTCTTCCCCTGCGTCCGCCTGGTACCTGGCACCCTTCGCCGGATGCGCCGTCGGAGAATATTTCCGCGACAGGGGCGACGACGCGCTCGTGGTCTACGACGACCTCTCAAAACACGCATGGGGCTACCGGCAGATCTCCCTCCTTCTCCGCCGTCCGCCGGGCCGCGAGGCATACCCGGGCGACATCTTTTACCTCCACTCCCGCCTTCTTGAGCGCGCCGCAAAGCTCTCCAAAGAAAAAGGCGGCGGGTCTTTGACCGCGCTCCCCATAATCGAGACGCAATTGGGCGACATCACCGCCTACATCCCCACGAACGTCATCTCCATCACCGACGGGCAAATTTACCTTGAATCAAACCTCTTCTACCAGGGCGTTCGTCCTGCGGTGAATGTGGGACTCTCGGTTTCCCGGGTGGGCTCCGCCGCACAGACGAAAGCCATGAAAAAAGCGGTGAGCGGGCTGCGGCTCACGCTTTCCCAGTTCCGCGAGCTCCAGGCGTTCGTGCAGTTCGCCTCCGACGTGGACGAGGGCACGCGCAACAAAATCCGCCGCGGGCAGATTATCACCGAGGTGTTGAAACAGGAGGACCAGCAGCCGCTCCCCTTCGAAAAACAGGTGGTACTGCTCTACGCCGCGCTGAAGGGAACCTTCGACCACCTCGACATCGCCGCAGTAAAACCCGCGAAGGAGTCTTTCATGGAAACCGTGGAGAAGCTCCACGAGGAGGAAATCCTGAAACCCATCAGAGAAACGAGTGACTTGAAGCCCGAAGTAGAAGAAAAGATTAAGAAAATCATGGAAAACGTAAAAACTAATAACCATTAACTTATAACCGCATGCTGTCATTAGTCATAAGTTATCAGTTATAAGTCATTCCCCATGTTCCAGCTCATCAAACAACGCATGAAGGGCGCGCAGAATATCTCCCAAATTACCAAAGCGATGGAGCTCGTCGCCGCCACAAAAATGCGTCGTAGCCAGGAAATAGCGCTCCGCTCGCGTCCGTATGCCTACGGCGCGCTTGACCTCCTCCGGACGCTCGCCGCACTCGAGCAAGACGACCACACCCCTCCGCTTCTCGCCACGCGCTCCTTCGAGGCTTCGACTGAGCTCAGCCGAATGTCCAAACTCAGGACAAGCCGCACTGCTATTGTCCTTATCACGTCCGACAAAGGGCTTGCCGGTGCCTTCAACAGCAACGTGATTAAAAAATTCGAGCAGTTCATGAAACAAGAAGGAATTCTCAATGGGCCCCAAGGAAGTCCGACTTCCCGCGGAAGTCGGACTTCCCAAAATTGGGCCGCCTCCTCCAACCACGTTTTCATCGCCGTAGGCAAGAAAGCCCAGGCGCATCTCGAAAAGCAGGGCTACACGGTGCTCCGCGCCTTCATCCGCGCGGGCGACTTCACAAGCCCTGAAGAAGTGCGCCCCGTCGCCGAAATTCTGGAAAAGCTCTACGCAGAGAAGAAAATTGACCGCGCCATCGCCTTTTCCACCCACTTCCGCACCGCCCTCGCCCAGGAAACGCTTTCGCGCGAACTCCTTCCCATAAGCGTCGCAGCGCTCACCCGCACCATTAACGAAATCGTGCCGGAAAAAGGAAAATTCTCTGAGCTCCGGCATTCCGAAAGGCCGGGCTTTTCGGAAACCCAACGAATGGAGCGGCCAAAAAATCTTCTTATTGAGCCGTCCCCTGCGCAAGTATTGGACTCAATCGCTTCGCACCTCCTCCACATGGAGCTCTACCACCTCTTTATGGAAGCGAACGCATCCGAGCACGCCGCCCGGCGCATGGCGATGAAAAATGCGTCCGAGAACGCGGGTGAGCTTGTGCAAACGCTCACGCTCACGTATAACAAATTGCGACAGGCGGCAATCACGAAAGAGATCACGGAAATCACGGCGGGAGCAGAGGCATTGCGAACAAACTAATAACTTATAACTCATGACAAACAACGAAACACAAATGGGCGCTGTCGAGTGCCTGTTATCAGTTATAAGTTATCAGTCATAAGTATTTCATGCGCAAAGGTAAAATCGTACAAATCATCGGGCCGGTCGTGGACGTGGAGTTCGGCGCGGAGGAAAAATTGCCGCTTATCTATAACGCGCTTGAAGTGAGGCAGGAAAACCCCGCCAGTTCGGCGGGCAGGCGCACCGTGGTGCTTGAGGTGATGCGCCACTTGGAACCGGGGAAGATACGCGCAATCGCGCTTGAATCCACCGACGGACTCCGGCGCGGCGCGGAGGTGGTGGACACCGGAGAGATGATTTCCGTACCCGTGGGCAACGACGTGCTCGGTAACCTTTTCGATGTCTTGGGACGCCCGCTTGGCACCCCCACCGAAAAATTCGCGAAACGCGGTGCCGCAGGGAAACGTTCTCCCATCCACCGGCACGCGCCGCCCTTTACCGAACAGTCAACCAAAGCGGAGGTGTTTGAAACCGGCATTAAAGTCATTGACCTCATTGCGCCCTTCATCAAGGGCGGCAAGGTGGGGCTCTTCGGCGGTGCCGGCGTGGGTAAAACGGTGCTCCTCAAAGAACTCATCAGGAACGTCGCCGAGGTGAACAAAGGCGCCTCGGTCTTCGCAGGTGTGGGAGAGCGAACCCGCGAGGGCACCGACCTCTATCTTGAAATGAAGGAAGCGAATGTGCTCGATAAAACCGCGATGGTATACGGGCAGATGAACGAAGTGCCCGGCGCCCGCGCCCGCGTCGCCCTCTCCGCGCTCACGATGGCGGAATACTTCCGCGACGAGGAACACAAGGACGTGCTCCTCTTCATCGACAACATTTTCCGCTTCTCGCAGGCGGGTCTCGAAGTCTCGACACTCCTCGGACGCATGCCTTCGGCGGTGGGCTATCAGCCGACACTCGCCTCGGAAATGGCGGAACTCCAGGAACGCATCACCTCGACTACCAAGGGCTCCATCACCTCGGTGCAGGCGATTTACGTCCCCGCGGACGACATCACCGACCCCGCGCCGGCAACCACCTTCAGCCACCTCGACTCCACCATCGTGCTTGCCCGCTCCCTCACCGAAATCGGCATCTACCCCGCGGTGGACCCGCTCGCCTCGGCATCAAGCGCGCTTGACCCCAAAATCGTCGGACGCGAGCACTATGAAGTCGCCCGTGAAGTCCAACGCATCATCCAGCGCTACAAGGAACTGCAGGACATCATCGCCATCCTGGGGCTAGAGGAACTATCGGACACCGACCGCAAGACCGTTGATCGCGCGCGCAAAGTCCAGCGCTTCCTCTCGCAGCCATTCTTCGTAAGCGAAGTCTTCAACGGCGTGCCCGGCAAGTACGTGAAGCGCGAAGACACTATTAAGAGCTTCAAAGAAATTCTCGAGGGCAAGTATGACCATCTCTCCGAAGACAACTTCTATATGAAAGGAGGGATTGAGGATGTTGCGGGCAGCAAGTAGTGAGTAGAACGTAGTAGGTAGTAAAAAATCCAGAATCCCCTACTACTTACTACCTACCACATACCACCTACTATGAAATTAAGCGTTTACTCATTAAAACAAGTTCTCTTTGAGGGCGAGGCGACTTCGGTAAATTGCACAACCGATGGGGGCGAGGTTACTATCCTCGACCGGCACGAACCTTTAATTGCCACTCTCAAACCCGGCACGATAAAAATCACCGACACGGAGCGCAAAGACCACTACATCCGATCGGGAAAAGGCTTTCTCGAAGTAACTGCGGAAAACACGGCGCGGATACTGGTTGACTAATAACTAATGACTTATGACTGATAACCTATAACGCACCCGTCGTAAGTTATAGGTCATAAGTTATAAGTCCCATGCTTATCTTAGGCATCGAAACCAGCTGCGACGACACTTCGCTTGCGCTCGTAGAGGCGCGGGGCGGCATACGCAACCCCCGCTTCCGCGTCCTCAAAAATCTTGTTTCCTCGCAAACCAAAATTCATGCGCCCTTCGGCGGCGTAGTGCCGAATCTCGCAAAGCGGGAACACCTTATAAATTTGCCAATTCTTTGGAAAAGAATGTGGCAGGGAATGTCGAATATGGAATATGGAATTTCGAAAAAAGCCGGACCCCACATTCTACGTTCCACATTCTACATTCCGCCCGACATGATTGCGGTGACCGTCGGTCCGGGCCTGGAACCGGCACTCTGGACGGGCATAGAGTTCGCTCAATCGCTCACCGCGGAATTACGCAGACAAAATGCGGACCCCGTAAAACCGCTTCGCGATCACGGGGCAAGCACACGCGGAAAAAAACCTCTTCTCGTCGGGGCGAATCATCTTGAGGGACACCTCTACAGTTTTCTTCTCCCGAAGAAAACTGTAAAAACCAAATTCCAAATTCCAAATTCCAAATTCCTTTTTCCAGCAATTTCATTGCTGGTCAGCGGTGGGCACACCATCCTTCTCCTCGTGAAAGACCTGGCACACTGGAAAAAGCTCGGAGAGACGCGCGATGACGCCGTGGGCGAGGCATTCGACAAAGTGGCGCGGCTTCTCGAACTTCCCTACCCGGGCGGACCGGAAATCGAAAAGCTTGCCCTTCGACAAGCTCAGGGTAAACACCCACAAGGAACAATCAAGTTCCCGCGTCCGATGCTCAACCAGAAAAACTATGATTTCAGCTTCTCGGGACTGAAGACCGCGGTGTTCTATTTTTTGCGAGAGCAAAAAATTGGAATGTCGAACATGGAATATGGAATTTCGGGCAAACCCACATTCCACATTCCACATTCCACATTCAAAATTCAGGATGTTGCTGCAAGCTTCCAATCCGCCGCGTTCGACGTACTCGTCCAAAAGACCATCCGCGCGGCGCGGGAATTCGGAGCGAAATCCATCATGCTCTCCGGCGGCGTCGCCGCAAACAAGGCACTCCGCAAAGCACTCCAGCGCGAGGCGAAAAAACTTGGAGCTACCTTCCTCGCGCCCGAGGCGGAATACAACACCGACAACGCCGCGATGATTGCGGTCGCGGGATACATGACGCATCTCCGCAAGAAACGCCATCCCTTGCGCGCGAACGGCACGCTCGGCATTTAGAAATGAAAGTGGCCCAGACCTTGTCCGAGCCACTCCCTTTTTGAAAAAGTTCCCACTGTTTTGCACTGCGCCTTATCTAGAGGCGCAACCAACCCCTCGTTTCGAGGTGTTTTTCTGCATAATGGGGCAGAGGCGGAGCTCCTGCCCCCACGGAGAGGCACGCCCCATCCCATTGCACTTTGTAGTTCTGCTCCTTCCCGAAGTATTTCCGTCCGCTCCGCTCCCAAGAGAACTCTGCCCCTGAAGCGCACACTAGGACAGGATATTCAACCTCATGCGTCGCCCTGGATCCCCTTCCGCCGTTCCGTACTTCGAACCCGCGTCCTAGGATGCGCACCTTCTCGTTCTTCGAGTGAAGGATCCCCATGCCATCTCGAGAAGGCTGCATATCCAACAACACAAGACATTCCGGCGAAGGCTTTCCACTCTTCAAGAAGTGGAGGAGATTCCCCAGTTCGTCCTTCTGTCCAGCACTGTCCCGCAGGAGAGCGAAATGAGTGTTTCCCCAATCGTACTTTTTCCCCAGGGGAAAATCCCGCCTACTCAGCCTCAAACAGTACTCCCAAGAACGAAGTCCGTTCCCATGAAGGAACGCAAAACGTCCTTCTTCCTTTAGGACGGTGGGCAGCGCATCCCACGCTCCCCATGGATTCACTAATAGTACTCTCATAGTAACTAGCTCCCTATCTTCATTTATCGCAAAAACATCCTCGAATATACTCCCCTGCGCCACACGGTGCGGAAAGCGTTCTTGCAACAAAGTTTTGTTTTGGCAAAACAGCTGTTCTATAGATAATTGTAAACGAGCTGCCAATAAATCCGCGCAAAACGCGCGTCTTCATTGGCGGGAATGGTACAAGAGAAAGCATGACTTGTCAAAATGTAGAAAGGTTGCAAAAAAATTATGCACCCTTCATCTCATGCCTCTCATCAAGGTCAAACCTTTTTGAATTCCCAAGGTTCGACCTTACCGTCATCCGTCTATGTTAAAATCTACGCTATATGCCCGAACCGCTCGACCCCCGCTACGACCACAAAGCGATTGAAAACTCCATTTACCAAAAATGGGAGGCGTCGGGCTATTTTAATCCGGACCTCGTAAAGCCCGCCACAGCGGGCCACGAGGCAAGCAAGCGTGGGAAGAAAAAAGGAGCTCCAAAGATAAAACCTTCCGCCAAAGGCGGATCCGCCTCCGGCGGAAAAACCTTTTCCATCATCATGCCTCCCCCGAACGCGAACGGGTCCCTGCATCTCGGACACGCGGTCTTCGTGACGCTCCAAGACATCATGGTCCGCTACCACCGCATGAGGGGCGAGAAAACGCTCTGGCTCCCCGGCGCAGACCACGCCGGATTCGAAACGCAGGTCGTCTTCAATAAGAAACTGGAGAAAGAAGGGAGGAATTGGTTCTCTATAGACCGAGACGAGCTATGGAAAGAAATATGGGACTTCACCCAGGAAAATAAAAAAGTGATGGAGGGGCAACTCCGGAAACTCGGCGCTTCCTGCGACTGGAGCCGCGAGAAATTCACGCTCGACCCCGATATCGTGAAACTGGTCTATACCACTTTTGAGAAGCTCTACAAAGACGGGCTTATCGAGCGCGACGCGGGGCTTGTGAACTGGTGCCCGAAGCACCAAACCTCGCTCTCCGACCTTGAAATCAAGGACGAGGAGCGCACCGAGCCTTTTTACTATTTCCGGTATGGGCCGTTTACGATAGGCACGTCGCGTCCCGAAACGAAATTCGGCGACAAGTATGTCGTGATGCACCCCGACGACGCACGCTACAAGGAATGCCGCGACGGCGACACCATCAAAACCGAGTGGATCAACAGTCCTATCACCGCGACCATCCTCAAAGACAAGGCGGTAGACAAGGAGTTCGGGAGTGGCGTGATGACCATCACCCCATGGCACGACGCGGTGGACTTCGAGCTCGCCACGCGCCGCGGACTCGATAAAGAACAAATTATCGACGAGCACGGTCGGCTTCTCCCCATCGCGGGAGAGTTTGCAGGCATGAAGATACACGAGGCACGCCCGAAAATCGTCGAGAAGCTTAATGCAAAGGGGCTCCTTGTCCGCGTGGACGAGGCATACCGCCACACGGTGCGCACCTGCTACAAGTGCGGCACGCTCATCGAACCGCAGATTAAAACGCAGTGGTTTATGCGGATGACAAAAACCCCGGAGAAACAAAAAGGAGTAAGGAGCAAGGAGCACGGGAAGGTGTCGCTGCGCGACATGGCTACTAAAGCGGCGACGTCCGGGAAAATAAAATTTTATCCCGCGCACGCGAAAAAGGTTTTTCTCCACTGGATGAAAAATCTCCGCGACTGGAACATCTCACGGCAAATCGTCTGGGGCATCCGCATCCCCGCATGGTTCTGCGCCGCCTGCGGCGAACCCAAAGTGAACATTACCCCGAAGGCGAAGTGGTTCCTTGTCCGCCACGGGGAAACGGACTGGAACAAGGATAATCGAGCGCAAGGACATGCCAATCCCCCATTGAATGACACAGGCATTACGCAAGCGCACAAAACTGCCAACCTCCTCAAAAAGAAGAACGTAGATGTAGATATCGTTATCACCTCGGACCTTATACGTGCGCGACACACTGCAGAAATCATTGCAAAAGCCACAGGCGCAGAATTGATTGTCGATAAAGGTTTTCGAGAGCGCCACGTAGGAATCGCGCAAGGAATGAAATACGAAGAACGAAGACGTCTGTACGGAAACGCCACGGAGGCTTATGAAAACGGCCCTCCCGGTGGCGAGAGTTTTAAAGATTTTGAAGAGCACGTATGGGCAAGCTTCCGCCAGCACCACGCCACACATCGGCATAAGAATGTGGTCGTGGTGACGCACATCGGCACCATTCACGCCATATTGAAGCGTGCAAAAAACTGGGACCTCAAACAAATGATTGCCCATCAAACGGAAAATGCCGGGTTCGTCGAATTCGACCTTCACGACCCATGCCCGAAATGCAAGAATGACCTCTACGAGCAGGACCCGGACGTCTTCGACACGTGGTTCTCGTCAGGACAGTGGCCGTTTGCGACGCTCATGACAAGCAATAAGGAAAAAGGAGTAAGGAATAAGGATTTCAAAACATTCTATCCGACAAGCGTGATGGAAACGGGGCACGACATCCTCTTTTTCTGGGTCGCGCGGATGGTGATGTTCGGTCTCTATCGCACGGGCGAAGTCCCCTTCCGCACGGTGTACCTGAATGGCATTCTCCGCGATAAAGACCGGCAAAAAATGTCAAAGTCCAAAGACAATGTGATTGATCCCCTCGGCATTGCCGAGGAATACGGCACCGACGCGCTTCGCATGGCAATCGTCGCCGGCAACACCGCAGGGAGCGACATAATCCTCTCTGAGGACAAAATCCGCGGCTACCGGAACTTCGCGACGAAGATGTGGAACATTGCTCGGTTTGTGTTGCTCCACAAAACGGAAATTACCAATTACCAATTACCAATTACTAAAAAAGTTAAACTCACCGCCACCGACAAAAAGTTCCTGGCGGAAGCGAAAAAGGTGAAAGCGGAAGTCGGACGGCACATCGAAAAATTCGAGTTCCATCTTGCAGCGGAAAAGGCGTATCACTATGTCTGGCACACCTTCGCGGACACCGTTATCGAATACTACAAGCCGAAACTCCAGAAAGTAATGCCCGCAAACGCCGAACAAGGCACCGCGCCCGCACAACCTCAAAAACCTCCCGGCAAAGTGGCGCGCGAGAAAGCGGAGGTTGCGCGATACGTGCTCCAGGCAATCCTTGCGGAATCCCTTGCCATGCTCCACCCGTTTATGCCGTACATCACCGAAGCAATCTACGAAAAACTGGCCCCGAATGAATTGCTTATGGTGCAGAGGTGGTAGCGGCCATACTTAAAACGCATGCTTGAAGTTTTCGTCGGCCTCATCCCGGGACTCATATGGCTCTTCTTCTATTTGAAGGAAGACCTTCACCCCGAACCGAAACGGCTCCTCCTCCTCACCTTCCTTGCGGGAGCGGGGTTTTCCATGATCGCATTGGCGCTCCAGCTTGCGGCGAACATCTTCCTTCCCCCGCTCGACTTCAACTCCGCATCTTTCTCGCTCCGCGACGTTATGATATTGTTCCTGCCTCTTCTTATCCTCGCCGTTATCGAGGAATGCACGAAGTTCGGGGCGGCATATGCGGCAATCCACAATAACCCGGAATTCGACGAGCCGGTGGATGCAATGATTTATATGGTAGTGGCAGCCCTCGGATTCGCCACGGTGGAAAATATCGGCGCACTCCACGGACTCGCGTCCAATATCGCGTTTATGGGAAACCTCTTCGAAACGCTCTCCCTGCGTTTTGTGGGCGCCACACTCCTCCACACCCTCACCTCCGCAATCGTGGGGTATTTCTGGGCAATAAGCATCAGGGACTTCAATTCCCACAGGTTTGTCGTATGGGGCCTTGTACTCGCCACTATCTTGCACACGGCCTTCAACTATCTTATACTTCTGTATGACAGTTTTGCGTATCCGGTACTGCTTGTGCTCGTGGTAGGATTCTTCGTGCTGAATGACTTTGAAAGTTTGCGGAAAAAAACGTTATAATCAATCACATGGCGGAAGAATCAAAAAATATCGAGGAAGGGGCGGACGCAGAAATCGCGGGCGACCCCTCGGTGAACTCGGGGCAGGGGGAAGTGAAAATCGAACTTACGAAAGCCGGGGGTGCGGTAGCGACGCGCACCGCGAGAGAAAAAATTGCACAGGATGACGAGCCGGAAGGGCAGCTTACGATTGACGTGTACCAAACGCCGAGCGAGATGGTCATCGAGTCCACCATCGCGGGAGTGAATCCGGAAGACCTCGACATTGACGTCACCAACGACTCGGTGACTATCCGCGGCACCCGCAAACGGGAAAAGGAGGTGAAAGATGAAGACTACTTTTACCGCGAGTGCTACTGGGGGAGATTTTCCCGCTCCGTCATCCTCCCCCAGGAGATAAACCCCGAGGACGCGGAGGTTATGTTCAAGAACGGCATTCTTTCCATCCACCTTCCGAAACTCATGCGCAAGAAGTCAAAGAAGCTGAAGATAAAGACGGAGTAAGCGTTTCTCGCCCGAATGACACCCGAATGCAAACAACCGAATCTTGCGCGAATATTCGTTTACAATTCGAGTATATTCGTTTATCATTAGGGCGACTTACAACGCGATGCGTCAATGTCCACAATGCAGTAAAGGGTCAGTCATCCGGGGCAAACGGCGCCTTTTGCGCGGCCACTATAACCCCGTTTCCCGCTCCCGAAAATACCCGAATCTCCAGTGGGCCGTGGTAAAGGGGAAACGCGTCCGGATTTGCGTGGCGTGTTTGAAAACGTCACATAAAGCGCAGAAGTCTCGGTAGAGTGTTTCGAGGAAAAATATCCTTCGCATACACTTCAATCAACTTGAGGTTTAATTTCCTGCAAAGCTTTCTTTTTCGTTTAATAATCTCATCATAGCTCTTTTGCACTCCGGCGAGACCAAAAAACTCTAGGACGGTATTTGGACGGATAAAAAAATCAGCCGTCATTTTTGTGTTACCATATCTCACGCTTCTCTCGTGAGTAATATGATGTTTATAAAGCCAGTCATCAATAATTTTCTCCGTGAACGAATCGCAAGGATGCCCGTCTTCGGCTGTAAATTTATAAGAAAAGATTAAGGGATTGGGCTTGAACCCGGCTAAACGAATCGCATTGTTCCAGCTTCCGAATAATCGCTTATATCCCCGATGCATATTAAAATCATGCTTGATAGGGATTCTCCCCTGCGCCTCATAAAAATCAGTACTCTTGTCGAGCAGTTCTTTCTTGGTGTGCTTCTCCCGATAAATGGCGAGATTGACTTTTGCCGCCCTGCTCAATTTCGCTCTACGCTCGGGAGAAAATGCATGTTCGGCAAATCTCTTCCAAATAGCTTGCTTTTGTTTTCGCGACAATAGTACTCCCATCGTCCATAAATGTGCGGAGCCAAGACTAATCCCCAATTCTTTCACAATCTCTCGATGCGTCCTTCCGTTTTGGCGCAATTTGCGCGCCTTCGTTCTTACTGTTACCGGATGTCGTATACCATTCTTATGCTTTGCTTTCTCCACTTTTAAATTATATCATGGACGCTGCAGGAAACGGGCCGTCGTATACTGGCAGTACGCAAGGCTGGGGGTCTTGTTGACCGGGTTCGATTCCCGGCGGCCCGACATTTGATATATTAAGAAAGTGACGAAGGCTCTTGAGGTTAGTATTGATAATCTAGCCCAATAAGTTTATGAAACAATATGATTAAAGATTTGCGCTCGGCTCGGTGCGGGGCCTGCGAAGGAGGGATCCCACCTTTAAACGAGCGGCAGGTGGAGCGCTACCACCAGGAAGTCCCCACATGGACCGTGAGCGAAAACAAAAAAATCTCGAAAACGTTCACGTTCACCGATTTTCGCGACGCCATGATTTTTGTAAATAACGTCGCCGGACTCGCCGAAACGGAAGGGCACCACCCCGATATATTCATCTCGTGGAACCGCGTGGTGCTCACCCTCGCCACGCACGCCATCGGCGGGCTTTCCGAAAACGACTTCATTCTCGCCGCAAAGGTGGACCAACTTATAACCAATAACCCATAACTTCTAACGGATGACTCATGGTCGTCATCGGTCATCAGTCAAAAAATCGAGCCGGAGCTCGATTTTTGGCATCCCGTCCGATAAAACCCAGAATGATACCAGGTGGGCCGGCCAAGCTCGCATCCACGGACACGAACGATGTCGCCAGTCCTTATTGTATTGTTTGATCTAGTATCGGGCGGGACTATCTTTACTATACCCCCGCACCATACCCATGCAAGGCGGTATTGAAATGAGTCCGAATGGCGAGTAGAGTGGGTGGTAACCATGATACGACAAAACGTGCGACGCATGCTTTTCTACGCATTTTGCATCGCTTTCCTTATACTCGGCACCGTCACCGTGCTCTATGCGCAAGGATGGAGGTTTGACGTCAACACATGGAGCATAAAGAAAGTAGGCGGCATTTTCATAAAGATTTATCCGAGAGACGCCTCGATACTCCTTGACGGCATCCCCGTGCAAAACGCCTCATGGCTCCTCCAAAGCGGCACGTTTATTAATAATCTCTTCCCGAAAACATACGCGCTCACGCTCCGGAAAGAAGGATTCCGCCCGTGGACGCGCCGCATTGCGGTAACGCCGTCGCTCGTCACCGAGGTATCAAATGCAGTGCTTGTGCCAAGCCTCGCCCGTGAAGCCGTCCTCATGCCTTCAAGCACCATCCCCTCCCTCACACTCCCTCCGCCGAACGCCCTCACTGCCACATCAAGCGGCTGGAGCGCCCGCGCGGTAAATAACGCCCGCGGCAGCACCTCCTCAATCACCCTTACGGAAACGGAGAAAAGCGGCTCCCGTGCATCATCATCCATCACGCTTACCTTTGAATCCCCCGTGCACACGCTCGCGTGGAACAGCCAAGGCGTACTCGGAATCCTTGCGCGCAATGGCGCGCTCTTCCGATATAACCCCGCGGCGCAGAAACAAGATAAGATTGCGGACGATGTAACGCATTTTTCCTGGAACTCCGACGGGAACAAAATCGCCGCACTCGAACGCCGCTCGCTCGAAATATTCGACCTGGAAAATCCCGCGAACTATTATCGCTTCAATGTGCGGGGCATCGGGGATGCCGAGCAGCTTATCTGGTACCGCGACAATACGCATCTTTTTATCATTTATCCCCATACAACGGTGTTCTTCGATTTTGACGATGCAAATATTGAAAACATCATCGAAGTCGCCCCAACCAACCGCGTCTCCTACGACGAAAATACAAACACGCTCTATTTCCTCGAGAAAGCGTCCGGTGCTCTGCAAGCGCTTACGTTTCCCCGGTAGAGGAGATTGACCCCTCACTCAACAAGGAGGCGGGTCCTGCGAAGCAGGAGTGGTTATAACCATCGCATACATATTCTCCTTGTTGAGTGAGGGGTTGACAAGTTTACTTTAGTAGACTAAAGTACCCTTCATGGATTGGAATACGAAAGAAAAGCGACAATTACTGCGGGCGATTTTGGCGCTCAAAACCGAAGAAGAGGCGGCCTCTTTCCTGCGTGATTTGCTCACAAAATCCGAAATTGAAGAGTGCGCGCGGCGCCTCACCGCCGCAGACATGCTCTCCCGCAAGGAATCGTATACCACGGTGGAGAAAGCAACCGGCTTGAGTTCCACGACTGTGGCGCGCGTCGCGAAATGGCTCCAAAATGGAATGGGGGGGTATAAGACAATATTGAAAAGGCTGGCGAAAACAGGATAAATTTTTTTGCCGTTTACTTTAGTTTAATAAAGTACCATGACATTGGCACACCTGAAAATAAAACAATCCCTAGTAAGCCCGTATGTACTCTTGCCGGGCGACCCTGCGCGCGTGGATACGATTGGCCGCGCGCTCAAGAACTTCCGCATCGTAGGAAACAACCGGGAGTTTAAAACCGGCAACGGATTATACCGAGGAATACCGATTACGGTGTGCTCCACGGGCATCGGGTGCCCTTCAACCGCCATTGCCGCGGAGGAGCTTATTTCTGCGGGTGCAAAAGTCCTTATCCGCGTAGGGACGTGCGGCGGCGCATGGCGCGCGGACATTCCCGCAGGAAGCCTGGTGATACCAACAGCTTCTATACGGGACGAGGGCACCACGCGTGAATACATACCCGAGGGGTTCCCTGCCGTTGCTGACGCGCGCATCATCCAAGCACTTGAAGAAACGGCGCGCACACTGCGAAAAAAATATTTCATGGGCATCAATCGGACGCACGACGCGTTCTATGGCAACCAATCCTCCATCGTGAAGTGGGGCAAATATCTCCGCGACCGCAGATGGAGCAAACAAGACACGCCCATCCTCTCTTCCGAAATGGAGTCCGCCGCGCTCTTCGTAATTGCGTCTCTTTGGGGCGTGAAAGCAGGCGCGATTCTCGCGGTGAACGCGAGTCCGGAACCGCTCCGGGATCGCGTACGCGGCCTGAAGCAACGCGTAGTGACAGAATCCAACCCCGCAACAAGCAATAAAGTAATCGACGATATGATTGCCGTTGCACTCCGCGCAATTGCACGCTTATCGAAACAGAATCATCACGCCAGCCCCTTATAGAAAGGGATTGGCTGTATTCGACATATACCTCAATCCCTTTCTGGAAGGGATTTTTTAGTTCCGACCGGAGGGGATAGTAAAATTAACAACTCAACAACGAAAGGCAGCGGATAGTTATGAATGAAGTGAAAGTAATCTGTTTTGATTTGTGGAACACGCTCATCAGAACTACGCAACACACTGGCGGATATGAGTCAGTGTTGGTGCGCTTGGGCGTAAAACGCGAGGAGATCTATCCTTGGGTTCGGCGACGTTGCATGACGGGCGAAAACGTTACCTATGACGAAATGGTGAAAAAGATGTTTGATCATTTCTTCAAGGACTTTACAGAAAACTCTGCAAAGTACAGCAACGAGATTGAGGAAGCGAAACGGTTATGGCGCGCCGATAATGATAGCGCGATGTGGTTCCGGGGAGCACAAGCGGTACTCCGCGCGCTGCGAGAGAAAGAGTATTTCCTGGTACTCCTTACCAACACCACACGGATGGGATGGGTGGATGGGCAACTCAACATATCCCCTTTCTTCCACCATACGTTGCTCTCATGCGAAACATACATTACAAAACCAGACCTCCGCGCATGGAAAATGGTCATGGACCTCTTCCCCGGCCTGCCGGCACGCTCGTTCCTCATGGTCGGCGACAGCGAGGACGACGTGACGGTTCCCGCGCAAATGGGGTGGCGGACAATCAAGGTGAAAGGACAACCAAACTTTTCAGAGGTACTCCAAAAAATCGAGGCGGGAGGCGACGCGCCGAAGGAAAAAGAGAGAGTGCTCCTCCTTGATGAAGGTGTCTGCAGCCCTGAAGTGGACGACTTCCGAAAAGAAGCGAAACAGTGGGGGCTGCGCGTGGCGGATGCAACATCGCTCACCCTCCATCTCCTGCATTGGAAAGGATGGGAAAGGTTCATCCCTTCCACCGCACTGGTTATCTTCCCTGGCGCTGGAGCCCGTCTTGCAGACAAATTCCTCTTTTGCGAGAACGGGAAAGGGCGGCTGCTCGGAACTCCACGGGTGGAGGATAAACTTTATAAGGAGTTCTATAAAAAGTGGCTCGAGCGACGGCTCTACATCCCCGCAAAACGCCACTGGACGCCGGGCACGGCACCCAGAGCGGAAGTGGGAAAAGTTGCGGGAGAAATAAACCCAAACATCAGAGATGTCATCGTGGTTGATGATGTCATCTGCTCCGGAGCAACCATGAACGCGACGCGCGCGGTGAACGCGGAGAAGTTTCCGAATGCGCGATGGCATGCCCTCTGTTGGCTGAAACAACGGTCGGCTGTGCTTGAAGGTTATGCGTCCGTCTTCGGCGCGGAACCCTGCGGAACGTTAGAGAAAAAAGCCGCCACGGTTTCTTTCTCCACACTCCGCACGAACGAGGAGGTTGCAAAGAACTTCGCGAAGGACATCAAAGACTCGGAGGGACTCCTGCGCTTCATTGCGAACATACGTGTCCCAGATCCTGTGGAACTCATGGACCACCACGTTGTGTAGAAAATTCGGGAGCTGAAACACGAACGGTGTGTCCATGACACACCGTTTTTCTTTATCTTTTCGCCCATTGCGGAGCTCTCCGTGCTTTCTTCAAGCCATACTTCTTCCGTTCCACCATCCTGGAGTCGCGCGTGAGGAAACCGAATGCGCGAAGCTGGACTCGCAACTCCGGAGTCTGCAGCAAGAGTG
>Ga0082335_1003717_pt1 | contig 24539 bp, 16 predicted proteins | sample Subgrocontami58m_FD_72375 | JGI IMG/M metagenome (GOLD analysis project Ga0082335, IMG submission 72375) | Subsurface groundwater microbial communities from S. Glens Falls, New York, USA - GMW37 contaminated, 5.8 m (SPADES assembly) (version 2) ...
AAAAAATAAAAAGTTTGAATTCCGCGGTAGCTCAATGGTAGAGCATGCGGCTGTTAACCGCAGGGTTGCAAGTTCGAGCCTTGCCCGCGGAGCCAAAAACAAAGCCCTGAACAAGATTTAGGGCTTTTCTGTTTTATGAGTTATCATCTTTACATATTGCAATCAAAGTCATCGTCAAAATTTTACGTTGGGATATCTGATAATCCTGAACGAAGATTAGAATTTCATAACACAATTGAAAAAGGTTTTACTTCGAGATATAGACCATGGGAAATAGTTTTTCTCAAAGAATATGCAAATAAAGCAGAAGCATTGTATAACGAGAGAAAAATTAAATCATGGAAAAGTAGAAAACAGATTGAAAAAGTAATTACTGGAGAGATAGAAATTTAGAATGCGGCTGTTATCCCGACAAAGTCGGGATGCAAGTTCGAGCCTTGCCCGCGGAGCTACTCAATCCCGATGATGAATCGGGATTATTTATTTTAAAAAATATTTTTTCTTCTATATTGAAAAAAAATATAATCTTAAAAACTTTTCACCTAGAGGTTTTCGCCAATCTCTGGATTGGTAATTAATTATAGGGAGGTGGGGAGGAGTTTGTAAAGAGGAAAATTAATAAACCAACTTGTCTTTGGTCCACAAAACGGTAGGCAGGACAACTGGTGACGCCGGAATCATCTGTTCCATATCAGGTGGCCAATGCTTGAGAGTGGAATAAAATTAACTTATCATTGGTACACATTTCGGCGGGCAGGACAGTCACTTTTAATGTTTTTAATAAATTATGGTGAATTTTATGAAACTAATTCTCAAACAAGTTCCGGTTGAAATAATATTTTTTGTTTTTATTAGTCTTACTTCTTTTGCCCAACAGTCTGGAGATGCAGAATCAAAACAAGCGGATAAAAGAATTTCATCGCAACGTACTTTAATTAAACAAAACTCTAATGCTGAAATATGGAGTTCGCTAGGACCAAAAGGTATATGTGCAACAGATTTAACACTTGACCCACTTAATAGCAATAAAATAATAGCTGCCAGTTTGGCAGGAATGTTTATTACAACAAATGGTGGCCAGAACTGGAATATTGTCAATACATCATTTTATAATGTGAAAGTGAATCAGGTAAGGTTTCATCCAACAAATAACAATATAGTAATTGCAGTTTGCGCAGATAATATTACAGGAGCTCATTACATTACTCGTTCGACGAATGGAGGTTCAAACTGGGCGGTTGTCAAAACGCTTAACGAATTCAATTATGGAACAATTGTTTTTACCAAATCCAATCCGAATATGGTGTATATAGAAGGATATTATCTTTTAAAGAGTACTGATGCCGGAGTAAATTGGACTGAATATCAAAGTCTTTCAAATATTGGAGAATTTGATGTTTTTGATCAGGATCCTAATAAATTATATGCTTCTGCCACAAATCCAACTACTTCTATACATGAATTTTTTAGATCTCTTGACGGCGGAGTCTCTTGGGTTAAAATCAGTATGACGCCATTTTTCATAGATTGTATTCAAATATCTCCAACCGATTTTAATCTAATTTATGCTGGATCTGCTGATATAAATGCATACGGTGGTTATGGATTCTTAAAAAGCATCGATGGGGGAAATAATTGGACTTCTACAACCACAGGCTGGAGTATCATTTCAACAATTTACAAAATAACTCTTCATCCAGATAATCAAAATATTATTTACGCATATGGGGGTGGATCAAGCTTGATGAAATCCACAAATGCGGGATTATCATGGACGAATATAATATCTAATTTAAGTGATAATCATGTGTATTGTATTCAGTTCGATGCGCAAAAAAATCTTTATGTTAGTACTGGTGGCAACATTTACAAAACTATTAATGAAATTGATTACCAGCCAATCTCAGGCGATTTGGTCAATACAGATGTTTTTCAAATTTGTGTGCATCCAACTAATCCCGGGATTATTTATGTATCAACTACTGGTGGAGTGTTAAAATCAATTGATGGAGGTCAGAGTTGGGTTCAAAAATCGAAAGGTATTTACGACACGGATGATTTTAGCTTGGGAATAAATCCACAAAGTCCTAATACATTATTTGCAGGTTCTTATAGAGGTTTTGTTTATAGAACAACAGATGGCGGTGAAAACTGGCTGGAAAAAACTAACGGTCTACCTGGTTTGCCTAGGAATTCTGTAGTTGATTTTATTTTTCATCCACAAAATGTAAATAGTATTTTTGCATCGACGGGTTCTTCAAAAACATTTAATTCTACAAATTCGGGCGATAGCTGGGTTGAATACAAAATAAATAATAATACAGAAAGCATAAGATTATTGGACATAAGTCTTTCGTCAAATAATGTATGGTATGCTTATAATGCTACAGGCAGAAAACTTTATCGTTCCTCAGATTATGGTTTAAATTGGATCGTGAAGAAAACATTGCTGTATTTATATAGCATTTTTATAGATGCTAACAATCCAGATATACTTTATGCAGATCAATTTTATACAGATCAATCTTTAAACACCAATCACAATATTTCTAAATCTACTGATGGTGGTGTTACATGGAATATTATTTACCCAAACATATACATTAGAGATATTTATTCAATACCGGGCAATCCGAACATTCTTTATGCAAGTACTTGGGGTTCGGGGGTTCTAAAAAGTACAAATGGCGGTTCCACCTGGGACCAAATGAATTCAGGTTTACCTTATTTAAATTGTTTTATGGTTAGAAGTCAGATAGGTGCTACAAGCTCATTTTTAGTAGCTACGTATGGTGGTAGTGTGTTCGGTTATAATTATACACCAACCGATATAATACAAGAAGCAACAATAATACCTAATAAATTTATTTTATATAACAACTATCCTAATCCATTTAATCCAACAACTAAGATAAAGTTTGGATTACCAAAAACTTCATTTGCAAAATTAATTTTATATGATATTCATGGAAGGGAGGTCACAACATTGGTAAGTAAAGAATTACAAGCCGGTTATCATGAAGTGAATTTTAATGCAAGTAATCTATCTAGTGGAGTATATTTTTACAGAATTCAAGCAGGAGATTTTTATCAAGTTAAGAAAATGATTTTAATGAAATAAAATAGGGAACAGAATCCCCTATTAAACATAGCCCGAACCTATTTTAATTTATTCATGTAGATATCGAGTTTTATAGCGAAGAAAGAATCTGTATTTTCCAGAAAATAATCTCGAACAGTCTTGAGCCCGCGGAGCCAAAAGATAAAGCCCTAAAACATTTTAGGGCTTTCTATTTTCAGGGTTGTAATTCTTTACATATTTCATCAAATTCATCATCGAAATTTTATATTATAATCTCTAGAAATTTTTTCGAAGTTATTTTTTAATTAAACAATAACAAACGAAATACAAATGATAAATTTTATTAACGGTTTACCCAAAGCAGAGTTACATCTTCATATTGAGGGGACTTTAAATCCTGAATTGATGTTTAAAATTGCTAAACGGAATAAAATAGAAATTAAGTACAAATCCGTTGATGAATTAAAAAAAGCATACCATTTCAATAATTTACAAGATTTTTTAAACCTTTATTATGAAGGTGCCGCAGTTCTTATTACTGAAGAAGATTTTTATGAAATGACTTGGGCTTATCTTGAAAAAGCTTTTTCGCAGAATGTTCTTCATTGTGAAATATTCTTTGATCCCCAAACACATACTAATAGAGGAATTAAATTTGAAACGGTGATTAATGGAATTCACAAAGCATTATCAGATGCTGAAAATAAATTAGGAATTTCCTCCAGACTAATTATGTGTTTTCTTAGAGATCTAGATGAAGACTCAGCAATTAAAACATTGCACGAGGCACTACCACACAAAGATAAAATAATTGGGGTTGGATTGGATTCAGCAGAAATCGGGAATCCTCCATCAAAATTCAAAAATGTATTTAACATAGCACGTAGCGAAGGTTTTCTAACTGTTGCTCATGCAGGAGAAGAAGGTCCGGCCAATTATGTCTGGGAAGCTTTGGAACATCTTAATGTTTCTAGAATTGATCACGGTAATAATTCAATGAATGATCAAGATCTAATTGACCAATTAGTTAAATTAAAAATACCATTAACCGTTTGCCCATTATCAAATCTAAAATTAAAAGTTGTTGATGACCTTAAAAAACACCCTTTGAAAAAAATGATTCAGAAAAATCTTTTTGTAACAATAAATTCTGATGATCCGGCTTACTTTGGCGGATATGTAAATGAAAATTATTCAGCAATTGCACTCGCATTAGATTTGTCGAAAGTGGAGATTAGTAATCTCGCAAAAAATTCTTTTCACGCTAGTTTTTTAAATAATGATCAAAAAGAAAAAATGATCTATAAAATAAATGAATATGTTGAAAATCATCGAAGCTGAGGAAAACCTACAGACTTTTTATTTCCCCATCTATTATTTTAAGGTAAAGTGGAAAACAATGTTAACCCGGTAATTCTGTCTGCTCTTGAGCTTGAAGTTCATTATGGTGAACAAATAGTTCTGAATAAAGCTTCGCTAAGTGTACACGAAGAAGACCGCATTGGATTAGTGGGAAGAAACGGAGCGGGGAAATCTACTTTTCTAAAAGTTATATCCGGAGTAATTGTTCCTGATAATGGTAAAATAGCAAAGAAGAAAGATCTGGTGATTGGATTTCTTTCACAAGAATTTACACTTGATGAAACAAGAACAGTTCATGAAAATATTTTAGATGGAGCTATACGAATTATTGAATTAATACAAGAGTATGAACATCTATCGCATGATTCACTGCTTAGACATATTCTTGAAGAAAAAATTTCACAACTCGATGGCTGGAAGTTAGAACGAAAAATTGATCTGCTTATTAATTCATTACACGCACCAGAACCTGAAAGAGTTATCGCAACTTTATCCGGTGGAGAAAAAAGACGTGTTGCTTTATGCCGGGCTTTAATTTCTCAACCTGACTTACTTATTCTTGATGAACCAACCAACCATCTTGATACAGACTCAATTGAATGGATCGAAGATTTTCTTTCTCATTACAAAGGCACATGTATTTTTGTAACGCACGACCGTTACTTTCTAGATAGCATTGCAAACAGAATTGTTGAACTTTCCTCAGGAGTATTTTTTTCACATCAAGGGAATTACACTGATTATTTAATTAACAAGACGGAAAGACAAACTGTAAAAGAAATTGAAGAACAGAAACGGCAAAATTTCTTACGGCGCGAGCTTGAATGGGTTAAACGTGGTCCGCGTGCAAGAAGGACAAAAGCAAAAAGCCGGCTTGATAATTTTTATGAAGTTTCTTCTCAGCAGAATACCGAAGTGGAACTTGACGTTGAACTAATTATTCCTCCAATTGAAAAATTGGGCAATAAGGTTTTGGAACTTAAAAATACCGGCATTAAGTTGGGTGGAAATATTTTGTTCAATGGATTAAATTTTAATTTTGAACCCGGAAGAAAATTAGGTGTTATTGGTAAAAATGGAATTGGAAAAACAACACTCCTCAAAATTATTTTAGGAATTCTTCAACCGACATTTGGTAAAATTGATATTGGAGAGAAAACAGAATTTAATTATATAGATCAAGCAAGGTTATTATTAAATGATGATGATACTGTAATTGAAGCGATAGGCGAAGGGAGTGAAACACTTAAGTTTGGTAAAACTGAAATAAGCGTGTGGACGTATCTAAGACGGTTTCTTTTTTCGGATGATCGAATCAATACAAAAGTCGGAAGACTTTCCGGTGGTGAAAAAAGCCGACTAACACTAGCAAGAATTTTAAAAAACGGCGGGAATTTTTTACTTCTTGATGAACCTACGAATGATCTTGATTTACCCACACTTCGTGTTCTAGAAGAAGCGCTTATCTCTTTTGAAGGCTGCGTAGTTGTTGTTAGTCATGATAGGTATTTTCTAAATCGTGTTTGCAATGGGATTCTTTCATTTGAAGGAAACGGAGAAACTTATTTCAGCGAGGGTGATTATGATTATTACATTGAGAAAAGAAAAACACGCATTAAGAATAATTTTACCACTGAAGTAAAAGAAAAAAAAGTTGATCCGCGTGTAAAACCAAAAACAAAAAAGTTAACGTGGAAAGAATCTAAAGAGTTAGAAACTATAGAAGAAGAAATCATAAAGACCGAAAATGAAATAGAAAGAATTGAAGGGATATTCTCTTCGCCGGATTTTTATGAAAAGTTTGCAACACAAACAAACGAGCTAAATTCACAACTGGTACAAGCAAAATCGAAAATAAAAAATTTGTTTGATCGGTGGGAAGAACTTGAAAAAATTAACAACAGTTAGAGACATCTGAAAAATTCTGAAATGTCTTTCCGGTCGAGCGAAGCGAAGAACCGGAATCTATTATCTAGTTTCTACTATGGATTCCGTGTCAAGCACGGAATGACAATACTCTTATTCCGAATGCCGCCGCATAAAGTGGTGGCTGTTTAATTCTTATCATCCTCTGGCTTCAGTTCTTTCACATTCGGCGGATTCCATCCCACAACTGAACCGGATTTGATAATGGAAAAATATGGTGACAATGTTGTACCCGGAAGTGTTCTAACATTATCTTCAATTTGAATCGGTCCCATACCAGTTCCGGCACCCAATTTGCAATTATTACCAATCTCAATTAATCCATACCGAAATTTACCCGCACCTTCGTAAGCATGAACTGTTAATTGAGTGTAAGCACCGAGTAGAGTGTTATCACCAATGAAAATTAGTTCAGGTCGAAAGTGATCTAACCAAGTCATCTGCATAATTTCTGCACCTTTTCCGATGTGTGCACCCATCCATTTATAAAATTTATTTTTTATTGGAGTACCTTTTAATAAAAAAGAAATTGCAACTTGAAATGTTAAAAGTGTTCTCCGGCCAAAAGGAAGGTTTAGTGAACGCCAATGAATTGCATTAGGCTCTTCGGGAGAACCTAATCCGGAAAAAGTGTAGTGTCTTCGAATAGGAGTAAAAAATTTTTCTAAGTTAATTTTACCTTCATTTGTTTTGGGATTAAGTGTGAGGACGTCCGTTCCTTTTCCACCCGAAGTGATGCTAATATAAATAGATCGTTTTTTTTTGCTTCCGAGTTTGATTGCGCGTTCAATAATTTCTGTAGTTACTAACTTAATTACTTCTTCGGGAGATTTATTCCGATATTTTTTCATTTCAACTCTCTATGAAAATTATCTAAATATAAAAAACGAATTATTCTATTCGCAGTCAAGAAACAATGTGGAATAAAAAGAAAGAGGCAGATTTTTAAGTCTGCCTCTTTTTGAAAATCACTGGATAGTTATTTGTTAAGTTCTGAAAAAGACTAGTTTATTTTCTTAACGTTAGCTGCTCCCGGACCCTTTGGCCCATCGACAATTTCAAACTCTACTTTATCGCCCTCTGCTAGAGTTTTAAATCCATCAGATTGAATTGCAGAATGATGAACAAAAACGTCTGGTCCAGATTCTGGAGTAATAAAACCAAACCCTTTTTTGTCGTTGAACCATTTTACTGTTCCTTTTGCCATACTGTGTTGCTCTCCTTTTGATGAAAAAACATTCTTACCAACTATAGTAAGAATTTAATACTCTAAAATTAGAGGACTTTTTGATTATATCAAATAGTCTTTCCAAGATTATATCTTTTTCTGTCGTTTGTGTCTAAATGCAATTTTCTTAAACGAATTGATTTTGGTGTAACTTCAACCATCTCATCTTCGGAAATATATTCCAGAGCTTCCTCTAAAGAGAATTTTATCGCCGGGGTTATTTTAACTGCTTTGTCGGAACCCGAAGCGCGCATGTTTGATAATTTTTTCCCGCGCTGAATATTTACTTCAATATCATTTTCTTTTGTATGCTCACCGATTATTTGTCCCTTGTAAACAATATCACCCGGATCAATAAAAAATTTACCTCTGTCTTGTAGAGAATCAATTGCGTAAGCTGTTGATGGACCTTCATCCATTGAGATCAACACTCCGCTTGTAACTTTGTTTATGGCACCCTTAAAATATTCATATTGAAAAAATCTGTGGTGCATTATTCCTTCACCCGAAGTTGCAGTTAAAACTTTAGTGCGAAGACCAACAATTCCTCTTGTCGGAATATGAAATTCAAGTTTATTCAAATTTCCTTTGGTTTCCATTTTTAATAATTCACCTCTTCGTTGACCAACAAGTTCAATAACTTTTCCTGCAAGCTCTGCCGGAACATCAACAACAAGAACTTCAATTGGCTCTGCTTTTTTCCCTTTAATCTCTCTGTAAATTACTTTTGGTTCACGAATCTGAAGTTCATATCCTTCGCGGCGCATGTTCTCAATTAATATTGAGAGATGTAATATTCCTCTGCCGGAAACTTTGTAAGAATCCGGTGATGCTGTGTCTTGCACTTTGAGAGAAACGTTGTGTTCTAATTCTTTATAAAGTCTATCTCTAAGCTGACGCGATGTAACATATTTTCCTTCCTTCCCGTAAAAAGGGGAATTATTAACTGTGAAGGTCATACTAATGGTCGGTTCATCGATTGAAATAATTTCAAGCGGTTCAGGATTTAGTGCGTCACAAATTGTATCGCCAATATCTATATCTTCAATTCCAACGATTGCACAAATGTCTCCGCACTGAACTTCATCAACTTCAGTCCTGGTGAGACCGTCAAAAACAAATATTTGTTTTGGAACAGTATCGCGAATTGAACCGTCTCTTTTAATTATAGATAATTTTTCTTCACGTTTTAATGTTCCTCTAAAAACTCTGCCGATTCCAATTCTTCCTACATAATCACTATAATCGAGCGTAGTAACTTGGATCTGAGTTGTTCCATCTAATACCGGAGGCGAGGGGAGATCATTAATTATCGAATCTAAAAGGGGATTGATATTTGTGCGCGGATCTTTTAAATCTTTTACTGCCCAGCCTTCTCTTCCACTTGCATAAATTACTGGGAAATCAAGTTGGTCTTCGTGTGCATCTAAATCTATGAACAAATCATAAATCTCGTCAAGAACTTCTACCGGACGGTTGTCAGTTCTGTCTATCTTATTGATTACAACTATGGGTTTAAGATGAAGTGCTAAAGCTTTTTCAAGAACAAATCTTGTCTGCGGCATCGGTCCTTCAAATGCATCAACAAGAAGTAAAACTCCATCAGCCATTTTCAAAACGCGTTCGACTTCTCCGCCAAAATCTGCATGCCCCGGTGTGTCAATCAGATTAATTTTATAATCTTGGTATGGAATGCTGATATTTTTTGCAAGGATTGTTATACCGCGTTCCCGTTCAAGATCGTTGGAATCTAAAAATCTTTCCCGCACTACTTGATTTTTTCTGAAAACGCTGCACTGTTTTAATATTTGATCAACTAATGTTGTTTTACCGTGATCTACGTGCGCTATAATAGCTATGTTTCTTATTCCCTTCACCACTTCTCCAATTGTTGAATATGATAATTGACTTCGATATGTTTTTAAACCTACGTATGATGAATGGTCAACAAAAAAGGACTTACAATTATCTAAAATGTAAGTCCTTTAATTTTAATACAATTCTTACAATGTTAAAAACTATCTACTGTAAATATAACATAAAACCCTATAAGATATAACTCAATATCAGAGTAAAAGGTTCATCTACAATATTTTAATCAGCACAACCCCGTGTGATGGTATTACAATTTCAAATTTCTCTTTGAATGAACCCAGGTCTTTCTGCCTCCATAAATCTCTAGCATTTACGTTCTTTCTAATTCCAATCTCAGAAAAAATCAACGAATATTTTTGCGATTCACTTCCAAGATTAAAAATTCCAACTGCTTTGTTTCCGTCGCTTAAATCTTTGACCCAAACCTGAATATTATCTCTTTTAATTTTTGGCATTGCCTGTTTCCCTAATGGATCTTGATCTAATGCCAGCACTTCATCATTTGTTAATAAGTTCAAAGTAAAATCGTCAAGCCGTGTTAGATCGCAACCGATGAGAAGTGGGGCAGAGAGTAAACTCCATAAACTTATGTGGGTGTATTGTTCATCGGGAGTTAATTTTGTTGGATGCAGACTTGGTCCCCAGCCAACCCAACCTACAACAAGCATATCAGGATCATTCCAATTACCGGGTTTTGCATATTTCGCATTTTCAATTTGACTGAAACCAATTTCACTTAAACTTTGCCAAGTGTCGTTAATATCTCCGGTAGTACGCCACAAATTACCGCCAACACTGCCGCCCCATTCCCAAACATTGCTCATTCCATATTGGCATAAACTGTAAATAATATCACGGTCAATTTTTTGAAGTGCATCTTGCATTACAGTATATGGTTTGATTCTTTCAGCACGCGAGGTGTCTTTTGCAATCCTGTCATACGAACACCAGTCATATTTCAGGTAATCAATTCCCCATGAAGCAAAAGATTTTGCATCTAGAAGTTCATGCTGATAACTTGCAGTATATCCGCCGCATGTTAGGGGTCCGGGTGAGCTGTAAATTCCAAACTTAAGACCGAGGGCATGAATGCTATCACCCAGTGCTTTCATATTTGGAAATTTTGAGTTGCATAAAATATTTCCATTTGCATCACGTTTTGGATCCGGTGAATTGCCGACAATTTCCCAGCCATCATCTATGTTTATGTAAGTCCATCCGTGATTCATTAATCCTTTTTCTTTGTAAACTTTAGCGGAAGCTATAACTTTTTCTTGATCAACCGTTAGTCCCCAAACATTCCAGCTATTCCAACCCATTGGAGGAGTAAGAGCAATTTGATCTCCGATAGATATTTTTAATTCGTTGTTTGCAGATCCGAATTTATTTTTAGCAACAATAGTTACTTTAAATTCACCTTTAGTTGAGACACTTCCATTTATTATACCAGTTTTTTTATCAATAGATAATCCGGAAGGAAGACCGACCGCATCAAATGTCATTGGTCTCGAGCCGGTCGTTGCAATTGTGTAAAGGAATGGTTTATTTGTTCTTTGCCCGTAAACTTTTGCACCGTTAATTTTTGGTTTTTGAGATGGTGCCGGAGTTAATATATATGGAGTTTCTTCCTTAAATGTAATCTGTTCTTTATTGTGAGCAAACTCAAAAATGTAATTCACATAGCTTGACTGATCTTGATTTTTTAAACTAAAACTAAAATTTCTTGATGATAAAGGTTTTAGCTGAAGCTCTGCTGTTTTTTCATAAATGATTTTTTTATTGAGTTTATTTTCCGCTTTGATAATAAATTTACCGTTAATTGTGAGTTTGTTGGAATTATTTTTTATAGTGAATGATTTTGATGCTGTTTTATTTTTGAAAAGAAAAGGAACTTGTCCATAATCGAGCGATAAATACTCGCTGATATGAACCATACTAATTGCGGCATTGCCGGTGTAAATTCCTCCCTGTCCGCCTTGATCAAAGACACGAACAGCAATTACATTTTCTTTATCCCACAAAATTCTTGGATCGTCAACAGATAAAGTATACCGGCGGTTGTAATCCCAAAGATTTGTCGGGGCATTAAGAAAACTTGTATCAATAATTGATTTTGCGGTTACATTTTTACCATTGATGCCGAAAATGTTTCCATTAATAAATGATTGATCAAAGTTATTAATCTTACCAAAAAATATTTTCAAACTGTCTTTTAGGAACGAATTATTTTTTAATGAAGATGGAATAAAAATTTTGATTCTAAACCAAGCGTAACCGTCAAGCGGATCGTAACCTTGCTGTTCCCAAATTTTATCTACTTGAATTCCTTTCCATTGAAAATCATCAAATCCGGGTTTTGCATAATCTAAATTATCACCGACCTTAAATTTCCAACCGTCCTTTAATTGAATTGTTTGTTCTGATTGTGCTGACAAGTTGTTAAAAGAGAAGAGAACAGTAATAAAAAATAAAAAAAGCTTTTTCATTTTATCACCTTATGAAATGATTTCCAATGTTCAAAATAAAGGATTTATAAAACGGCTCAAAGGTTTTTTCTTCATTGGTAAGAAACATTTTGTCTTTTCTACAAAATAAAATCACCGTATTTTGTAACTACATAAAGATGTTTCTAACTTCATGGAGAGATGATGAAATATTTTAAAACACTCTTGTCCTCAGTTGTAATTCTACTGGGGACCAATTCAATAAATTGCGGACAAATATCACAGCAAAGCCGGGATAAGAATATTTCAGAAATGATAAAAGAAATTTCTTCTGCAAATCTCGAAAGCAGCGTTCGTAAAATGGTTAGCTTTGGAACGCGCCATACTTTAAGCACTCGTAATGATAAAGAAAAAGGAATAGGTGCAGCATGTAACTGGGTAAAAAGTGAGTTCGAGAAATATTCAAAAGATTCCGGTGGAAAACTGGAAGTAAAACTCGACTCAACTTTTTTGGAACCGGACGGAAGAAGAATAGTTCGAAAAGTTTTGTTAACAAATGTGATGGCTACTCTTAAAGGTACTGATACAAACGATAAAAGAAATTTTATTATTGGCGGTCATCTTGATTCACGCAACAGTGAAGCAAATGATTCTGTCGGAACGGCTCCCGGTGCAAACGATGATGCATCAGGAGTTTCTGCGGTTTTAGAGCTTGCACGGGTGATGAGCAAAAGAAATTTTCCTGCGACAATTATTTTTGTTGCATTTTCCGGTGAAGAACAAGGATTAAACGGTTCAACTTTTCTTGCAAAAAAAGCAAAAGAACAAAACTGGAATGTTACAGCAATGTTAAATAATGATATGATCGGTAATACTTTTTCAAATGAAACATTGTTGAAAGATAATATGCAAGTCCGAGTGTTCAGCGAGAGCATTCCACAAAACGAAACGGATGCTCAGAAAAATATTCGTCAATCTACAAGCGCAGAGAATGATAGTCCTTCCCGTCAACTCGCGCGTTACATAAAAGAAATTGGCGAGCAGTATGTTGATCAGCTTGAAGTGAAATTAATTTATAGAAACGACAGATTTTTACGCGGCGGCGATCATACACCGTTTAACCGTCAAGGATTTACTGCAGTACGTTTCTGCGAGAGGAATGAGAATTACAATTATCAGCATCAGAATGTTAGAGAGGAAAATGGAATTAAGTATGGCGACTTACCTGAGAATATTGATTTCGAGTACACACGTAAGATTGCATCTATTAATGCTGCTGTGCTTTCAAATCTTGTACTTGCACCTGATATGCCTCAGAATGTTGGTGTAATTGTAAGCGGATTGACAAATTCAACAACTCTGAAATGGAAAGCTCCGCAAGGAAAAACACCGAAAGGATATTTTATATTGATGCGTGAAACCTACGAACCTTTGTGGGAGAAAAGATTTTTTACTGATAGAACTGAAATAACATTGCCTTATTCAAAAGACAATTATTTCTTTGCTGTACAATCGGTTGATGAAGAAGGACACAAGAGTTTACCTGTTTGGCCCGTGCCGGTTAGATGATAGTTAAATATAAGGGGGTTCAAAATGAAAAGAATTATTGTTGTAGAAGCACTATTCATTCTGTTTTTTTTATGTGGCGTTCAGTATAGCCAGGTTCAGGAAACGAGGGGAAATCTGTTGAGGATTAATTTTACAAAACCAAATATTGATTTGAGCGATACTCTTTGGAATTGGGTTAGTAGAAATGATTCAGGTGAGACTTATTCAACAGGTTGTTCAAATATTTTTGCCTGGGATTCCACAACATACTTACTATATAACACTTCGGATGAGAACAGATATTATCCGTGGATTTATGGACATTTGTATAATACCGCCACCGGAAGCAGCCGTTTATTGTTTGCAGATCATCCTGGTTACGACCCAATGGATTCATATTATTATTTCAGACCGGAAATAAGGAAAACTTCTACTGGTGTATGGATTTATTATGGTAGAAGGGGCGCTGCCGTTTTTTTAATGAACGATTCATTATACCAATTTCAAAAAGTTAATGATAATACTTTAATTCACTTTACTGGTAAAGTGGACGATCAAGATTTTGTTGTTCTCGAAGGGTCACATCCCTATACTTTCAGTTTTTATCTCGAAGATCTTTCTGCCTCACCCATTCTGAAACTCAATAGAAAAATAAATATAGGCGATGACAGTAATCATAGTTACTTGAATCCTTCAAAAATTAATTTTATAACTAATAATTTATATTTGATTCAGGAAGATATATGGGGAATATTTTATTTGTCCTCCTTTGAAAACAATAAGATTTCTATTATTAAAAGATTGAAACCCGTAGGGAGCTCTATAACAGTTCCTTTATGGCTTGTATGGAGATTTGTAAATGGAAATCTATATTATATTGAGAGCGGTAATTTGGTAAAAGAACATCTTGATCTTACCACAAATTCCTTCACGGATAAAAAAATTGTACTCAATAGTATAGGTTCAAGATACTGCTTTGATAATGAAGGTAATTTATTTAGCTATGTCAAAAATGATTCTTTATTTCTTTTCTCTATTAAAGAAGAAAAGAGTATTCGTGCTTTCGATATAAAAACTGTAGAATCCAAAGGGATTCCTATAATTGACTCGCCTTACGTTTACCTCCACCAAATAACGGGAAGTTATACGGATGTAGAAGATGAAAAAATATTACCAACTGATTTTTTGTTAAAAGGAAATTACCCGAATCCATTTAATCCAAACACAACGATAAATTTTGTTTTGCCTGAACGTGAAAATGTTTCCATCGTTATTTACAATTTACTTGGAGAAAAAGTAAGAGAGTTATTAAGAGAAGAAAAAAATGCAGGCGAGCATTTTGTTATGTGGAACGGTAAAGACGATTTTGAAAAAGAAGTTCCTTCGGGGGTTTATTTTTATTTAATAACGCATAATCGGAAAGTAATAAGCAGCAAGATGGTATTGATCAAATAACAAAAAAACAGAACGGAGTTTAATCATGTTACAAATTCGCAGAAGAATACTGAGCACGTTTATACTGTTGCTAATATTTTCTTTACTTGTATCAGCACAAGAAAAGAAAAAACTTTCGATTGAGTGGAGATTTACTCCCGAAGCACAATCAATAACGCAATTACCGAATGTTCAGTGGCTTGGAAACGGTTATGCAATGATGTATGATTCTCGTAAACCGGCTGATCAAAGAACAATCGAGTTGTTTGATCCTTCAACTGCAACTACAAAACCAGCGCTTGATATGAAAAAAGCTTTAGAGAGTTTAAAAAATATTCTTCACGAAAAAACTCCCGCAATATTAACACAACCAAATTCATTTGATAAAAACGGTGAGAATGCTCTTTACTTTTTCGGCGGCGATATTTTTCTGCTCAATCTGAAAAATGCTTCGTTCGAGCAAGTGACAAATACAAAAGAAGAAGAGAAAAACTTTAGCTTTTCACCTGATGGACAACTGATTGCTTATGTAAGAGCTAACAACATTTTTGTTTATGATTTAAAAACCAAAACAGAAAAAACAATTACAACAGATGGAACGGAAACTTTACTCAACGGAACTTTGAACTGGGTTTATTGGGAAGAAGTTTTCGGTAGAAGAGATGTTGCTTACTGGTGGTCAAACGATTCCAAAGCAATTGCATATCTGCAAACGGATGAATCGCAAGTGAGTGTAATGTATTATTCCGATTTCAAATCGGCGGTACCGAATGTGATAAAGCAAAGATATCCAAAAACCGGCGGTACAAATCCGGTTGTGAAAGTTGGTATTGCAGAGATTGAAAATGCAAAAACAACCTGGCTCGATTTCTCAAGCAATCCTTATGAATACATTATACGTGTTAATTGGCTGCCCGGCAGCAATCAAGTTTCTGTTGAGACAATGAACAGAATGCAGGATGAACTCGATTTATTTTTTGCAGACCGTGCAAACGGAAAAGTAAAACTAATAAGGAAAGAAACTGATCCTTGCTGGGTGAATGTTTCTGATGATCTTTATTTCATAAAAAACGGGAAAGAATTTTTTTGGGTTTCCGAGCGAAGCGGTTACGCACACATTTACAGATTTTCAAATGAAGGTAGGTTGATCAATCAAGTTACAAAGGGCGATTGGGCGGTTGTTGCTAGCGGAGGTTCGGCTTTTTGGGTGAGGAAATCAATAAGCGCAATAGATGAAAGGAATGAAATTATTTATTTCACTGCGCAGGAAAAATCTGCGACAGAAAAATATCTTTACAGCATTAAGTTTGACGGAACAGGAATGAAGCGTATTTCCAAAGAAGAAGGAACTCACGCAATCAATTTTAGTCCTGATGCAAAATATTATTTAGATACTTACTCGAACATTAAAACTCCACCTGTTCTATCTCTTTACAAAAGTAATGGAAAACTCGTAAAGCAAATTGCCGATTATGACGCAGATAAATTAGCAGCTCTTGATTTGCAAAGACCAGAACAATTTACAGTTCCGGCTCGTGATGGTTTTCCACTTCCGGCAGAAATTATGAAACCTAAAGACTTCGATCCGAATAAAAAATATCCGCTAATCATTTACGTTTATGGCGGACCATCGGCACCGCAAGTTCTGAATAAATGGCGCGGCTCGATTTATTATGATCAGGTTTTACTTGATAACGGATTTTTAGTTGCATTGATTGATCCGCGGATCTCGGCAGCGATAAGTAAAAAATTAGAAAATCTAATTGACAGAAATTTTGGCGGTGAAGTTGAACTGAACGATTTAGTTGATGGGGTAAAATGGTTCAAGAAACAAGCATATATTGATTCATCGCGAGTTGGAGTTTGGGGCTGGAGCGGAGGAGGAACTTTTACTTTGAATGCAATGACGCACTCGCAAGAATTTAAAGCGGGCATTGCTGTTGCTGCAGTAACAAATTGGCATTTTTACGATTCAAAATTTGCTGAATCGGTTATGAAAACTCCGGAAGTAAATCCGGTTGGATATGATAAAACTTCTTTAGTGAAGAGTGCAAAAAATTTGCACGGCAGATTGATGATCGTTCATGGTACTTATGATGATAATGTTCATATTCAAAATGCGTATGCGTTTATGGATGAGTTAATAAAAGCGAATATCATGTTTGATTTAATGGTGTACCCGATGAGACAGCACGGAATTTCCGACCGTCCCGCGCAGATTCATCTTTACAATAGAATGCTGGAGTTCTGGAAGAAAAATTTGTGATGTGTTGTTTAAGTCGGTGTTAAAAAAATAATGTTGTCATTCCGTACGATTCCCACTTTTTGTGGGAAGAGATACGGAATCTATAAAATGGATTCCGGCCTGCCTGCCGGTAGGCAAGCTTTCGCCGGGATGACATTTTTTTTGTTATCTATTCTTTCTTGAGTTTGTCTGCAAAAACTTTTTTGAATTTCTCAATCTTAGGTGTAATCACAAAACTGCAATATGGTTTGTTGCCATTTTGGTTGTAATAATCCTGATGATAGTCTTCCGCTTTATAAAACTTTTTAAACTGACTAATCTCTGTAACAATCGGATCGCTCCAAATTTTTGCGGACGTTAATTCATTTTTATATTTCTCTGCAAGTTGTTTCTGTTCTTCATTGTGATAAAAAATTACGGAACGGTATTGAGTGCCTGCGTCTGCACCTTGTCGGTTGAGCGTAGTTGGATCATGAGTTTTCCAGAAGACTTCCAACAACTCTTTGTAAGAAATTATTTTTGGATCGAAAGTTATTTGTGTGCATTCTGCGTGTCCGGTTTTTCCTGTGCGGACAGCTTCGTAAGAAGGATTTGGAACAGAACCGCCGCTATAACCGCTTACAACTTTTACAACTCCCTTTAATCTTTGAAAAACTGCTTCTGTACACCAGAAACATCCCGCACCAAAAGTTGCAACTTCATATTTATTTTGATCGTTTATCTTCTCCTCAATTTTGGATTGAGCATTAATATCTGCAGTTGATAAATTATTTTTTGAGTTGGAATTACATCCAATAAAAAATAGAAATGTTAGTAAATATATTTTTGAAATTATTTTCATAACCGTCCTTTACTAAGTCAAATGGTCTTATTTAAGTATAACAAAAAATATTTAACAATAATTCACATTACTATTAAAAAGATTTTTTCTAACTTTCAATTAAATTAACAACAAACCTTACAAGTAAAGACGGATGAAAGGAAATTTCCTTACGGGGGGCAAATGAAAAAATTGGTACTGTTTTTTTTATTTTTAGTAATAAACAATATATACATTTTTGGACAAGTATCTGAAAGTTTTGAAGGATCATTTCCTCCAAATGGATGGGTAGTATCACACTCTGCTGGAACAACAGATTGGGTTCAGGCTAGTACTTTACCAAACACTGGTACATATCATGCTAATTCTACAAGTCCTGCAACTGGTGCAGCTAAAACATTAGCATTGTCATTAAATGTCGCCTCAAATGCTTCCTCTGTTTCTTATTGGATTGCTGTAAGCTCAATTGGTGGTACAACAGTTTCTACATTACAAATTTATGCTGGGACAAATCTTTCAAGCTTAACACTACTAAGAACAATTAGTATAGAGGGATTGGCTGCTGCTGGGACATATTACCAGTATACTGATTATATTGATGGTACGAGTAATCAATCAAGCAATAGTATAGATTTAAGAGGCTTAGATAATGTATATATAGCTTGGTTACATAACAAAACATCTGGTTCGACAGCCCCTGCTTGTAGATTAGATGATGTAAGTATATTAAATGCTACTGCTCTCCCTGTCGAACTCACATCATTCATATCAAACGTTGAAGGTAATAAAATTGAATTAAATTGGCGGACAGCTACTGAAGTAAATAATTATGGATTTGAAATAGAAAGAAGTCAAACGTCAAACGTGAAAAGTGAAACGTGGGAAAAGATTGGATTTGTTCAAGGAAACGGAAACAGCAATTCACCAAAGAATTATTCTTTCACTGATGAGCCAACTGGCGGAAAAGAATTTAAATACCGTTTAAAGCAAATTGATATTGACGGAGCTTTCGAATACTCCTTCGAGATAACTGCAAAGCTGGAAAATGTTTCTAATTATAAATTGGATCAAAATTTTCCTAATCCATTTAATCCATATACAAAGATCAGTTATACAATTCCGCAAAGAGCGTATGTACATCTGCGTGTTTATGATATGCTTGCTAAGCAAGTTGCGGAATTAGTGAACACAACTCAAGAATCCGGCAGGTATGAAGCTACATTCGACGGATCAAAACTTCCGAGCGGTGTTTACTTCTATAAATTAGAAGCAGAAAATTATATTGAAGTAAAAAAACTTCTTCTTGTAAAATAAAAGCTAACCATTCACACTTATCTTCAGTTAACACAACAATTGTTCTTAAAGACGCCAACATGGCGTCTTACTGTATAGTGAGACGACATGTATGCCGTCTCTACAGTTATTCACAAAAAAAATGTTAAAAAAAGTTAAATGATGGAAACAATAATCATTTGCTGACATCTAAATTAAACCAAATGAATAATTTTGGTGTTACAATGGTGAACAAATTTTTATAATCACGAAAGCAGGAGAACATGAAAAATTTTACAATTATTCGAAAGCTCTTTTTCATTACGATCGTTTTAGTATTATCGTTAGAGCTTTCAGCCCAGCAGAGAATGCAGCAAAGTGGAATGAATCCTTCGCAATTTCAACCAATCGGAAAAATTAGTGGAACAGTTATAGATGCACAGACATCTGAACCGATAGAATATGCAAACATTGTAATTTATAAATGGAAAGATTCAACGGTTGCAAACGGAACTGTGACTGATCAAAAAGGAAAATTTGAATTAACTAAAGTTATGTACGGCAGATATTTTATGAAAGTTTCTTATATCGGTTACTCAACAAAAAGATTTGATTCATTAACTGTTATTCCGAACAAAACTGAAATTACTTACGGGGTGATAAAATTAAGACCGAAAAATGTTAATATGAATGAAGTGGTAGTTCAATCTCAAAGAGATGCCTTAACTTCAAACTTAGATAAGAAAGTTTATACTGTGGATAAATTGATGGCCAACTCCGGCGGAACTGCAGTTGATGTAATGCAAAATATTCCTTCAATTTCAGTTGATGCAGACGGCGGCGTTGCAGTAAGAGGAAACACCAATATAAATGTTTTAGTTGATGGAAGACCGGCAGCGTTAGCAGGTTTTAGCGGTTCGGATGTTCTTTCACAGATTCCGGCAAGCCAAATTGAAAGTATAGAAATTGTTACTAATCCTTCTGCCAAATACGATCCGGAAGGAACAGCTGGAATTATTAATGTTATATTGAAAAAGAATTCTAATCTCGGCGTTAACGGAACATTAATGGGAAATGCCGGAACAAAAGGAAGATATAATTCTTCAGTTAATATGAATTTACGCGGAGACAATTTTAATGCTTTCACAAGTTACGACGGCAGATTTTTTAATATGAACGGCGGCGGAACTACGCTTAGAACTTCTTCTTTCCCTTCGCAAAGCGGAAATATTAATTCCACTCTCGATCAAAATTCTGATAATCAAAACAGAATGAATAATCACAGTTTAAATATCGGTGCTGATTATTATTTAGCAGATAAAGAATTTGTTACTCTTTCAGCTCAGTTCAGATTTGGAGAGATGAATAACGGAAGTACAATCGGAAATATTAATTACTCTGATCCGAATAATATTCAAAGCCAGTTTAATAGGGTTTCTGATGGAGTCCGCAATAATAACTCAGGTAATTATACTTTGAGTTATAAAAAAACATTTGAGAACAAAAATCAAGAATTAACTGGCGATGTTATGTATTCGCAAAGTTCAATGAACAGTGATTCAAAAATTTCCCAGTTGTATTTTATTCCTAATCAAACCTCTACCTTGCAAAGATCACTTTCTGATAATTCCAACAAGTTATGGTTAATTCAAACTAACTATGTTCAACCTCTTGGAGACTGGGGAAGATTGGAATCTGGATTACGCAGCCTCATAAAAGAATTGACAATGTTCAATGACTATTTGAACTGGGATTATTCTAATCAAATATGGGGTGCAAGTAATTTGATCAATAACAATTATAATTATAAAGAACAGGTTCATGCGCTTTACGGAATCTTTTCAAATTCACTCGGAAGTTTTACAACTCAAATTGGTCTCCGTGCCGAGCAAGTTTTTGTTAAAGGAATGAGCTATGTAACTAATCAAACCTACGAGAGCAATTATTTTGATATTTATCCAACAGTACACCTACGTTATAATTTTGACGGTCTGGATGAAATCCAATTAAGTTACAGCAGAAGAATAGATCGTCCGCAGAATAGACAACTAAATCCGTATGAAGATCGTTCAGACTCCTTAAATGTTTTCAAGGGTAATCCAGACTTAAGACCGCAGTATCATAATGCATTGGAACTTGGTTATACAAAAACGCTTGGAAAAACTTCATTGGTTGCAAATTTGTTTTATAGATTAAGTACAAATTTAATCAGTACAATCAGCACGCTTTTGCCAAACGGAGTAACGTATTCCACTTTCCAAAATATTTCAAAAGGTAAATCGTACGGGGTAGAGTTTATAGCTAATTCACCGATTACAGATTGGATGAGATTAAACGGGAACATCTCATATTACAATAATAGTGTTGATGATTTAGGAACACTTGGCGGAGAAACAGGAAGTTACAGTTGGAGTGCAAGATTAAGTTCAATGATGACAATTTCCGATGGCTTCATTTTTCAAATGATGTTTTTCTATTCTTCGCCATCAATAATGTTAAATACAGGCGGAAGAGGTGGTGGAGATATGGGTGGCGGAATGTTCTTTGGCGGATCTGCGGCTCAAACAAAAATGAAAGAAATGTATTCTATGGATGTAATGATAAGAAAAGATTTTATGGATGGAAGATTAGCATTAACTCTTAGAATTTCGGATCTATTTAATTCACGCAAGTTTAATACAGAAACCACCGGATTAAATTATTATATGATTAACACAAGAAAATTTGATTCACGAATAGTTAATCTTGGTGTTTCATATCGTCTTGTAGATACAAAAGGAAGAATGATGGATCAAGAAAAACAGAGAAGAATTGAAGAAGGGTATGACGAATTATAATTTTCGAGCATGTTAAAAGATAGCCCCGGTCTGCATGTTGCGAATCGGGGCTTTTTATTTCTATTCCCCAAATTGAAAAATGTTATCTTAACCGTGTAGATATTTTATTGAAATTATTAATTCATTATATTTTCAATGAGTAAACTTTTGTCTGAATTATGCTCCATGTTATTTAATGTTATAACTTAAAATCATTTAATATATTTTCTTATTCTCGAACTGATTCCACGAAATATTTAAGTAAGTCACATTATGCAAATTGTGCTTTTAGTAACCCCGACATTTATGTCGGGGGCCACATCAACCCAAGTTATTTGGGCTTTAGCCACAAAAAACAATCCGTTTTGGCTAAAGCCAAGAGTTTGGTGTTCCATCTATCCCACGACTTAAAAGTCGTGGTTATTCAAAATCTAATTATGCGTAAGGTGAATAAGTAACAAACAATTAAACAAGAGCTATTGATGAGCATAATTCTTAAAGAAGTAAATTCAAAACGAGAGTTAAAACAATTTATTCAATTTCAATTCTCTCTATACCAAGAAAATAAATATTGGGTCCCGCCGCTTATCTTCGATGAACTTAAGACTTTGAGAAAAGATAAAAATCCCGCATTCGATTTTTGCGAAGCAAAATATTGGCTTGCATATAAAGATGATAAAATTGTTGGAAGGATAGCGGGAATCATTAATCACAGATACAATGAAAAGTGGAATCAAAAATCAGTAAAATTTGGATGGATTGATTTTATTGATGATGAGCAAGTATCGCAAAAATTAATCGAAGTTGTTATTAATTGGGCGAAAGAAAAAGGAATGAATAAAATTCATGGTCCGCTTGGTTTCTCAGATTTTGATGGTGAAGGAATGTTAATTGAAGGATTTGATGAACTAAGTACTTTCGGCTCAATTTACAATCATCCATACTATAAAAAACATATTGAGAAACTTGGTTTTGAAAAAGATGCGGATTGGATTGAGTTCTTAGTAAACTTTGATCCAACTGTTTCCGGTCCGGAAAAAGTTTCGCGAATAGCCGATGCAGTAGCTGAAAGAAATCATCTTCACATTTTAAAAGTTAATAAAGCAAAAGAAATGCTTCCTTATGCTAGGGAAATTTTTTATTTGATAAACGATGCGTATAAAGATCTTTTTGGTTTTGTTGAATTAACTGATAAACAAATTGACATGTATGTAAAAGCATATTTCGGATTCATCAAACCGGATTATGTCCCAATAATTTTAGACAGCAATAATAAAGTTGCAGCATTTGGAATTACCATGCCGTCGCTTTCAATTGCTGTTCAAAAAAGTAAAGGAAAATTATTTCCATTCGGATTCATTCATATTTTAAGAGCAATGAAGAATAATCCTAATGTAGATTTGTATCTCACGGCTGTGCGCCCGGAGTTACAGAATAAAGGTGTAAATGCAATGCTGATAAATGAAACGAATAAAGTTTTTGTTAGAAACAAAATCCGCAAAGTAGAAACCAACCGTGAGCTGGAAGATAATCCTAAGATTCAAGCTCAATGGCGGTTTTTTGAGAACAGATTACACAAACGTAGAAGGTGTTATAAAAAATCTATATAATATTAAAAGACGCCCGTGCGGCGTCTTTTTTATGCATTAAGAAAACCAAATTTTTAGAATCTTCTTGATAACAATTGCATCATATTCATAATAATCAGGAGTAATTATGAAAAAGAATGTCGGCAGTTTAGATAAAGTTTTACGCTGGGTTATTGGTTTGGTAATAATAGCTCTCGGAATTTTATTCCAAAGCTGGTGGGGTTTATTAGGAATTCCTCTTCTTTTAACAGGATCAATAGGTTGGTGCCCGCTTTATCTTCCATTCGGGTTATCTACCTGTAAAGTTAAACAGGATGCTAAAAAATAATATTGAGTATTTGAAAAATTCATTTTCTCAAATACTCTGTTCGTTATTCTGGTTATAGGGTAACCTATCATATTGTCCTATCGAATAAATTTCATCCTTGATTGGACTTTGGACTTATATCACTCTTTTTTATATTGCCAAAGGAAAAGAGGGTTTGAATCGGTGGTTGAACAAAGTTTCAATATTATTAGTGATTACGGAAACGTTGCACTAGTTAATAAACAGATTCGTTTTTTTCTGGAACTGCATGGCATTGAACAGCATATAAGTAATGCAGTTGAAATCTGTTTAACTGAAGCTCTTAATAATGTAATCAAACATTCATATAATAATGATATTACAAAGCCTATAGATCTTACAGTAAAAAAAGATTCCAATTATTTTGAAATAATTATTGTTGATAATGGTTTGCCTAGAGAAAATTTAGTTGTTTCTAAACTCGACTTTGATCCGCAAGATATTAACAATTTACCGGAAAGCGGGATGGGTCTTTATATAATCGAACAACTAATGGATGAGATGAAATATTTCACAAAAGATGGGAAAAATTATTTCTCTTTAAAGAAGTTG
>Ga0082335_1003718_pt1 | contig 24538 bp, 23 predicted proteins | sample Subgrocontami58m_FD_72375 | JGI IMG/M metagenome (GOLD analysis project Ga0082335, IMG submission 72375) | Subsurface groundwater microbial communities from S. Glens Falls, New York, USA - GMW37 contaminated, 5.8 m (SPADES assembly) (version 2) ...
CTTGGTTGCGCATCATCTGGCGCGCCTGGACCGACCGCAAACCCTACGACCCCACGCTGCATCTCGGCGCGCTCAAGCTCGCTTCTGGCGCAGCAGGTTGACACCGGATGTCTCATGCCGCTTTATCCTTCTTTATCGGCCGCACGTTCAGGGCGGCGACGATCTGGGCGATCTCGTTCGCGATGAAGCGCGCCGTGATCGGGGTGCCGTCGTAGTGCAGTACCGGAATCAGGCTGGCGGGGTTGATGCCCGCTTCGTTCACGAGCAGCAGCTTCAATTGCGCGTCGCGGTTCTGCTCGACCACGAATACCTTCGAGTGCGAAGCCGCGAAATCGAAGATCTCGTCCTGGAACGGAAAAGCGCGCACGCGCAGCGCATTGACATAGATGCCGCGCTCGGCCAAGAGCTCGAGCGCCTCGCTCATCGCCGGGCTCGTCGAGCCGTAGAAGATCGCGCCGAAGCGCGCCGCGTATTTCGCCGGCGTCAGCAAGGGCTTGGGCACGAGCGTCTTGGCGGTGTCGAATTTCTGCAGCAGGCGCCGCATGTTGTAGACGTAGTCGGGTCCGGCCTCGGAGTAGACCGCATAGGCGTTCTTGCTGGTGCCGCGCGTGAAATAGCCGCCCTTGGTCGGATGCGTGCCGGGCAATGTGCGATACGATATGCCGTCGCCGTCCACGTCGAGGTAACGCCCGAATTCCTTGCCCGCCTCGAGATCCTCGTAACGCTTCAGCTTGCCGCGGTCGTAGGTCTTCGCGTCGTCCCACTCGAGCGGTTCGCACAGGCGCGTGTTCATGCCGATATCGAGATCGGTCATGACGAATACGGGCGTCTGCAGCCGGTCGGCAAGGTCGAGCGCCTGCGCGGTGAACTCGAAGCATTCCTTCGGGTCCTCGGGAAACAGGAGTACGTGCTTCGTATCGCCGTGGGACGCGTAGGCGCAGGCGAGGATGTCGGACTGCTGCGTGCGCGTGGGCATGCCGGTCGAGGGGCCGCCGCGCTGCACATCGATGATGGTGACCGGAATCTCGGCGAAGTAGGCAAGGCCGATGAATTCGGACATCAGCGATATCCCCGGTCCGGAGGTGGCGGTGAAAGCGCGCGCGCCGTTCCAGCCGGCGCCCGTGACCATGCCGATCGAGGCGAGCTCGTCCTCGGCCTGCACGATGGCGAATTTGTTCTTGCCGCTTTGCGCGTCGACGCGCAGCCGGGCGCAGTAGCGCTGGAACGCTTCGGCCACCGACGAGGACGGCGTGATCGGGTACCAGGCGCACACCGTCGCGCCGCCGTACACCGCGCCCAGCGCCGCGGCGCTGTTGCCGTCCATGAATATCTTCTTGCCCACGGCGTCGGCGCGCTCGACGCGCAGGCCGATCGGGCATTTCAGGTGGTTGAGCGCATAATCGCGCCCCATCTGCAGCGCGTTCAGGTTGGGCTTCAGCAGCTTTTCCTTGCCCTTGTACTGCTCGCCGATCAGCTCGGCGATCGCGCCGGCGTCCATGTCGAGCAGCGCCGACAGCGCGCCGATGTAAATGATGTTCTTAAAGAGTTGCCGCTGGCGCGAATCGGTGTAGGTGGCGTTGCAGATGTCGGTAAGCGGCATGCCGATGACGCTGATGTCGTCGCGAAAGCGCGATGGCGGCAGCGGCCGGGTGCTGTCGTAGAAGACATAGCCGCCCGGCTCGATCTCGCGGATGTCCTCATTCCAGGTCTGCGGATTCATCGCCACCATCAGGTCGACGCCGCCGCGGCGGCCGAGCCAGCCTTTCTCCGTGACGCGCACCTCGTACCAGGTGGGCAGCCCCTGGATGTTGGAGGGGAAGATGTTGCGCGGACTCACGGGCACGCCCATCCTGAGGATGGACTTGGCGAACAGTTCGTTGGCCGATGCCGAGCCCGAACCGTTGACGTTGGCGAACTTGACGACGAAGTCGTTTACCGCGGTTATATTCTTCATGCCGGCAGGAGCTCCTTTTTCGGCGCGCGCATGCGGCAGCCGGGACCGGCGGGCGTCATCTCGAGCAGGAATTTCTGCATGTCCCAGGCGCCGGTCGGGCAGCGCTCGGCGCACAGCCCGCAGTGCAGGCACACGTCCTCGTCCTTGGCCATGATGCGGCCGGTCTTGAGCGTGGAGGACACGTACAGATCCTGCGTCAGGTTCTGTGCCGGCGCCTGGAGGCGCGTGCGCAGATCGGCTTCCTCGCCGTTGACGGTGAAGGTGATGCAGTCCATCGGGCAGATGTCGACGCAGGCGTCGCACTCGATGCACAGCGTGTTGGAGAACACCGTCTGCACGTCGCAATTGAGGCAGCGCTGCGCCTCCTTGAAGGCGGTCGCCTGGTCGAAGCCCATTTCGACCTCGACCTTGATGTTCTTCAGCGTCTGCTTCGCGTCGCGCCAGGGCACCTTGAAGCGGCGATCGAGCGCGACCTCGTTGTCGTAGCTCCACTCGTGGATGCCCATCTTCTGCGACATCAGGTGCACCATGGGCGGCGGGCGCTTCCCCACGTCCTCGCCATGGCAGAACTTGTCTATGGATACCGCGGCTTCGTGGCCGTGGGCAACGGCCCAGATGATGTTCTTTGGTCCGAAGGCGGCGTCGCCGCCGAAGTACACGCGCGGCAGGGACGACTGCAGTGTGGTCTTGTCCACCAGCGGCATGCCCCATTGGTTGAACTCGATGCCGCAATCCTTCTCGATCCAGGGGAAGGCGTTCTCCTGGCCGACGGCGACCAGCACTTCGTCGCATTCGAAATGCTGCTCCGGCTCGCCCGTGGGCACGAGCTGACGCCGGCCCTTGTCGTCGTAGCGCGCCGCGACTTTTTCGAAGGTGACACCGGTGAGCTTGCCCTTCGCGTGCGTGAATTCCTTGGGCACGAGGAAGTTGAGGATGGGAATGCCCTCGTGCATGGCGTCTTCCTTCTCCCAGGGCGAAGCCTTCATCTCCTCGAAGCCGGAGCGCACGATCACCTTCACGTCCTCCCCGCCCAGACGCTTGCTCGTGCGGCAGCAGTCCATGGCGGTGTTGCCCCCGCCGAGCACGATCACGCGCTTGGCGATCTTGCTTACGTGGCCGAAGGAGACGCTTGCGAGCCAGTCGATGCCGATGTGAACGTGCTTCGCCGCCTCCTTGCGCCCGGGGACATCGAGATCACGGCCGCGCGGGGCGCCCGAACCGACGAAGATCGCGTCATAGCCCTCGGCCAGCAGCTTCTTCATGCTGTCCACGCGCTTGCCCGCGCGGAATTCGATCCCGAGGCCGAGGATGTAGCCGACCTCCTCGTCGATCACTTCCTCCGGCAGGCGGAACTTGGGAATCTGAGTGCGCATCATGCCGCCCGCCTTGGCGTCGCCGTCGTAGAGCACGACGTGATAGCCGTGCGGCGCCAGGTCGCGCGCCACCGTGAGCGATGCCGGGCCGGCGCCGACGCAGGCGATGCGTTTGCCGTTCTTCTTCTTCGGCACCACAGGCAGGCGCGAACGGATGTCGTCCTTGTTGTCGGCGGCGACGCGCTTCAGCCGGCAGATCGCGACCGGTTCCCGCGGCCCCGCGCCATCGGCCGTCGGCTCGTCCTCGACGCGGCCGCGGCGACAGGCCGGCTCGCACGGCCGGTCGCAGGTGCGTCCGAGGATGCCGGGAAAAACGTTGGATTCCCAATTGATCAGGTAGGCATCGCTGTAGCGGCCCGCGGCGATCATGCGGATGTATTCAGGTACCGGGGTATGGGCCGGGCACGCCCACTGGCAGTCAACGACTTTGTGAAAATAATCCGGGTTGCCTATGTCGGTCGGCTTCAATCCGCTTGCTCCTTCAGGGCGTCTGCCAAGCCCGGCAAAGAATTGGAACCGGTACGCAGTCGCTTATGTATGGGGTCGCCTAAGAGGGCGAGATTCTACTCTTGGCAGCCAATGGTGAAAAGATACTCTTTCCCCAGAAAACCGACTGGGAATTTCCGGATTGACCCTCATTGAGAAGAGGGTACTGGCTTGGGGGTGCGCTGGAAACGGGACGCGGACGACCCGGTCACATTTCGGTGTCCGAACCGGCCTCTAGGCCGGGCTGCGGCTCTTCGCACAGTTCCGCCACCATGCAATCGGTGGTCAGGATCAGGCCCGCAATCGATGCGGCATTTTGCAGCGCCGAACGCGTAACCTTGCACGGATCCAGCACTCCCATCGCGACCATGTCGCCGAACACGCCGGTGTCGGCGTTGTAGCCGAAACTGCCGCTGCCTTCGAGCACCCGCTTAAGGATTACCGACGGCTCGGCGCCCGAGTTGGCGACGATCTGCCGCAGCGGTTCCTCCAGCGCGCGCAGCACGATTCTTACGCCCGCGTCCTGATCCGGGTTGGCGCCGGCCAGCGCGCCGATCGCCTGCCGCGCACGCAGCAAGGCGACGCCGCCGCCCGGGAGCACACCCTCCTCGACCGCGGCGTGAGTGGCATGCAGCGCATCCTCGACGCGGAATTTGCGCTCCTTCATCTCGGTCTCGGTTGCAGCGCCGACCTTGACCAGAGCGACGCCGCCTGCGAGCTTGGCCGCACGCTCCTTGAGCCTCTCGCGGTCATAGTCGCTCGCCGACTCCCCGATCTCGCGCCGAATCGCGGCGATGCGCGCGCCGATCGCGCCCGGCGCGCCGGCGCCGCCGATGATGGTGGTCGTGTCCTTGTCGATCTCGATGCGCCGCGCCCGACCGAGGTCGTCGAGGCTTGCATGCTCGAGCGACAGTCCGATCTCCGCGGCCACCACGCGCGCGCCAACCAGGACTGCGATGTCCTCGAGCATGGCCTTGCGCCGCTCGCCGAAACCAGGCGCCTTCATCGCACAGGCCTTGAGCACCCCGCGCAGGCTGTTGACCACCAGCAGCGCCAGCGATTCACCCTCGACGTCTTCGGCGACGAGCAGCAGCGGTTTCGCCGCCTTGGCGGCATTCTCCAACAGCGGCAGCAGTTCGTGAATCGCGGAAATCTTCCTGTCGCAGAGCAGCACATAAGCGTCATCGAGGACACAGCACTGTTTGTCCGCGACATTGATGAAGTACGGCGAAAGGAAGCCGCGGTCGAACTGCATGCCCTCGACCAACTCCAGCTCGCTCGCGAGGCCGCGGCCGTCCTCGACCGTGATCACGCCGTCCTTGCCCACCTTCTGCATCGCATTGGCAACGATTTCGCCGATGCTGCTGTCGGAATTGGCGGATATGGTCGCCACCTGAGCGATCTCGTTGCGCCCGCGGCAAGGCTGGGCCGCTCGCTTCAACTCTGCCACCAGCGCCTGCGTCGCCTTGTCGATGCCGCGCTTCAAGTCCATAGGATTCATCCCGGCAGCAACGTATTTCATGCCCTCCAGCACAATGGCCTGCGCCAGCACCATGGCCGTGGTCGTGCCGTCGCCGGCAATTTCCGAGGTCTTGGCAGCGACCTCGCGCATCATCTGCACGCCCATGTTCTCGAACCGGTCCTTGAGTTCGATTTCCTTGGCTACGATGACGCCGGAATTGATGATCGTGGGCGGGCCGAACGCTCGCTCGAGCACCACGCTTCGCGCTTTAGCGCCGAGCGTAACCTTGACCGCGCTCGCCAGAACCGCGACGCCGCGTATGAGTTTGGCGTGAGCTTCGCGGCGAAAAATGACTTCTTTGGCTGTCATCTGTCTGTGCCCTCGGCACTGGCATCGCTGTCATGTGCCCGGAATGATCTTGCCGTTTCGCGGCCGGTGCCCGGCATACGCAAGGCGGCTCATGTGATCCCGCAGTTGGCGGTTCGCAGCCTCGAATGCGCTTCGCACCGCCATGTAGATGTCCGCCTCGTGGTCGCGATTGACCGCCACCTCGGTCCCGGGAAGCGTAAGGTTGAGCCGCACGGCGATGAGGTGACGCTCGGGCGGATGCAGCGCTTCGGCAATCATGTGGCAGCTGACGATGCGGTCGCAAACCCGATCGAGCTTGCGCGCCTCTTCACCGATGAATTGCTCCAGCGCATCCGAATGTGGGATGCCGCGCAAAGTGATTTGCACGGGATCCTTCATGCCTCTCGCTCCATGACCGCGCGTAAGGGCTCAGTTGTAGTCGTCGAAATAAGGCGGCAGGCTCCTGCCGCCATAGCCTTCGACGATGCGCTGGCAATCGATTTCGTCGTCGCGTTCCTCCGGGACAGGCGTTGCCCAAACATCGTGCGGCGCGACCTCCCTGCGGCCGCGGCGGCCGGCGACCTTGCTGACGGATTTGCGCGCCGCGCGAGAGACCTTGCCAGATTTCGATTTGGCGCCCATCGTATCCTCCTGCTGCGGAATTGAGTGCATGCTAGCGACAATCGCCGTGTGCCAATTGACATTGGTCAAGAATCCGGCGCTTGCGCGCAGCGGTTGCGGCCGGCGCACCGATAGGCTCGCATCGACGCATTGCAGCTTGTATGATTCGCGTCACGCCGCAGATCCGTGATATGCGGTTTCCTGATGCGAGAGGGCGCGGCCGCGTGGCCGCGTCGACGAACCAGAGGAGCCCGCACTGATGATCCGAAACAAACTTCTGCGCCGCAGTCTTGGCGCATTGCTGGTGCTGCTGGGCGCGTTCCTGATCTGGCTGCCTTACGACCTCGTCAGCGGAATTGGTCTGGTGATTGCCGGGGCCATCCTGGAACTGGTCGGGATCACACTCGAGAAGAGCGACAAACAACGGTAGATTGGTCTCATAGCGCCGTACACCTGTCGCGCGTGCATCGGCTAGCGTCGCCGTTTCGCCTCCTGCCGTTGCTCAACGTTGATCGCCTGGGCGAGCGCCGACAGTTCCTCGGCCAGCACCGCGATCAGGTCGTCCATCGCAACGACCCCCACCAGGCGAGCGCTGGCGTCCACCACCACCAAGCGGCGCACCCCGCATCTGCGCATTTGCGCCACGCTTTCGAACAGTCCGGCGGATTCCCGCACGGTGTCCAGGCGCTCCGACATGACGTCACCGACGGTGAGCGTACGGTAGTCGACGCCGGCGGCCACCACTTCGATGACCATGTCACGGTCGGTCACGATTCCGACCGGCCGCCGTGCAGCCGCGCTTCCCTCGGTCACCACCAGCGAGCCGATATGATGATCACGCATCAACTTGGCTGCCTGCTGCACCGGCGTATTTCTCTCGGCCACCACCAGGATGCGGCTGCAAATTTCCCCGGCGTTCATAGCTGTCTCCTTTAGAGTGCGTGGCAGCGTGAGGGATTGCATGCCCTCGTACCTCGAGGTCGGGCGCTTGCAGCATCAGTTGCGGCGGCTGCCAAGAGCTCGTTTCAAGTTGCGCTTCCCCGAGGGGCGAAGTTTGCACAAGCGATGCGGCAAGTATGAGTCGCGTCTGCGCCCGGGGCTTTGACATTGGTCATACAAGATTCGACACGGCGAACGGCAGCGCAAACGGTTCTCCCGCCGAAACCGCGTGATTTTCATATAATCGCACGTGCCGCAGCACAATCTCTTTTATACTCATGCGGTAACAGGGGAGGCTCAATCAACTTGCAGCAAGATGCGGCTCGATATGCAAGCGCTGCCGCGGCGCCGCAGCGACCGGACCGGGCGCTGCGGCTGCGCCGGCTCGTGCTCGGTTTCGGCGCCCTGGCGGTCGTATGCGTGCTCGTCGGCACCTCTGCGAGCCTGTGGCGCATGCACGCGGAGGTGATGGTTCAGGCCGAAGAGCATCTGCAGAGCCTGGCTCAGATCCTGGGCGAGCATACGCTGCGATCGGTCCATGCCGTCGACGCCATTCTCGCGGCGGCCGCGGAAGATGCGCAAAGAACCGCAGTTCAGGGCCGCCTCATCGGCTCGGAAGAACTGCACCGGCACATGCGCGACACGATTGCCCGCACGCGGTTTGTGCGCGCTCTCATTCTTTCGGAGGCGAGCGGCAGGCCGCTTATCCATACGAACGAGTATCCGCCGCAGCCGATCGACTACAGCGAGTACGATTTCTTCCGCGCGTATCGCGCCCAGCGCGAAGCGCCGCGGGAGCCGCCGCGCCCGGTCGTAGGCCAGATGGACGGCGAGCGCGGCCTCACCATCAGCCGCCGGCTCGATGACGCGGACGGGCGCCTGCTCGGGATCATCACCGCCGTGGTCGATCCGGATTATTTCCTCGGCCCGCGCGGATTGCAGGAGCTCGGGCAGGACGGCGTGGTACGCCTGCTGCGCCGCGACGGCATCCTGCTGACCGGCTACCCGCTCACGATTGCCGCAGTGACCAACGACTACCGTGACTCGGCGCTATATACCCAGGGCGTCCGCGCCGGGCGAACGCTGATTTACCATGCCGGCCATGCGGTCCCGGTCGATCGCGTGAGCGCGATCAACGTGTTCGACGACTACCCGCTGGTCGTGACCGTGACCGCGTCGACAGGCCATATACTGCGCACCTGGAGCCGCGACGCGTGGGTGTTCGGCACCCTCGCCGCGGCCACCTCCGTGTTTCTCGCGTTGATCACCCTGTCCCTCGCACGCCAATTGCGCGTCGAGGAAGAGCTGAAATCCGTCGTAATCGAGTCCGAGGAGCGCCTGCACTCGATCATACAGTCCGCCATGGACGCAATCATCACCCTGGACGCCGAGCAGCGCATCCTGCTGTTCAACGCCGCAGCGGAGCAGACATTCCGCTGCCCGAGCGCGCAGGCGCTCGGCACCGACATCGGCCGCTTCATTCCAGGGCGTTTGCTGAACGCAGCGCCACAGGGCGCGGCCGAGTCAAGCGACGGCAGCACGCCCATGCACAAAATGGGGGAACACCTCGCGCTAACCGGCGTGCGCGCCGACGGCGAGGAATTCCCTATCGACGCCTCGCTCTCACGCACCCGGCTGCGCGACAAGGAGATATTCATCGTCATCCTGCGCGACGTCACCGAACGCAAGCGCGTCGAGGCGGTGCTGCGCGAGAACGAAAGACGCTACCGTACGCTGTTCAGCAGGGCAATGGACGGGATCCTATTGGTGGACGCGCAGGGCAAGATCGTAGACGTCAACGAGTCCTTCGCGAAGATGCACGGCTACAGCGTCAGCGAACTTCTGCAGACCAATTTGCTCGATCTGGATACCGCGGAAACCGCCGCGCATGCCCCTGGCAGGCTCAAGCGGATGCTGGCGGGGCAAGCGCTTTCGTTCGAAGTCGAGCATCATCACCGCGACGGTCATGTCCTGCCTCTGGATGTGGCTTCCTCCGCAATTGAAATCGACGGGAACCTCTTCGTGCTGGCATTTCACCGCGACATTACCGAGCGCCGGCGCGCCGAGGAGGACATCCGGCGCTCGCAGCGGGAGTTGCGCGAACTGTCCAAGGCCGCGCATGATGCGCTCGAAGCCGAGCGCCGCCGCACCGCGCGCGAGCTGCACGACGAGCTCGGGCAATCGCTGACCGCGCTTAAGATGGACCTGGAGTCGATGCGCGCCGAGCTGCCGTCCCATCCGGAACTGGAGCGGCGCGCCCAAGGCATGCATACGCTGCTCGACGGCACGATCGCGGCCACGCGCCGCATCGCTGCGGATTTGCGCCCTCTGATGCTGGACGATCTGGGCCTCGCCGCCGCGCTCGACTGGCTGACGCACAGCTTTTCGCAGCGCACCGGCATCGCCACCGACCTCATCATCGACGAGACCGTGGCGCAGATAGGCGAGCCGGTCGCATCCGCCCTGTACCGCATCACGCAAGAGTCGCTTACCAACGTCGCGAAATATGCGCAGGCGACGACCGCCGAGATTCGGCTCGAGGGCAACGGTGAATGGGTACAGCTTGCAGTGCGCGACAACGGCCGCGGCATCGATGCCGCCGATCACGGCAAGCGCGGCGCGTTCGGGCTGCTCGGCATCCGCGAGCGCGTGACGCTGTTGGGCGGCGAGGTCGCGATCACCGGGCAGCCTGGCCGCGGCAGCGAGGTGCGCGTGCGCATTCCGCTCGCCGCAGTCGGAGCCGAAGGAGCCTTGGCATGACGCGCATTCTCATTGCCGACGATCATGCAATCGTGCGCGACGGCTTGCGCCGCATTCTTGATAGCGCGGAAGGGCTCGAGGTGGCGGGCGAAGCCGTGAACGGCGACGAGGTCATGGCGCGGGTACGCGACGGCGGCTTCGACCTGCTGCTGCTCGATATGTCGATGCCCGGGAAGAGCGGCATCGAACTGATCAAGTGGGTGAAAGCGACGCGCCCCGGACTCGCGGTCCTGGTGCTGTCGATGCACCAGGAGGACCAGTACGCGGTGCGCGCGATTCGCGCCGGCGCCTCCGGCTATGTGACCAAGGAAGCCGCATCGGCGTTGCTCGTGGCGGCGATCCGCAAGGTCGCCGAAGGCGGGCTGTACATCAGCCCGGGAGCGGCGGAACAACTGGCGCTCAACCTGCGGCCGCATGCGACCGACCTGCCCCACCAAACGCTTTCGGACCGGGAATACGAGGTGTTCGGCCTGCTGGTAGCCGGCACCACCGTCTCCGATATCGCCCTGCGCCTGCATTTGAGCGGCAAGACCGTGAGCACGCATAAGGCGCGCATCCTCGAAAAAATGGGCATGGATAGCGTGGCTGATCTGGTGCGCTACGCCATGACGCACAATCTCGTCGACACGCGCGACGAGTAGCTCCACTGGCGGGTAGGGATCCCCCTACACCGCTTCCGACGAATCCCACACCAGGTTTCAGCCTGGGCCTATGGTGCGCGGCGCGTGCCGAGTTCCATACTCTGCCCAACACGAAACCGCGGTGAAGCCGGATGCAACAAGCACCACCCCTGATGGTCTACCTGGTCGAGGATTCTCTGGCGATCCGCGCGCGCCTGGCGCAAACGATCGCGGGAATCGAAGGCGCCAAGCTCGCCGGCCAGGCGGGCACGGTCGGGGCGGCAATCGAGGGCATCCGCTCGAGCCGCGCCGGCGCGGTGATTCTGGATCTGCAGCTGGCGGACGGAAGCGGCCTCGAAGTGCTCAAAGCCGTGCGTCCGGCCTCCCCCACGATGCACGTCGCGGTGCTCACGAATTACGCAACCGATCAGCACCGCCGCGCCTGCATGGACGCAGGCGCGGAGTATTTCCTGGACAAGTCCTCTGATTTTCCTCGCATCCGCGCGATCGTCGAGGGATGGGCGCTGCACGCCTGACGAAGCCGCCCTTGATCCAAAAATGAGAAACCCGCAGTCAACCTAACGGAGCAAAAGATGATCACCGACAGTACGCACCTTGATGCATTCGGATTCGGCGAGCGCGCCAGCGTCTCCGCGCCCGTGCGTCAGCACGAGAGCGCCAACCTGTCCGCACACGACCTGACCCGGTTGCTGCATATCGAATGCCCGGACGATGCCTGGCTCGCGCGCACCACGTTTGCGCTGCGGCGCGTGCACGAAGGCGAATCGCTGGTTCGCGCCGGCGACAAGTTTCACTCCCTCTACGTTGTGCGCTCGGGCTGTTTCAAGACCGTCTACACCGACTTTTTCGGCAGCGAGCAGGTGCTGGCCTTTCCAATGACCAGCGACCTGATCGGCGCCGACGGTATCGACTGCGGGCACTACGGCTCGACCGCCATCTCGCTCGATACCAGCGAAGTGGCGATCCTGCCGCTCACCAACCTGGCGCGGCTGTCGTACGAATGTCCCGGACTGGAATCGCTGCTGTATAAGGTGCTGAGCCGTGAACTGGTGCGCATGCAGAACATGGCCTGGACCTTGGGCACGCTCGGTGCCGAAAGCAGGGTTGCCGCGTTTCTTCTCGCCATGTCCGCGCGCCTCGGCGCGCTCGGCTATTCGCGCTCCTCGTTCAATCTGCGCATGACGCGCCAGGAAATCGGCAGCTACCTTGGCCTCAAGCTGGAGACGGTAAGCCGGGCGCTTTCGAGCCTGAATACGGCCGGCATCATACAAGTGCACCAGAGAAGCATCGACATACTGGACGTCATGGGACTGCGCGAGGTGGTCGACCCGGCTGCAGGTGCTGCGTCCAGCGTGGCAGCGCTTGCGCATGCGACGCCTATCCCGCGCGGCACCGGCGTCGGCAAGCGCCCGGCAAAAGCACGCTCGCCGCAACGACCCGGATTTGCGTTGGCGCAGTTCGCGACCGCGTAGAGCGCGGTTCCGGCGCAGCACGCTGCGTGCGGTGAATGTCAACAGACCCTAGCGCCCAACGCGCGGGCGCTGCAGAGCGTCCGCCCGTTTCAGCTTAAGGGCGGCTGCGGCATGCTCCGCAGGTCGTTGCTCGTCCGGCGCGGCTGGAACCGGGGCGATGCCGGTTGCGGCACGCGCCGGGGAAATCGGGGAATTCTCGAGATAGCAGGACGCGCAAAGCCAGACCGACGCCATCAGCGCGCCCATGAGCGCAACGCGCTTCCACCACAGGGCGCGCCGCGAGCCGCGCGTGATCGCTGCCGATGAAGCATCCGCCCTCGAGTGGCGACGCGCTCATGCGCCTCATTTGTCCAGCCACACGTTTTCGGTTCGACGATTGCTGTACTGGTTGTTCAGACTCGGCAGGTAACCCTTGACATAGGGACGCCAGCAGTAGGGGAGCGCAGCAAAGGTGATCGACGGCCGCACCACGTCCATCTGCAGTTTCGTGTCGATCTCCTTGACCAGACGCTTGCGCGCGGCCTGGTCGGTCATGGCCGACTGGCGTTCGATCATCGCCTCCGTCTCCTTGTTGCAATAGCCGTCCGAATTCCCCGGCGAATTGCACATGAAACCTTCGTAGAACGCCACGTCCGGATCGTCCATGGACTGCCCGCGCGAGCCCACGCCCACGGAATATTGGTGCTTCGCGACGACCTTGGACCAAATCGCCGTGTCGATGGTCTTCAGCTCACCCTTCATGTAGATCTTGGAGAGGTGATCGATCATCATTACCGACACGTCCCGATAGCGTGCCACATCGCGCGTGCTCAAGACGAAGGCGAGAGGCTTGTCCGGACCATATCCCGCCTCGCGCATGAGCTTGCGCGCCTCTTCCCGCTTCTTCTCGAGGTCCGGCCCGTAACTCGGAATCGACGCCAGATCCGCTTTGTCGAGCCCCCATTCGCCCTCCGGCGGCGGCATCAACTCGCCGCCGATGCGATCGAGCCCCGCGCCCTTGGTTATCACGACGGCATCGCGGTCGATGGTAAGCGCCATCGCTTTGCGAACGCGCGCATCGCCGAACGGCGGCACGACGGGGTTGATGAGCAGCCGCGTGTACGCATAGGAGAGGCCGACCTCGCATATCGCGTCGGGCAGCTTCGCCTTGACTTCTTTGTACAGCGTCGCGCTCGGTGTGTAGATGTCGGTATCACCCGCCATGAATGCGAGGTGTCGCGTACTGGTGGACGAAATGATCGGCATGTCGATGCCGTCGAGATAGGGGCGCCCGGGCTTCCAGTAGTTTGGATTGCGCACCAGGCGGATCATCTTCCCCTGCTCGAAGGACTTCAGCATGAAGGGGCCCGTGCCGATCGGGTGCTGGCGCATCTGCGCCCCAGAGACGTGGCAGGGGTAGACCGGCGACCAGCCGCCCGCGAAGAAGGAAAGAAACGAGGGTTGCGGCCGGTTAAGACGGAAGCTCACCTGGTCTTCGCCCTCCACCACGATCTCCTGCAGGTTCGAAAACCACGCCTTGCGCGGGCTTCTGCGCCAGCCTACGTCGCGCTTGCCGGAGACGGCATCCCAGGTACATTTCACATCGGCGCTGGTGAAAGGCTTGCCGTCGTGCCATTTCACGCCGCGGCGCAGCTTGAACGTGAGCGTCTTGTTGTCCGCGCTCCAGGACCAGCTCGTGGCGAGCTCGGGCACGATCGAGTTCGCGCGGCTCAGATTCTTGGTTTGATCGAAGTCGATGAGATTGTTGAACACCGGCACAAAGGCTGTGGTCACGATGTTCGAGCCCTCTTCGTGGATCGACGCGCTCGGCGGGTTTTCATCGTTGGCGCGCTTTAGAATGCCGCCCGACTTCTGCGCGAGGGCTGCGGTTGCAAGCGACATGCTGACGATAAGCAACAGCGACTGGCGAAGCAAAGGCATGCGTTTCATGATTCTCCTCCTTATGGTCTGGATTAAATTCCATTCCTCTTGCTCGGTCAGGAAATACCATCCCGCCTTTTTTTGGACGTCGGGCCGACGGCAGCGGTTTGCTGCTGGGTTGGCGCCGCCGAGCATTGCTTTCGGAGGATGTTGCGCCTGTGCCCGCGCGATTGCAATGCCGCTTATGTCCGGACCGCCCCCAGCCGAAGCGCAGTCCCGCCTTGCCTGCCCGGCATGCGCTCTGCGCCGAGCGCACTGTAGATGGATTTCAGCGGCCTGGCGAAGATGGATGGCTGGAACTGCGCGAGCGCAACGTACGAGTCCGAATTGAAGGCATCTCTTGCGCATGGCAGCGGGGAAAACGCGAGCAACACATCGACCGAGGACTCCTTCAAGCGCAGGCGCATCAAATCGGTGTCGAACGCGAGCGCGCGGTCGAGCTGCATGCCGTGGCGCATCAGGAGCGAGAGCTTGTCGGCAAGCGCGGTACCCATGAACCACAGCCCGCCGCCGCCGGCGAGCAGCAACGCCAGTGTCGACAGCTCACGCGAGCGCGCGACCTGCCCTTCCTCGCGCGCCTGCTCGCGCCTTCGCTCGGATGCTGATTCGGTGCGTTCTAAACCGCTGTCTTCTGCCATCTCCCGTCCTTGGCTGATTGGACGGGATTATCGGCGCGGGACGCGCGCCTCGATCAGTCGAACAGTGGAGGTTTTGCCATGCAATTCGCCGCATCTGCGCGCGCCAACGGGCTATCCAGCGCCCGTCGTCACAGTCACGTGCGGCGTTGCGCGCTGCGCGCGCCAACCGTGTTTTAGGTACGGATAGAAATCATCCGTACCTAAAACACGGTTATTGATAAGAGCAATGGCGGTTTGGGGCGGTTTTTATACAAGATCGTCAATTGCGTGCGGATGGCTTCTTCATCCGTACGCAATTGACGATCCGCGCGGACGGTTCTTGGTCCGCGCAAAAGCGGTTACAGTTGACACCAATCACAGAATGCGGGTTTCACACAAATCGATCAGACCCCTTGTGCGCGGCGCTTTTGCGGCAGCAGCAGGATGGCGTCGCGGTTGGTCCAGGAGAGGGTGCGCTCGGCCGCCGCTCTCCACGGCAGCCATTCGTAGCGCAGGTGCTCGGCCGGATCGAGCTGCACCGGGAGCTCCGCAGGCAATTCAAGGCCGAACACGTGCTCCAGGTTATGCGTCACGCCGGGTGCATAACGCGTGCGGTACGACTTGAATATTTCAAAGTTCTTCTCGATGCCCCAGTCCTCGATTGTATAGGTCGCCGCGTCGAGGCCGGTTTCCTCGCGCACTTCGCGCGCGGCGGTTTGCATGAGCGGCTCGTCCTCGTAATCTACGGCCCCGGTGACCGACTGCCAGAAGCCGGGCCAGCCCGCGCGCTCGAGCATGAGCACCTGCAGATCGACCGTGTAGATCACCACCAGGACCGAACGCGGAATCTTGTAGCCGGAATTCATGCCGTCATGCCGGGCAAGCGCGGATTCTTGCGCTCAAAACTCAGATTCGTCCGACGCGGTCCTCTGCGCTACGGGCGAACGCTTCATGGGAGCGCAGGAAATGGGGGCAGCCCCGCGTCCCAGCCGTCCGGACCGCTGACGATGGCCCAGAATGGTTTGCCCTTCCCTTGCCAGTATCGCGCAGCGCCGTCGAGCACTTCGGTCGCCGTAGTGAACTCCTGCTTATGGCCGGCGCCGAAATGCTTGGCGTGCTCGAGCAACAGCACGTAGCCAGGCGCTGGATGCCAGGAGAGATCCTCGAGACAGTCTTCCAAGGCGTCCCAGTTGCCGCCAAACCAGTCCGGAAAGGCGAGCGCCTTCGCCATGAGGGCGGTGAAATCCTTCTTGTCGTGCACGTGACCGATATCGACGCGCCACAGCGCGAACCCCGCTGCCTGCGCCGCCTCGGCAATGAGACGCGCATCGGGACCGGTCTGACACACGCCGGCCTTGTTCTTGTCCTGCAACAGCTGAGCGAGGGTATTACTCACGGATTCGCCTGAAGGAATTGTAATGGTCTTCGGTGTAATAGTACTCGCCCGAGGCACGCGCGTCGCCTGCCGTACCGGCGCCGGCGACGATGCGCCGCGCGCCGCGGTCGCGCGCTCCCGGCGTCGGCACCGTGAATTCGCGATAATAGCCGCGGGGGCGCGAAGGCAGCAATCTTTCGCGGTTGCCGAAGACGCTGCCGTCCTTGGCATAAGCAAACGGCCCGCCCGCCTTGATCTGCGCGAGCGTCGCCTGCGCTTCGCGCGGCAGCGCCGCGGCGGGGATGTCGGGTATCGAGCCTCTTGCCAAACCTACGCCGGCAAACGCCAATAGCGTGCCGATGGCGATAAGGGCGATAAGAAGGCGCTTCATTTTGTGGTTCCGCGTCTATTCCAGCCTATGCTTGTTCCCCGAGCCTGGCGCGCCGGAACCAAACAGGTCGCTTCGTTTGGACATTCTATGTTCTCCCGATTTTGGAAAGTTGCAACTGCGCAACTTCCCAAAATCGGGAGACGTATACAAACCCGGTAGTTCGCCGATTGTGTCGACGCGAGGGACATAATTGACCGGCCAAGTCAGCGGCTGCTTCGGTGATAGTGAAACAGCTTGCTACTTCTTATCCGTGGGCCTGTCCAGATTGCGCAAGCGTATGTGCAGTTCGCGCAGCTGCTTTTCGTCCACGGGACTGGGCGCCTGCGTCAGCAGGCATTGCGCGCGCTGCGTCTTGGGGAAAGCGATGACGTCGCGGATCGATTCGGTCCCCGCCATCATGGCGACGATGCGATCGAGCCCGAAAGCGATGCCCCCGTGCGGCGGCGCGCCATAGCGTAGCGCATCGAGCAGAAACCCAAATTTCAATTGCGCCTCTTCCGGTCCGATGGCAAGCGCGCGGAACACCTTGGACTGAACTTCCTCGCGATGGATACGCACCGAGCCGCCGCCGATTTCTGACCCGTTCAGCACCATGTCGTAAGCCTTGGCGACGGCCTTGGACGGATCGCGCGCAAGATAGTCCTCGTGCCCGTCCTTGGGCGCGGTAAACGGATGGTGCATTGCGACCCAGCGCTTGGCGTCGTCGTCGTACTCGAACATCGGGAAATCCACCACCCACAGCGGCTTCCAGCCCGCAACCGCGTAACCTTTTTCGTGCCCGATTTTCACGCGTAACGCCCCGAGCGCGTCGTTCACGATCTTGGCCTTGTCGGCGGCGAAGAAAATCAGATCGCCGTCTTTCGCGCCGGAGCGGCGCACTATGGCGTCGAGCGCCGCGTCGGACAGGTTCTTCACGATGGGCGATTGCAGGCCCTCGCGGCCGCGCGCGGTTTCGTTGACCTTCATATAGGCGAGGCCGCGCGCGCCGTAGATGCCGACGAACTGGGTATAGGCGTCGATTTCGCCGCGCGTGAGCGACCCGCCGCCCGGAATGCGCAGGCCCGCGACGCGCCCGCCGGCCGCGTTGGCCGGCGCGGAAAACACCTTGAACTCGACGCCCTTCATGACGTCGGTGAGTTCGGTGAACTCCAGCGGTACGCGCAGGTCGGGCTTGTCCGAGCCGTAGCGCGCCATCGCCTCGGCGTAGAGCATGACCGGAAACGGCTCGGGCAGATCCAAGCCCAGGGCCTGCTTGAACACCGTGCGTATCAGCCGCTCCATAATGGCGCGGATTTCCGACTCGGCCAGGAACGAGGTTTCGATGTCGATCTGGGTGAACTCGGGCTGGCGGTCCGCGCGCAGGTCCTCGTCGCGGAAACACTTTGTAATCTGGTAATAGCGGTCGAACCCGGCGATCATCAGCAGCTGCTTGAAGAGCTGTGGCGACTGCGGCAGCGCAAAGAACATGCCGTCGTGCACGCGCGAAGGCACCAGATAATCGCGCGCGCCCTCGGGCGTGGACTTGGTGAGCATGGGCGTCTCGACGTCGATGAAGCCTTCCTCATCGAGAAACCTGCGCACCGCCATCGCGACCTTGTAGCGCAGGCGCAGGTTGGCCTGCATCTGCGCTCGGCGCAGGTCGATCACGCGATGGGTGAGTCGGATCGTCTCCGACAGGTTGTCCTCGTCGAGCTGGAACGGCGGCGTTACGGCGGGGTTGAGGATCTCGAGTTCGTAGCATAGAACTTCGATTTCACCGCTCTTGAGCTTCGGGTTCACCAGCGCTGCGTCGCGCCGAATCACTTTACCGGTGACCCGGATCACGAATTCGCTGCGGATTTTCTCCGCCGCCGCAAATAGCTCCTGCCGCGTCGGATTGCACACCACCTGCACGATGCCTTCGCGGTCGCGCAAATCGATGAATATGACGCCGCCGTGGTCGCGCCGCGTGTTGACCCAGCCGCACAAGGTCACGGTCTGGTCGAGCTGGACGGCGCTGACCAGGCCGCAGTAATGAGTACGCATGTTTCGATTTCGCAAGTAATGAGTGACGGCTGAAGGGTGGCGCGCTACGCGCGCCACCCTTCACTCGTCACGCGTCACCGCTTCCTGCCACCTGCCGCCGGCGCCGCCACGCCCATGGAGATCACGTATTTCAGTGCCGTGTCCACGCTCATGTCGAGCTCGATCACGTCCTTGCGCGCCATCATCACGAAATAGCCGCCGGTCGGGTTGGGTGTAGTCGGCACATAGACGCTGACGTAGTCGCCCTGCAGATGTTTGGTGACGTCGCCGCCGGGCGCGCCCGTGAGAAAGGCAATGGTCCACATGCCCTCGCGCGGCCACTGCACCAGCAATGCCTTGCGAAATGCCTCGCCGCTCGATGAGAACAGCGTGTCGCTTACCTGCTTGACGCTCGAGTATATCGAACTCACCACCGGAATGCGGTGCAGGATCTCGTGCCAGAAATGCACCAGCCGCTGGCCGACGATATTCGCGGTAATCGTGCCGGTCAGCAGCACGATCAGGAGCGTCAGCAGCACGCCCATGCCCGGGATGTGGAAACCAATCCAGTTCTCGGTGCGCAAGGACTGCGGCAGCAGCAGCAAGGTCTGATCGAGCGTATCGACCACCGTCTTGAGCACCCAGACGGTGATGACCAACGGTATCCAGATAAGCAGCCCGGTGATGAGATATTTTTTCATTCAGCCTTGGCTGCGCTCGGGGCGGGTGCGGGCGCCGCGGCCGGCGCCGACGCCGGCTGAGGCTCAGTCTTGCTATCCGTCTTGGCGTCGCCGCCGGTCTCGCTCTTGCTGGCGGCCCCGTTCTTGTCCACGCTCTTGGCGGCGGGCTTCGCGCCGCTGTTCTTGAAATCGGTCGCATACCAGCCGCCGCCCTTCAACTGAAAGCCTGCGGCGGTCACCATCTTGCCGAACGTCTCTTTATTGCATTCCGGGCAGACGCGCAATAAGGGATCGCTCACCTTGCGCAGATACTCCTTCTGGAAGCCGCAAGACGCGCAAAGATATTCGTAGATAGGCACAAAGCTCTCCAGCAAACGAAATTGACGGGAAAAAGGACGATTATAGCGGAAAAGCAGGGCTTTCCCACGATCAATCTATGGGCAAACCCTTCCTTTTCAATGAACTAGGGTCTGTTGACATTCAGCACATGAGCGGTGAATGTCAACAGACCCTAGGCGGTAGACGCCGCACGCAGCCGCCGCTGCGGTGCGGATCGCGTCGGTGCGAGTGCATTTTCCATGCGCGCGTCTGCGCATAACGCGCGTGAGCGCGCGGGCCGACGCGCCCAGGGGCAAAACGTCAGAACGGTATGTCGTCGTCCATGTCCTGGAACTGGCCCGCAGGCTTCTTCGCGGGCCTGGATTCGCTCGTCGCCGCGGGTTCGCGCGGCTCGCGCGTATCGCCGCCGCCCATGCCGCCTCTGGAGCCCAGCATCTGCATGGTGTCGGCGACGATTTCGGTCGTGTAGCGGTCCTGGCCTTCCTTGTCCTGCCACTTGCGTGTCCGGAGCTTCCCTTCGATGTAGACCTGGCTGCCTTTCTTCAGGTACTCGCCGCAGATTTCAGCGAGCCTGCCGAAGGTCGAAATGCGGTGCCATTCGGTCGCTTCCTTGGCTTCGCCCGTGGCCTTGTCCTTCCACTTGTCGGTGGTCGCTACCGAAAAACTGCACACCGCCTTGCCATCGGGCAGAAAACGGGTTTCCGGGTCCTTGCCGAGGTTGCCTACCACGATTACTTTGTTGACCGATGCCATATCAAATCTCCTATTTATAGTTTTCCATCCTGTATCGCCTGGCGATTCCGCCCGCCACCGGCGGTAGTCGGCTGGGCACGCGGTGCGCGTTTCGGCACGCGCATGCCCATCGCGCTAATCCCCCATAACCCAATCAATGCCGCGCCGAATGCGAACACCGGCATCCGCCCATGATGCTGCATCAACCAGCCGCCCACAGCGCCGCCTACGAATAGACCGAGCGACTGGGTCGTGTTGTACACCCCCAGGGCCGCGCCTTTGGCGCTGGCCGGCGCCGTACGCGAAACCAGGGAAGGCAGACTTGCCTCCAGCACATTGAATGCAACGAAGAAGCCTAGCAGCAGGATGACAATCCCGGCGAAATTCTCGAGAGCGAAGACGAAACCCAGTTGGACCGCCGCCATCAGGCCAATCGAAGCGAGGAAGACCGGCTTGATGCCGTCCTTTCTCTCGGCATAGAAGATCGGCGGCAGCATCAGCACGAAGGAGGCGAGCACCACCGGCAGATAGACTTTCCAGTGCTCGCCGACGGACAGTCCGCCAGCGCTCACCAAGGCGAGCGGCACAACCACGAAGATCGCCATCTGCACCGCATGCAGCGAGAATATGCCCAAGTTGAGGCGCAGCAGATCCGGGTGCTTCAACACCGCGCCGAGCCGTGCGGTTTCGACGTGCTCCTCGGCCTCGATCTTTCCCAGCGCTTCCGCCGGCACCACGCTCGACACGACCCAGATCGCGATGAGCGCAAGCAACCCGGTCAGGACGAATATGCCGCCCATGCCGATGTGACGATAGAGCAGCGGCGCGCCGACCAGGGACAGCGCGAACATCAAGCCGATGCTCGAGCCGACCAGCGCCATCGCCTTGGTGCGGTGCTCTTCGCGCGTCAGGTCGGAGAGGAAAGCCATTACCGGCGCGGAGATCGCGCCGGCACCTTGTATTGCGCGGCCGAGAATAGTGACATAAATGTCCTCCCCCGCGGCTGCGACAAAACTGCCCAAGGCAAACAGCACCAGGCCCAGGATGATGATGCGCTTTCTGCCATAGCGGTCCGAAGCCACGCCGTAGGGTATCTGCAACAGGCCTTGCGTGAGGCCATAGGCGCCGAGCGCAACGCCGACCAAGGTGTGGTTATCACCGCCTTTGATGTGCGCCGCATGCACCGCGAACACCGGCAGGATCAGGAACAGCCCGAGCATGCGCAAGGCAAAAATCGAAGCAAGAGAAAGACTTGCGCGAATTTCCAGGGGCGACATGCGGGAGGAGGAGATAGACGCCATAAAGTGCTAGTAGCGCGGAACCAACGCAATCTCGTATATTAGCAGGTTTAAATCTCCGGCCAGCTAATGGACCAGATCAGAATACGCGGTGCGCGCACGCACAACCTGAAGAGCCTCAATCTCGATCTGCCGCGCAACCGGTTGATCGTGATCACCGGGCTCTCGGGTTCGGGAAAATCATCGCTCGCATTCGACACGCTCTACGCCGAGGGTCAAAGGCGTTACGTCGAGTCGCTCTCCGCCTATGCGCGCCAGTTCCTGCAGCTGATGGAAAAGCCCGACGTCGATCTGATCGAAGGCTTGTCGCCCGCGATCGCGATAGAGCAGAAGGCCACCAGCCACAACCCGCGCTCCACCGTGGGGACAGTGACGGAAATCCACGACTACTTGCGCCTGTTGTATGCCCGCGTCGGCACGCCTTACTGCCCCGAGCACGCGCTGCCGCTCGAAGCGCAGTCGGTGGCGCAAATGGTCGACCACGTGCTCGCGCTGCCCGAGGATACCAAACTGATGATCCTCGCGCCCGTCGTCGCCGGCAGAAAGGGCGAGCAGGCGGAACTGTTCGCTGAACTGCGCGCCCAGGGCTTCGTGCGCCTGCGCGTGGACGGTAAAGTCCATGAGATCGACGAGCTGCCCAAGCTGTCGAAGAACGTCAAGCACAGCACCGACGTGGTAGTGGACCGCCTCAAGATCAGGCCGGAACTGAAGCAGCGCCTGGCCGAATCCTTTGAAACGGCGCTGCGCCACGCCGAGGGCCGCGCCATCGCTGTGGAAATGGACTCGGGCAGGGAACACCTGTTTTCGGCCAAGTTCGCCTGCCCGGCGTGCAGCTACGCGCTCGCCGAGCTCGAGCCGCGCCTGTTTTCCTTCAACAACCCCCTCGGCGCGTGCACGGAATGCGACGGCTTGGGCGCGATCGAATTCTTCGATCCGCGGCGCGTAGTTGCGCACCCGCACCTCTCGCTCGCGAGCGGCGCGATCAAGGGCTGGGACCGGCGCAACCAGTTCTATTTTCAGTTGCTCACCAGCCTCGCCGCGCACTTTCACTTCGACGTCGAAGCCGCATTCGACAAGCTCGCGCAATCGGCACAGGACATCGTGCTCTACGGCAGCAAGGAAAGAATCCGGTTCTCCTACCTGAGCGAGCGCGGTCGCACCGTCGTGCGCGAACACGACTTCGAGGGTGTGATCCCGAACCTTGCGCGCCGCTACCGCGAGACCGATTCGATCGTAGTGCGCGAGGAACTGGCGAAATATCTCAACACCAAGCCCTGCCCGGCCTGCAACGGCACGCGCCTGCGTACCGAAGCGCGCAACGTCAAGGTCGCCGGAAAAGCGATTTTCGAGGCGAGCGCCATGCCGCTTAAGCACAGCCTCGCATTCTTCCAGGGTCTCGCGCTTCCCGGACACAAGGCGGCGATCGCTGACCGGATCGTGAAGGAAATCGCCTCGCGCCTGTCGTTCCTCAATAATGTCGGTTTGGATTACCTGTCGCTCGACCGCGCCGCGGACACGCTCTCGGGCGGCGAGGCGCAGAGGATACGGCTCGCGAGCCAGATCGGGTCCGGTCTCACCGGCGTCATGTATGTTCTGGACGAGCCCTCGGTCGGCTTGCACCAGCGCGACAACAAACGGCTGCTCGATACGCTCAAGCACCTGCGCGACCTCGGCAACACCGTGATCGTGGTCGAGCATGACGAAGAGGCGATCCTCAGCGCGGACTACGTGGTCGATATGGGTCCGGGCGCAGGCGAGCACGGCGGCAGGCTGGTGGCCAAGGGCACGCCACAGGAGATCATGCAAAACCCCGCCTCGCTCACCGGGAAGTATCTCGCCGGACGCCTGGAAATCGCATTGCCGCGACGCCGTCACCGCCGCGACAAGGCGCGCGTGTTGCGGCTCTACGGCGCCAGCGGCAACAATCTCAAAGGCGTGAACCTGGAACTGCCGGTGGGCCTGTTCGTGTGCGTCACGGGCGTGTCGGGCTCGGGCAAATCGACGCTGGTGAACGACACCTTGTACCTGGCCGTCGCGCAGCACCTCTACGGCAGCGCGAGCGAACCCGCGCCGCACGAATCGGTGAATGGGTTGGAGTTTTTCGACAAGGTGATCAACGTCGATCAAAGCCCGATCGGACGCACGCCGCGCTCCAATCCGGCGACCTACACCGGGCTATTTACGCCCATCCGGGAACTCTTCGCCGGCGTGCCGGCGGCGCGCGAGCGCGGCTACGGGCCCGGGCGCTTTTCCTTCAACGTCAACGGCGGGCGCTGCGAATCCTGCCAGGGCGATGGCGTGCTCAAAGTGGAAATGCATTTCCTGCCCGATATCTACGTGCCGTGCGACGTCTGTCACGGCAAACGCTACAACCGCGAAACGCTGGAGGTGCAGTACAAGGGCAAGAGCATCGACGAGGTGCTCAAAATGACAGTGGAGCAGGCGCACGCATTCTTCAGCGCCGTACCCGTCATCGCGCGCAAGCTCAGCACCCTGCTCGACGTCGGGCTGGGCTACGTGCAGCTTGGCCAGTCGGCGACCACGCTCTCAGGCGGCGAAGCGCAGCGCGTAAAGCTGTCTCTGGAATTATCCAAGCGCGATACCGGGCGCACGCTCTACATCCTGGATGAACCCACTACCGGACTGCACTTCAAGGACATCGACCTGTTGCTGCGCGTGCTGCACCGGCTGCGCGACCACGGCAACAGCGTGCTGGTGATCGAGCATAACCTGGACGTGATCAAGACCGCGGATTGGGTCATCGACCTCGGACCGGAGGGTGGCGACGGCGGCGGACGCATCATCGCGCAGGGCACGCCCGAGGAAGTGGCGGAAAATCCGGCGAGCTTCACCGGGCAATACCTCAAGCACGTTTTGGAGCGCAAGAAAGCGGCGGCATGAGCAGGGAGCAAGGCCCACGACCGCAGGTCGGGGATGCGACCGTCCGCGATTGCCGCCGGACGCCGACGCGAGTCGCTTATGCGCAACGACCAAGGTTCGGAGGCGGCGGCATGAGACATCCGGTGTCAACCTGCTGCGCCAGAAGCGAGCTTGAGCGCGCCGAGATGCAGCGTGGGGTCGTAGGGTTTGCGGTCGGTCCAGGCGCGCCAGATGATGCGCAACCAA
>Ga0082335_1003719_pt1 | contig 24528 bp, 26 predicted proteins | sample Subgrocontami58m_FD_72375 | JGI IMG/M metagenome (GOLD analysis project Ga0082335, IMG submission 72375) | Subsurface groundwater microbial communities from S. Glens Falls, New York, USA - GMW37 contaminated, 5.8 m (SPADES assembly) (version 2) ...
CCCAGAGAGCTGATTGTGCGGAGTCGCAGGCGTCGATCTGGTGGCGTTCCACGATTTGGAGCGAACATTCCCTGCCTTCAGCAACCCAGAATGGTCCCCCGCCCGGCTCTCCCTCGTTTCTCACCATACCGCAGACGCGCAGGGGGCGACGCAAGCGCTCGGCCAAACGCTCGCGTTGTTGCGCGAGGGGCAATTCAGTAAAGGTCGTGGAGAAGGCCGCCGAGAGTTTATTTTCACAAAATCTTCTGGCTGCGCCGATTTCCTGTAGGGTAATTGTTGGTGCGGACAAGTTCCGCAGATGCCGGAAACTTTCCTCCTGGAGACTGACAAAATAACCTCCCAGCGCCTTTTTATACAGAACGAGGTCAGCCTTGGTCTTGTCATGAGTTACATTGTCAATGTTTTTAATGAAGATTATATCACCCTCCTTGAGGGCGTTTAAATTTTCCAGTAGGGCGCCATGACCGCCGGGGCGCAACATCAGTTGGCCCGCCGCATCGCGAGTGAGCTTTCCCCCCTCCATGGCCATCGTTTGGCTGGCGGGAGATTGAGTTGAAATTTCTATCTGCAGGGTAATGCCGAGGCTGGCTTCATGAGGTTCGCAAATTTTTTCGATAAAATGAATGGTCTGCCTGTGGTGCCCCTCGGAAATGGTAAAATGGATGCGACAGTTTCCCTGTGCATCGGCCGTGTACAAGGCTGCTTCTACAAGGTGTTCTTCAAGGGCGGTGCGGTTGCCCTCCTTGCAGTTATGGAAGCTAAGCAGCGCCTTGGGTAGTTGTCCATAATTGAGGCCACGGGCAGACAGGATGAAATCCAGGATGTGCTGCAAATTGCCTTGCTTCAGCAATGTTTCAACATCCTGCCCCCGGTCGGCCAGCGTTCGTTTCAGCTCCGGGAAGAAGGCAAATTTAGGGAGATTGTTTGTTATTGCTCTTTTAAAGTCCGGGCATTGGGAGACGCCTTTTGCCAGTGTGTTGTGCCAGTCGGTAAACATGCGGCTGGCGGCGCCGGAAGCAGGAACGAACTTCATGCACCTCCCCTTGGCGGCGGCCTCATCGTGAAGTTTCGTCAGGATGGGCAACTTTGTTGCCGGGATTGCGACGATCCCATCGCCGACGGTGCAGGGCCTGTCCAACCGCAAAGGCTTTACCCCGTTTTGTAAAAAATCAAGCTGGGCCTGCGCCTTTTCCTGCGATATGCCTGCCGTCCGTAGTTGCCTGATATCTGCTTCTGTCAACAAATCGCCGCCCATAGGAATAATGCTTTCTCTTCGTTGCTCTGTTTGCCGTGGAGCGTAAAATATGGCATGGTAAAAGTCAAGTGGCTATAAACCCGCAAAAAATATCTGATCAATCATCGCGCTGGCGGTAGGGGTTGACACCTTGCTACACTCTCCTTATACTAGACCGTGAATGGAGCGATCTCAACCGCTGACGGCGTCCTGGAAGATATGGGCCGGGCTTTTGTTCCATGATTACGATGCGGGCGGTTGCGTTGTCCCATGGCCTGACTTGAGGGAAATTTGGAGGTGCTGTGATGAAAATGCGAGAAATTATAGAAATCGCCATGACGTGGGGTATTCCGTTCAAAGTTGGCCTTTCCAAGGCCGATATGATCTGGGCAATTCAAACAAAGGAGGGGTACACCGCTTGCTTTCGAAGGGATGATCAGTGTGAGAGGAAAGAATGCCGATGGCAGGATGATTGCCTGCCCGGCAAATAGGGAACCGGCCTCTTTTCTGTCTGTCTCGAAAATATGGCTGGGGGAAGAGGGCTCGAACCTCTATTCACGGAGTCAGAGGACTACCAACTGCTTTTACCCAACCACCTAAAATCGTTATATCTATCCAAATTAATTAATCATTCATCTGTGATAATTTAGGAACATTTGGGAACGAAAAACACCACTTTAAACAATTTTCTTTAGCCAGATTTTAGCGACAAGAGGATTTTCCTAAATATTCCTAAGGCTATTTTAACCAATTGCTGATTAACTGGAATATAAATCCAGAGAGAACAAAAATAACACCTATTCGGAACCATTTTTTATTATCTTCAATTACTTTCTGGTCAGTTTCATAAGATGTGCCAACTGCTATTTTTTGCTCTGCCCTCCATTGGTCTTTTACTAAAATTATAATTCCAATTATATCAAAAAGCAGACCAATAGAATTAACCGCTTTAGGATTGAGATAAAGACACATCGGATTGCCCCTTCCCTCCCCTATTAACGTTGATAAATTTAATCCAGAATCAAGCAAAAAAACGACAGAATAAGCTATAAGTAAAAGAATTAATGTCACAGATAATTGAACAAATTGTGACCAATCAACGAGTGGACATCTTTTACCCCTTTTTTGGGCAGTTGCTATGTCCTTCTGTAATTCGTCATCATATGAAACTTTTAGAATATTATTAATTTTGTTCTCAAAGAAAAACTGCTTTTTCCGGTCTGTTCTATTTGAAATAGCAAGGTTATAACTAAAATAAGCATGAAGGAAAAATATCGAGACAATGACTATCCACGCATATATCGAAAAATGAAAAGGTATTTTAACGCGACCGGTTAGAATTAAAGCAATAAATGCAGCCAATGCGGTCCATACGCCCATTGACATTTTCCATTCATAAATTCGTCTATTGTTAAACTCTTCCCATGCTCCATTTCTCAATTTCTCAAGGGCGTTTAATTCTGCTTTCATATCAATATCCATAATAACCGATTTCCTCCTTTCAGTTATCCACATTGACAGCTTTTTCTATGTACGCTAAAATATTAATACAATCAATAACTAATTAACTGTTCAAACACGAATCCCGAGTTGAAATTGGCTTTCCGAACAGTTGGCCGGTTGCAATCGGGATTTTTGTTCAAAAATCTATGCAAATTGAAAGATTGCTCAAGGGACATGAGCAAGTAGTGATCAATGGGAAATGTTCCACAAAAGAGAGACAAAATTTGGCTGAAGAGGCCATCGCCTATTTTCAGGCAAACCCAAAGCCGGACAGAAAAGAATATTTTGGCATAAAGAATTATGCTGGATTTGGCGACCAACGGTGTGATTGCGAGCAAGGTTATGGCCCCACCCACGGCAGTATCGTTTTCGAGATTGACTACAACCGAAAAAATCCCAGTGTTGATGAAGATGGGATTAACCTTATTCTCACCGCGATAGCAAATTCCGAGGTTTGTGTTAGTAAACTCATCTCAAACTATTTGCGGTCTAAGGGGGATATGGAAACGGCAAGGCAGCAAATCGAAAATTTGTCCGAGTTTGACCTAAATGCTTAAATATTACATAGGTTGCAAACCCCTGCTCTGTCATAAGAAGGCAACGGACTAAAAATCCCTGACTAATCTTTAGCGAAACTTTAGCCAGGAAAAAAGACAGACACTTGGAATAACTCCTAAGTGTCTGTCTTATTTGGCTGGGGGAAGAGGGCTCGAACCTCTATTCACGGAGTCAGAGTCCGTTGTCCTACCATTGAACGATCCCCCAGCAGTTTGTGCCGCCGCGCGGGTCTATACCAAAAACAAACTCCAAGATCAATATTTATCTTTTTCCCATCTCATAAAATTGGCCCCCAAAGCGCGTCTTGTGGTTTGAAGGCTTCAACGAGGGAATCCATTTCCGCTTTCCGCAAGAGGCGTACCTTTTGGAAGCCCGCTTGTAACAGGCCGTCCGTGATTTCCTCCATTGTATAGGTGCCGCCGTTCTCCGTTGCCACGAGCATGTTGACGGCAAAAATGGCGCCGCCTGGTGGCGCTGTCCCATTCGGCTCCATGACGTGATCACGGATGACAATCCGGCCGCCTGGTTGCAAAGCGCGGAAGATTTTGCCGTAGAGCTCAAGATTTTGTGCCGGGCTGTTTTGGTGAATGATAGCGGAAACAAAAGCCAGATCGTGCCCCTGGGGAAGTTCATCCCGGTAGAAGTCACCGGCGACAAGTTGTACGCGGTTGACTAATCCGGCCTGGTCAAGGCGCTCGCGGGCCATGGCGATCACTTCCGGCTGATCGAACAGAGTTGCCTGCATGGCGGGCGATGCCTGCAAAAAAGCGATGGTGTAGGTGCCCGAGGCTCCGCCCACATCGAGCAGGCGCTGCGCCGTGCCGGGCTGTATGGCTGACACCGTTGCCTGGGCGCGGGGAAAACCTATCGCGTGCATGGCCCCGATAAAGGCTGCTCTCGCCTTGTCATCCAGCGTCAAGTTCGTTATTTTACCGGGCTGCTGCGTTCCCCTGACAATATCGGTGAGGGAAGACCAGCGACGCCAGAGATGGGCCAGATGCAAAAGCATGGGGAGAATGGAATCCGGGTGGTCATCGGTAAGAATTGCGGAAAGTTGCGGCACGCAGTGATATAATTCTTCCTGCTTGACCAGAAGCCCCAAGGCGGCCAGGGCATCCAGGAGAATGGTAAGCGCCCTCAAATCGGCATTAACCGCTTTGGCTATTGCCGGGGCGGACAGAGGCCGCTGCTTTAGTAAAGAAAAGATGTTCAGTTCCGCCCCGGCAAGCAAGATGCGGCTTGCCATAAAATCACGGGCTAAATTCAGGACTGCTTCCGGCGTGTCTAGCGGCATCTGTCCTCACTTTTTTGACGAGTTTGTCATGAATGGCTTACTTGCCCTAGGCCATTGCGTGAACGAATTTACCTTGTTTATCAATGTAAAAGCATTTACTTTGGGGATATCATCTCCGCCGGACGGACAATCCGGTCAAATTCCGCTGCTGTGACAAAACCCCCGGCGACGGCCTCTTCCCGCAACGTGCTGCGATTCTTCAGCGCTAACTTCGCAATTTTGGCGGCCGTGTCGTATCCCAGATAAGGAACGAGGGCGGTGACCAGCATGAGCGATCTTTCCATGAGCTCGGAAATGCGGTCGATGTTTGGCTCTATGCCCACCACGCAATTATCGGTGAAGCTGACGGCGGCATCACCCAGGAGGCGGATGGACTGGAGCACATTGTAGGCCATGACCGGCTTAAACACGTTCAGTTCAAAATGGCCCTGCGCGCCGGCAATGGTCACTGTCGTATGATTGCCCATGACCTGGGCGCAAACCATGGTTACGGCTTCACACTGGGTCGGGTTCACCTTGCCCGGCATGATGGAGGAGCCCGGTTCATTTTCCGGCAGGGAGATTTCACCGAGACCGGAGCGGGGGCCTGAGCTTAACAACCGAAGGTCATTGGCTATTTTGTTGAGGCTGACGGCGATGGTGTTCAAGACCCCGGAGATTTCCACCATTGCATCGTGGGCTGCCAGGGCCTCGAACTTATTGGCGGCCGAGACGAAAGGGAGGCCCGTAAATTGTGCTACTTCCCCGGCAAACTTATCGCCAAAACCGGGTTTGGAGTTCAAGCCCGTGCCCACGGCCGTGCCGCCCTGGGCGAGGGGATAAAGACGTTTCATACTATCGTTAATGCGGTCAATGCCCAATTTAACCTGCATGGCGTAGCCGGAAAACTCCTGGCCCAGCGTCAGCGGCGTTGCATCTTGCAAATGCGTGCGCCCGATCTTGATGATGTCCTGCCAGCCCCGGGATTTATCGTCCAGCGCCCGGTGCAGGTGTGTAAGCGCGGGAATCAACAGGTGGTGCAGTTGTTCGACCGTGGCGATGTGCATGGCTGTCGGGAAGGCGTCATTGGAAGACTGGCCACGGTTGCAGTGGTCGTTCGGATGAACGGGCGTTTTCGAACCCATAACGCCGCCGAGGCGCTCGCTGGCCACATTGGAAATCACTTCGTTGACGTTCATGTTGGTTTGGGTGCCGGAACCGGTTTGCCAGACCACAAGGGGAAAATGGTCGTCCAGTTTGCCGTCGATTACATTTTGAGCGGCCTCGACAATGGCCTGGCCGATTTTTTCATCGAGGTCGCCGAGGGCGATATTGGTGAGCGCCGCACATCGTTTGACGATGGCTAACGCCCGGATTAAGGGCTGCGGCATGCGTTCGTCCCCGATTTTGAAATTGCCCAGGGAACGCTGGGTTTGGGCGCCCCAGTATTTATCCGCCGGGACTTCGATGGCGCCGAAGGAATCAGTTTCGGTACGTGTAGCGCTTATTTTTGCTTCCATTTCCCACCTTCCATAATGCTAGTCTTTGCCGCTCCGGTAAAAGCGGATCCATTTCCTACCTCCATATCCAAAAAGCTGTTGCCCGGCCGCACCAGACAGCGCCCAGGCAAACTGCCACTTGGCCGGCGATATTAACGATAAGCCCGCATTTTTCAACTCCCCCGTCAAATTCGGTGAAATAGATGCCCTGCCACACCCCCAAGAGGAGCCGGCTGTCTTTGATAATAACATGTTGGCTGCATCCCATCAAGCTTGCCTTGACATGGGCCGCCGAATTTCCTTCCTGATGCTTATAGCCGTCTTCATAGGGAATTACTTTGATATCAAGACTTCTCATTTATCCTTGCCCTCAGGTTTTGGGCGCGGATGCGCACCGCACGGGCCACTGTTCCCGGGAAGTCTTTCCAGGGGGCGGCCCCTTGGTTAATCAGGCCATTAAGGTGAATATAGAGAGGATTTGCCGTTTCGCCGACGTGCCGCGCCTCCTGCAGAGAGACCGCATAGCCCGCCGGCGCGGTATTTTCGTTATACATCCGCAGGGCCACCGCGTTCAGCTCATTATCGAGCAGCACTACCGAGCCGCCGTGCAGGGGCTGGGGATCAACGGTTTCCACCACCCAGCCGCCGGTATTGTACACATTTACCCAGGCCGGGTATCCCTTGAAATTCATGTCTTCCTGAAATGGCTTGTGGGTATGGCCGAAAACGAAGGTTACATCAGCAGGCATATTGCCTTGCAACTCCGTCATAATCTGTTCCCTGAGCGGTCCATTCAGATATGCCCAAAGGCCTTTCTCTGCGTCATCGCTCAAGAGGCGCGCGACTTTTGTTCTCTCCGTACCATAAAACTTTTCCACGGCGGCGCTGAACATCCCTCTTGCCAGTTGCGCCTCCATCCGGTCGCCCCAGCCGGGCAAGTCATATTCCCTGGCCAGGCTGTCGGCCAGCGAGTAGAGGAGCCTCCTGAATTGTTCCTTATCCTGGAGCTTTTCATAGATCAATTCCACACCCTGGCCGGCCTCGCCCGAACGGCCCATGGTGGACCAGAAAAAGTCGATCCAGGCGAAGTTTTCGGCCTCGATATCCCAGATATTTGCTGGATGTTTACGTTCCGGAAAGAGGAGGTCCTTCAAGATCGTCATCAGGTGGTAAAGGGATTCCACATAATGACCGTGGTGGAAAAGGACGCACTTGCGGCTCTGTTCGTGAAAGAGGCCGAAATTCGGATAGGCGGTATTTACAGGGAAATCGCCCAGATGAGGGCGCCGCTGGACGATATTAGTGAGTGTGTAGGAAGGCACGGGCTCGGCGCCGTTCCTGAAGAACATCTTTGACGTGTGCCAGGGAATGGGCAGGTAAGCACCTGGTTTTATATCCTTGACATGATTGATGTACTGCGTCTCACGGGCCAGTTCCCAGAGATGGTGATCATGATTGCCGGGGATGTAGATGATCTCCTTGAAAAGCCCTTGCCCCGGCGCCATGATCGCTTCTATGAAGCGCTCGAAGCACATGATTGCCTGGTTGTCCGCCGTCAGGGCCAGCTCCAGGATGTCCCCGTTGAGAATCAAGGTAGGCTTGTCCGTCCCCTGGTTGTGCATGATGAGATGCCGCAGGCATTCTACAAGACCGTCCATGACGGGGCTGGCCTGGGTCGGATCGACGTCCGAACTGGCCGTTTTAAGATTGGTGAGGAGACTGTCCTCCTCTCCCAGGTGCATATCCGAAAGGCAAACATAACGAATATCAGGCATTTTCCACCTCCTGGTTCCTTCTTTTAGCCTTCAGCCATCCCCCGCACAACCTGGGACACTGAGCGGGCCGCATTTTACCGGCAGTTGCGCTTAATTTGGGACGTTGCTCCTAGCAATCCTTTATTCATCAAGGGGTTATCTCTCAGTTTATCACAATATTTATACGTAAAATCCTATATTTATAACTTGTGTTTCTGTAACTTCAAGTTGTCCACAGTTAATTAACCTTTGGTGGGATAAATTATTTAGTTGTCAAAGAGCAAATTCACATTGAGATCAATATATTATGTGTCTTACTGTAACCTGGTCCAATTTCCACCTTTGGAATGAGCTTCGTTAAGTATCATAAATAATTGGGCAATGAACAAAAATACATTTCTGGTCGATGGCTCATTTTCTATGCTTTTTTCAGCGAGATTGCAATGATTCATTAGCCACTATCCATCCCAGGAAACTGCTCATGGCCGGATATTGTGACATCCGACAGACTTTGGACGGTATAGATGCTTGCCCTAAAGGACATAAATATCTTTGTCTTTCGTGACTTCGCCGCTGCCCAGCACGGCGATGCCGCCTTCGCACCTTGCGCAAAGGGCGTAAACCCTTATCTTATCTTCATCCGCAACAATAATCTTTGCCAGCCTTTGCAGCAATTCCTGCCGTGCGTTGTTGTCCATGATGCATTCAAAGACGCTGTATTGCACCCTGACGCCGAAATCCAGCAGGGTTTTGGCTACGTGTATCCTGCGCCTGTCCAGTGAACCTTCATTCGGGGAGTCCATATCTTGAGCGAACGTTTTTGACGTCATTTGTTCTGCCTGCCTTGCTATCGGCTAAACCACGCTCAATCGCTTCCCGTACATATATCTCATGCATAAGATCATCCCACGTGGCTGCCGGTGGAAGCCGCTCAATCAGTTTATGGGCTTCTTCTTTTTGTAAAGCCGTTGACATAAAGTCACCTCCTTTTCATTTCTTTGGCAGCAGCTTACTTGGTAGCTGTCAATATTTCGATATCAAATGAGCATAGCAAATTGATACCCGGCGTTGCGGATTTCCTCATCCTTTTCCACAAGCAGACGGTCGCCCGTCTTGCGGAGTACGGCGACTTGCTCGGTGATGTAGAGGTGGAAGGCAGATGTGAAATGTTCAAAAATGGCGTCGAATCCGTCAAGAGACATAATCATCATTTTAGTCATGGATTGCCTCAACCCGTAAGGAAGGGATGTGCCGACGGTGATGAAAAATGATGAATATTGAGAACTTTAGCGCTCTATTTTTTATCGTTTACAAACTTGTATGGTGTTCCATGGCTTTCCGGGATAGCTCTTCAACCGTCATGTTTTCCCAGAGACTTTTCCGCCATTCTGTATAGTCGAAATTATCGCGCTTGATGAGGGCTATGAATCGCTCTGCCTCGACCAGATCAAGCTTCTCAAAAATAGCCTGGAAACCTTCGTGCTTGATCAACGTATCAGTTTTCATTTTATACCTCCAAATTAATGAATCCCACCGGATTGATTATTTTTATGTCAATGACAGACGTCCGCTTCGCTAAAATGCCTTTATCCACGGTCATAAAAAAGTCAGCCTTACATTCCAGTGCGCAGGCGATGTGAAGGGAGTCTTTAATGCCGAATCCGGCCTCATGAAATCGTGACGCATCTGCGACTATTGTCGCCGATGCTATGATCGTTTTGGCAGCAATCGCATGCCACAGGTAAATTGAGTTTCTCGCATCAATATCGGGATTGGCACTGTTTTCATAGTCAAGCATGTAGCTCCATGCGAGCTCAATCTCTCCATCCTTGATCTTGCGCTGAATAAAGAGCTTTGCTTCCGTTTCAAGATAAATACGCGGCTGCGATTGATCGTCGAAAGGACGATTAAAGCAGCACAGATCCATATATACGAGCATAGGCATTACTCCTTTTTATGACCCTTTGATTATAGCGTGCCAACGAGTTGCTGTCTATTTTCTTTTTTCCCGCCGGTAGCCCTGCTCATAATATTCCTTGATGCGATGTACTGCCATCTTTACGGGACGACCTCTCCAATAGGCAAAACTGCAATCCTCAAATTCCTTTTCCAATACAGGCTCAACGTATTGCAGAACCGCCGTCTGCGCCACCCTGTCGCGCACGGCGGGGATGGACAAAGCCCGCGCCTCGCCCGTGCCTTTTCCTTTGTCTACAAGGATTTGCAGGAGGGGAAGTGGCGACACGGCGAGCTATACGGATACACTTTTCGCATGTCTCTATATCCGGCATTGCATCGGGCAAGACACTGAAAAGAGGGTATCGGGATGTGCCATGCACGCATAAATGAAAAAATTCTTGTTCTCTCCTCACCAATAGACTATAATTATGACCAAAATGAAATATGAAAAGGAGCATTGCAATGAACAAGGTGATTCCGTTGGCAGAGGCCAAGAAGCAACTTTCCGCTATTGTCAAAGATGTGGACGAGAAGTTTGACAGATTTGCCATTACCAGAAACGGTGTCAATAAGGCCGTAATCATGAGTAGCGATGAGTATGAGGGTCTTTTGGAAACGTTGGACATCCTTTCCTGCAAGGAAGAGCGGGAGGCGATTGCAAGAGCGAAAACGCAGGTGAGAAAGGGGAAAACAGTTTCTCTGGACCGCATCAAGAAAAAGTATGATTTGTCATGAGCTATTCCATCGAGTTTTCCCAAGAGGCCGCTTCGGACATCGATTTTCTCTCCAAAGCCGACAGACGCCTTTTTTTGCGAATGATCACCAAGATAGAATCCCTTCAGGAGAATCCAAGGGGAGGTAAACCCCTTATGGGCAACCATAAAGGGGAATTTTCCCTGCGGGTTGGTGATTACCGCATTGTCTATGAAATCACCGGCCATACCGTTTATATCCTCACCATAAAACACCGCAGACACGTTTACTGAAGCTGTATCAGCCAATCTCCCCAGGCTAAAAAATACTAAGATTCCTGGATTCCCGCCTGCGCGGGAATGACAGTGGAACCATTGTACATCTCGTATCTTCCCAAACCAAATGTCGTGCCTTTGCCCACGTGCAGGATTTCGCCCGCCTTGAGCAGGAAGAGGAAAGGCGCTAGGTTCCCCTCGTAGGCGATGTCGCCCACGAAGCCGCCCATGTTGATTTTTTGTTCTTGTCTGGCCGAGTATCGTTGCCAATCGTGCCACCGGAGGTTCGCGTTTTTTATGGTTACTTCCTTTGCTTTGTTGATGAAACCGTTGAAATCCCATTGGGAGGTATCAACGCCGCAGTGGAAGTAAGAGAGCATGGATATCCGGCGCAGGAGTTGTCTGATGAGGATATGGAATTCGAGATTGTGGGTAAGGTCGCCATTGTAATATATCCGGGTAGGTGTAAGGAAGTTCAGCGTTGCGGCAGTTGCCTGGCCATCTTCATCATTGGAAGGCTTTGAAGTAGTCTGGGGATCACCCTTGCCCTCTCCCACCAAGGGAGAAAATGTTACTATGAGGTCTTCGGGATGGAAGGCATTGAGCTTCTTCGTTTCCGACGTATATATCCGAATTTCGCCTTCTTCCGCGGAAACAGCCTGACGGCAGGTTGGGGATGAGTTCTTCTTTTGATACACCGACTTCAGCGTGTACTTCCCCCGTCCCTTGCCGATGCCCATGTTTCCCAACTCGTCGAAGGTATAGATGAAATACGGTAGATAGTCGATGGCCTTGCCGACGAGGGTGAGCCCGAAGGTCAGTTCATCACCCGGTTTGTAGCCCATCCGTTTTTCCGGCGGCGGTTCGATGATAAAGGGACGAGGAACGGCGCGGTACTTGCGCATTACCGTGGCGTCAAGGGGCGGCGGGGTTTCGAAGACGTAGGAATAGACGCACTGCTCTTTCAGGATGCAGTCGGCGCATTCCCTTGTTTTCAAGGTGCAGACGACCTTCTTGAAGGCGTTGCCGAAGCCGCCGCGCAAGGTGGCGCCTTTATAGGGAGGGAGGATGATTGGTTGCCGGGGGTCTATATGCAACTGAAATTTGCACACTTTCACGCTGACAAGACTCCTTTCCGGTTGCCCAAGCGCTGATCCTATTTCCATACGCCCTTAAAGCTGTTATATCAGCTCCCTGACCCGGGCGATGGCCTGGGGCAGGTTTTCCGGCTGGGGGCCGCCGGCCTGGGCGAGATCGGGACGGCCGCCGCCGCTCCCGCCGATGAGGGGGGCAATTTCCTTGATGATTTTACCGGCCTGGTAACGGCCGGTCAGATCGCCGGTGACCAGGCAAAGCAGCATGGCTTTATCTTCGTTGCGGCCGCCCAAAAGGATGATGCCGGAGCGGAGCTGATCCCGGAGCTTGTCGCCCAGTTCCCGCAGGGCCTTGGGATCGGCGGCTTCCACCACGGCTGCCAGCAGGTGGATGCCCTTGATCTCCGTCGCCTGGTTGATGAGATCGGAGGAGTCCTTGGCGGCCAGTTTGCCTTTTAACGTCGCGAGCTCTCTCTCCAGATCACGCTGGTGCTGGAGCGTTTTTTCCACCCGGTCGGCAATCTCGAAAGTTCCGGCCTTCAGCAGATTGGCGGCGGTCTTCAATTCACCCGTCAGTCTGGCGACATATTGTACGGCCGCCCGGCCCGTCACCGCCTCGACGCGCCGCACGCCTGCCGCGATGGAGGATTCGCTCGTAATCTTCAGGAAGCCGATATCGCCCGTTCTTTGGACGTGCGTCCCGCCGCAAAGTTCCCGGCTGGCCTCGCCCAGCGCCACCACCCGGACCACTTCCCCGTATTTTTCGTCGAAAACGGCCGTGGCGCCGGTCTGTATAGCCTCGGCGATGGGCAGAACGTTCGTATGGACAGGGAGATTGCTGCGGATCATGTTATTGGCCAGCGTTTCGATGATTTGCATTTCTGCGTCGGTGATGCGGGCAAAATGGCTGAAGTCGAAGCGCAGCCGTTCGGCATCGACGTACGAGCCTGCCTGTTTGACATGGTCTCCCAGCACCGTCTTGATGGCCGCCTGCAGAAGATGGGTGGCGGAGTGGTTGGCCTCGATGGCCCGCCGGTTTTCCGCATCGACCTTGAGGATGACCCGGTCGCCTACCTTGAGGTGGCCGGTCTTCAGGTAGCCGATGTGGTTGATGATTTCGTCAAGCGGCTGCCGGGTGGTCTGTACTTCAAAGAGAAAGCTGCTGTCCACGCCTTCGATAACGCCCCGGTCGCCCACCTGGCCGCCTTTTTCACCGTAAAAAGGCGTTTCTCCCACAATGATTTCCGCTTCGTCACCGGCATTTAGCTCCGTCACGGGCTGTCCTTTTTGCAGGATGGCGCGAATGGAGGAACTGCCCTCCGTGGCGCCTTCATGGCCGCCAAAGATGACGCAGACACCCTGGGCGGCCAGTTGCCGGTAGCTTTCGCCCACCGCCGCTTCGCCGCTGCCTCGCCAGGATTCACGGGCTTTTTCCCGCTGGGCTTCCATCGCCGCGAGAAAGCCTTCCATATCAATGGCAAAGCCGTCCTTGCGGATGATGTCCGCCGTCAGATCGGTAGGAAAGCCGTGGGTATCGTAGAGCTTAAAAACCACCTCGCCGGGGATGACCTTTTTGCCCTGCCGTTTTAAGGCATGTACCGCATCAGCCAGGATCTTCAGCCCTCCGTCCAGGGTTTCGATGAACCTTTGCTCTTCGTTCAGCACCACTTTGCTGATGTAGGTTTCCTTGTCCGAAAGGTCAGGATAGGCGGCGCGCATCGCCGCGATCACCGCCCCGCAGACCTCGTGCAGGAAAGGTTTATCCATGCCCAACAACTTGCCGTGGCGCGCCGCTCGCCGCAATATCCTGCGCAGGACGTAGCCCCGGCCCTCATTGCTGGGCATGATGCCGTCGCCAATCAGGAAGGTAATGGCCCGGCTGTGATCGGCAATGACCCGCAGAGAAATGTCCGTTTCTTCACTTTGCTTGTAGGGGCGGCCGCTGAGACTGCTGATGAAACCGGTGATATCCTGAAAAAGGTCCGTATCATAATTGCTTTTCCGCCCCTGGACGACGGCGGCCAAACGTTCCAGGCCCATGCCCGTGTCGATGTTCGGCTTCGGCAAGGGCGTCAGGGTCCCGGCGCTGTCCCGGTCAAATTGCGTGAAAACCAGATTCCATATCTCCAGGTAGCGGTCGCAACCGCACTCCACATTGCAGGCGGCCAGCCCGCAGCCCGTGCCTTCTCCCTGGTCGTACATGATCTCGGTGCAGGGACCGCAGGGGCCGGTATCCCCCATCATCCAGAAATTGCTGGCCTCGCCCAGGCGCACGATGCGTTCCTCCGGCACGCCGATTTTGTCGCGCCAGATTTGCCAGGCCTCGTCGTCGTCGCGGAAGATGCTGATCCATAACTTATCTTTATCCAGGTGCAGGACTTCCGTCAGGTACTCCCAGGCCCAGGCAATGGCCTCTTCCTTGAAATAATCGCCAAAGGAGAAGTTTCCCAGCATCTCAAAAAAGGTGTGGTGACGCGCCGTCACGCCGACGTTTTCCAGGTCGTTATGCTTGCCGCCCGCCCGCGCACACTTCTGGGCCGTCACCACCCGCGTGTAACCGCGATCCTCCAGGCCCAGGAAGGAGTTTTTGAACTGCACCATGCCCGCGTTGGTGAAGAGGAGGGTGGGATCGTCCTTCGGAATCAGTGAGGAACTGGCGACCCGCGTATGTCCCTTGCCGACAAAAAATTGTAAATAACTCTCCCTGATCTCACTCCCCGTCATGCAACTCTTCCTCCTCGTTTATGGCCAACATCTCAAAAATCAAGCCCGGTGGGAACCCCTTGCCCATCAGGCTGTTGAGAAGTCTGCGTTTTTCCAACCTGTCTTCCAGGGCGCTTTTTTGCCCCTGGATTTTTTTCCCGAGCAGTTGCCGGACGGCCGCTCTTTCCGTAAGTTCTTCCCGCGCCAGGGCAATGGCGCTATCGATCAGCTCCCGTGCCAGGCCTTTTTCCTTTAAGCGTATTTCAATCCGCCGGTTGCCCCAGAGCTTGTTGACGGCGCAGGCGCGGGCTAACTGCCGGGCCACGTTTTCGTCATTCAAGTAGCCCAGCTCCTTGAACCGCGCGGTCAATGACTCCACCACGTCGCCGCCATAACCCTTGCCCCGGAGCTTGGCGCGGAACTCTTTTTCACTGAGCGGCCGGGCTGCGAGGATGCGATAGGCATACTGCCGGGCTTTATCCTCTGTCGGTGCGGCGGGCATTACCCCGGCTCTTGCTGCTTGGGTTTCAGGGAGAATTTTTCCCGCACGGCCTCCTCAATGCCCTTCAGGAGCTCGGAGTTTTCCTTGAGAGCGATCTTGGCATTATCCCGGCCCTGGCCCAGCCGTTCGCCTTTATAGGAATACCAGGCGCCGCTTTTCTCCACAATGCCGTTATCGGCGGCGAGATCGAGGATATCGCCGTCTTTCGAGATGCCTTCGCCGAAGATGATGTCAAATTCCGTTTCCCGGAAGGGCGGGGCGACCTTGTTCTTGACCACCTTGACGCGGGTGCGGAAACCGATCACGTCCTGCCCCACCTTGATGGCGCTTACTTTGCGGATGTCCAGACGCATGGTGGAATAGAATTTCAGGGCATTGCCACCGGTGGTCGTTTCCGGGTTGCCAAACATTACACCGATTTTCATCCTTAACTGGTTGATAAAGATTACGGTTGTCTTGGATTTGCTGATACTGCCCGTCAACTTGCGCAGGGCCTGGGACATCAGGCGGGCTTGCAAGCCCATCTGCGCGTCCCCCATGTCGCCCTCCAACTCGGCTTTCGGCACCAACGCCGCCACGGAATCTACGACCAGCACATCCAGCGCCCCGCTCCGAACCAGCGTTTCCGCTATTTCGAGCGCCTGTTCGCCCGTGTCCGGCTGGGAGATGAGGAGCTCGTCCGTGCTGACGCCGATTTTGCGGGCGTATGTGACATCCAGGGCATGCTCGGCATCGATGTAAGCCGCCAGGCCGTTCATTTTCTGCGCCTCCGCCACGATGTGTAGGGCGAGCGTGGTCTTGCCGCCCGATTCGGGGCCGTAGATCTCGATAATGCGCCCGCGCGGCACGCCGCCCGTGCCCAGGGCAATGTCCAGACTGAGGGAGCCGGTCGGGATGACCGGGATGTCGGAGATCTGCTCGCCCCCGCCCAGCCGCATGATCGATCCCTTGCCGAACTGCCGTTCGATCTGGGTAATGGCCAACGTTACCGCCTTTTCTCTATCATCTTCTGCCATTTGCTTGCCTCCAGTTGTTTATTTGCTTCTTTTTCTTATTCATGCCGGACTCCGGCGACTATCAAAAATATCATACACAAACATGGGATTATTTTCTATACGATACTAAACGGCAAAAGGGAATCGTTTTGATAATCCCCGGTTATAATTAAGGCCCCGATGTAATGACGGTTACTTAAAAGAAGGCATTTTGGGAAAGTATGGTGTCAAGTTACGAAAAGATTTCCAGGATTCTATCCACATTGAAAACCCGTTTTTGGCGTTCCAGGCAGAGGGCCTCCAGGCCGGTGAAGGGATGGCCATTGTAGTGCATCGTACCCATAGTAAGGGGCTGGATCTTCCGGCGTGATTTTTCGTCCTTTGCCTTCAGATAGAGGATCTCGATGGTCTGCCCGTCGCGGATGGCGGCTGCTAGGGCCTGCATTTTCTCCTCCCGGGGATATTGCTTTTTCGCCTGGCCGTATTGCAGCTCCGTCAAGTATTTGGACACCTGCCAGTCCGTAAGGATATGTTTTTTTTGGATGGGTTGCTTGAGAACGAGACCTTCCATGTCGGTGCAGCGGGAAAGGGCCACATACATTTGCCCGTGGGCGAAAGTTCCCCGGCCCACATCGATGGCTACCTTGGTAAAGGTTTTCCCCTGGCTTTTGTGGATGGTGACGGCAAAGGCCAACCGCAGGGGGTACTGGGTAAAGGAACCAATGGTTTCGGAAGCGAGCTCCCCATCCTTCAGCATAAAACGGTAAATCTCCCAGGTGTAGGGGCTTACTTCTACCGTTTCGCCCGTTTCGAGGCTGGCCAGAACTATGTCCCGGCTCTCTTCATCCTTGGCGAATCCCTTCACTCGCCCGACGGTGCCGTTGATCCAGCGTCCACAGGAGTCATTATTGAGGAGCATGATCTGGGCGCCCTTTTTCAACTCCAAATCCACGTTGGTAGGCAAGTATTCCCTGCCGAAGTCGCCGGAAATACTGCCGGAGGCCTTCCAGAGCTTACCGCGCAAGCGGGTAAGACGCTCGATGTTGATCCTGTTGGCAAGCTCGTTGGTGCTGGTGAGGGTAATATAAAAGTCCTGCGGCGGCGCTTCAAACTGGGGATCGACGCGCCGGTTGAGGAGATCAAAATCCCCATCCGTTGCCGTACGGTTCCGGATGGCATTGAGCAGCCGGATAAATTCATTGTCGCTCTGGCGGTACACTTTTTCCAGTTCAATGAATTCCATGTCGAGGGCGGTGCAGGCGGCGGCGCTGAAGAAATAGGGCGATTTGTAGCGGCTGCGGAATATCTCCCGTTCCTGGCTGGTGACGACGGGCGGCAACTGGTAGAGGTCGCCGATGAAGATCATCTGCACGCCGCCGAAGGGAGCTTGATCGTCGGGACCGTTCAGGCGTAGGAATTTGTCCACACAGTCCAGGAGATCCGCCCGCACCATGGAGATTTCATCAATAATGATGGCCGCCAGTTTCCGATAGAGATTCTTATTTTTGTCCTTGATCTTGCCGCCGATGGCGGCGAGCGTCACATCGGGTTTGAATCTGAAGAAGGAATGGATCGTCTGTCCACCCACGTTGACGGCGGCAACACCAGTGGGGGCGAGGACGACCACCCTTTTCGCCGTATTTTTCCGGAAGTGCGAAAGGAGCGTGGATTTTCCCGTACCCGCCCGGCCGGTGATGAAGACATGCCGCTGGCTATGCTCCATAAGCTCCAGGGCACGTTGAAACTGCGGGTTTATATCCAGAGGCGCCGCCGCCTTTTTTGCCTGCATCGTACGAAATATCTCCTTGGTTGTTTTGCTTGTTGATATACCTAAGTGGCGCTGGTTGCCATCACTTTCTACGAATTATTAAGCATTTTACCTTAACAGGTACCAAAGGCGAAACGGAATGGGCCTATTTTAATACTTGAAGTTGTTGATTGGATTAGCTAATAACAGGCTATGGTGAGCTTATGAAGCGTTGCGAATGGGCTGTCAGGAGTGAGTTGGAACGGTCCTATCATGATCAGGAATGGGGCGTGGCAATTCACGATGACCGCCTGCTCTTCGAATTTATTATCCTGGAGGGCGCCCAGGCGGGACTTAGCTGGTCCACCATCCTGCGCAAGCGGGAAGGTTATAGAAGGGCCTTCGACAATTTTGATGCAGGGAAAATCTCCCGATACACCGAGGCCGACCTCACGCGGTTGCTCGCTGATTCTGATATCATCAGGAACAACCTGAAGATTAAGGCAGCAGTTACCAACGCACAAGCCTTCCTGCAGGTATGTAAAGAATTTGGAACGTTCGACCGCTACATCTGGCAGTTTGTCAACGGTGAAACTATTTTAAATTCCTGGGAAAAGCTGAGGGATATTCCCACCAGCTCTCCCGAAGCGGAAAACATGAGCAAGGATTTGCGTAAAAGAGGATTCAAGTTCATCGGGCCGACGATTTGTTACGCCTTCATGCAGGCTGTTGGTATGGTAAACGATCACATTGTCGGTTGTTTCCGCTATGGGGAAATCCGTAATCAGGACGGGGCAAAAAATGTGCGGGCCTGAAGGGGAAGGATGATCAGCTTGAAAACGGCAGATAGAGTCAAGAAAGATAAAAACGGGTCACCATATCATGCCGTGAAGTTGCGCTACGGCCTTAACGACCGGCCCCCCTGGGGAGAGACGGCGCTTTACGCCCTGCAATGGCTGACCATTTCTCTTCCCTTTGTCGTCATCATTGGCACGGTGTCTGCCGGTAGCCACTTCAGCGATCCGGCGCTCCGGACGATTTATCTGCAGAAGGCAACCTTCGTTACGGGTTTGATGCTCCTGGCGCAGGCTCTTTGCGGCCACCGTCTGACGCTGGTTGCCGGTCCCGCGGCGGCGCTGCTGCTTGGCGTTGCGGGCAGCCAAACGTCCCCCGATGCAATCTATACCGCCACCGCGCTTTGCGGGATGATCCTGGCGCTTCTTTCGGCAGCAGGGTGCTTCGGCTTCCTGCGCCGCCTCTTCACCTTACGGGTGACCGCAGCGGTGCTGCTCCTCATAGCCTTCACGATGACGCCGACGATTGTCCGATTGCTGACCGGAGGGAGCGACGGCGGCAGTGCCGACCGACTTGTGTTTGCGGCCATCTTCCTCCTGGCGCTCTTGCTGGCTCACCGGTTCCTCCCGGCCGCGGGCCGGTCACTCCTGGTTATCGCAGGGATGGTGGCGGGTTCGGCAGGGTTCGTCGGCATTTTCGGCGGTACTGATACTTCAGCGAGTCAGGCTGCCTGGGCAATTTTTTTCACCGGCATGACGACGCCGGTCTTTGATGCCGGGGTGATTTTCTCCTTCCTCTTCTGTTTTCTGGCTCTCTCTTTGAACGAAATCGGGTCGATGCAAGCAATGGCGCCCCTTTTGCAACCGGAGGGGATGGTCGGTCGCATCCGGCGGGGGATGACGGTGACCGGGGTTGTCAATGCCGTTGCTGGAATCCTTGGAGTCATTGGCCCTGTGGACTATTCGCTCAGCCCCGGCGTTGTCGCCGCCGTCGGCTGTGGCTCGCGTTTTCCGCTGCTTCCGGCGGGAGTCCTTCTGCTGGTGGCAGCTTTTTCCCCTGCGATCCTGGGGATGGCGGCGGCGATCCCGCCCACGGTAGTGGGAGGAATCCTTCTCTACACCCTTGCCGGACAGGTTGCTGCCGGTCTTGCTGCTCTTTTTGCTGCGGGAACCTTTTCCTTTGAGGACGGTTTGGTCATCGGCTTTTCCCTGCTTGCCGGGACGGTGACTGCCCTGCTGCCCCCCACAGCGCTGGCAGGTTTTCCTCCTTTCCTCCAATCCATCGCCGGGAACGGATTTGTGGTCGGTGTTGTGGCGGCTCTAATACTAGATCGGCTTTTTTGCCGTTCGGCATAGCAAGAGGGGAAAATAAATATCCGCTTATCCTTCACTTAACGGGATGATTTTTTCTCTGTTTAGTGTATAACCTCAAATGCAGGAACGTATGTGCCTGCGGGAAGATGACGCTAGGTCATCACTTTGTAAATATTTTTGGGGAGCATCAATAATGATGAACTCGTAAAAAGTCGCTTTTCCCTCCCCTGGCGGGAGGGAAAAAAAGGGAGGGGGGAAATAACATTCATGAATTCGGTCCCTTATCACCCCCACCCTAACCCTCCCCCGTCAATGGGGAGGAGATTTCGGACTTTTTACGAGTTTATCAATAATAAATAGCCTGCGGATCAGGCGCATGGTGAAGGGTGGGAATGAGGAGGAGAAAAAGGTAATGACAACGGCCGAGACGATAGCAACGGAAGATAAATATGCGCCGCCTTTCTTCACAAGGATTCCCGTTTCCATTGAGAGGGGGGCCGGGGTTTATGCCTGGGATGAGGAAGGCAACAGATTTATAGACTTTACTTCCGGCTGGGGGGTAACCTGCCTGGGGCATGCCCATCCGGCGATCACCAATGCCCTCCTTGAGCAGAGTCAGAAACTTCTGCAGAGTCCCAATGCGGGTTTAACCTATTCTCCCATCCGTGCCCGGTTGATGTCGCTCTTGGGCACGATTCTGCCGTCCCCCCTGACGCGGGTTTTCTTCTCCAACAGCGGGGCGGAGGCAAACGACGCCGCGATCAAGCTGGCGCGTAAAGTGACGGGCAGGCTGGACGTCATCGCTATGGAACTGAGTTTTCATGGCCGGACCATCAGCACCGCCTCGGCTACGGGGCAGGCAAAGCACCGGGAAAAGTTCAATCCTCTGATGCCCAACTACCGCTTCGTTCCCTACGATGATCTGCCGGCCGTGCAAACGGCCTTAAACAACAAGGTGGCAGCGGTTATTTTAGAGCCGGTGCAAGGGGAGGGGGGGGTTAAAATCCCGGCGGCTGGTTATCTCGAAGAGGTTGGCAGGCTCTGCAAGGAAAATGGCAGCCTGCTTATTGTGGATGAAATACAGACAGGCTTTTGCCGCACCGGTACGATGTTTGCGATCGATTCCCTGCATGTCGAAGCGGACTTTCTGACGATGGCGAAGGGCATTGCGGGTGGTTTTCCCTTTGGCGCTTTTGCAATGTCCGAAGCGGTGGCCGCGAAGCTTGAGCCCGGTGATCACGGCGGCACCTATTGCGGCAATCCCCTCGGCTGTGCGGTGGCAGTTGCTGTGATCCGGCATCTGCTCGAGCATAACATTGCCGGGCATGTTGAACGGATGGGCGGTTTAGCCCTGAAATGCCTGCACGCCTGGATGGAAGCCTATCCGGAGCTGATCACGGCGGTGCGGGGCCGGGGGCTGCTGCTGGCGCTGGAGTTTTGTGACGAAAAAACGGCCGGCGCCATTGCCGGTCTCTGTTTTAAGAAGCGCCTGTTTGTCCGGCAGACCCAGGGAAACATGATCAGGGTGTTCCCCGCGTTGAACATTCTCCAGGAAGAGTTGGAAGAAGGGCTCCAGCTGCTCGGCGAAGCCATTGCCGGTGTGGCCCATCCATCTTCCTGAAAAGGGCAGGTAATTTATGATTTATGACTATGAAATAAATGGTCTGCCGGTTAAAACAGGCGACCTGCTCTGCACGTCGGACGGAGACTGGAGGAGCATCCTGGGTATTTTCTGGCGGGTGGTAGGAGCGCTCATCCCCGGCAAGGTGGATCACATTGTCGTTTATGTCGGGCCGGGAGGGCGCTGTGTCGAAGCAGGCATGCAGGGAAGGGTGAACACTTTTGAAATCCCGGGGGGCCGCTGGGAAGCCTACCAGATGGTTGTCGAAAGGGGGCGGCTGATCGACGCCTTGCACGGTGTCGCCTATCCTCTGCAGGGCCGCAGCGTTCCCGATACGGATGCCATCCGGCACCGAGTGGCCTCTTATTGCCTGGAACAGGCGCGCCTGGAAAAACCCTATAACATCAACTTTTTTAACTCTGGAACGGAAAAGGCCTTCTATTGCAGCCAGCTCGCCTACAAAGCCTACCTGCGGGAGGGTATCAACTTGCACTCAGGCAAGGGCATTCCCCTTATTCCGGGAACGGGTCGGATTGTGTTGCCCCAGGAGATATGGGACGGTTGTGCCCACCGCGAAGTCTGAACGGACGCAGGCTATTTCCCTATACAGAAACGGGAAAAGATTTGCTCCAGAACTTCCTCGTTCGTTGTTTTTTCAACCATTTCCCCCAGGCTGGCAAGGGCGTCGCGGAGCTCGACGGCGATTAATTCCGGTGGCAGCTGGCTTTGCATGCCTGCCGCCGCCTGAGATAAAAAGGCGATAGTGTTTTCCAGGACACTCTTGTGACGGAGATTGGTAATCATCACTTCCACGTCCCTGTTTTCCGGGTGGGCAAGAACCGCCCGATATATGGCCTCTTTGAGCAGGTCCAGGCCTTCGCCATATTTGGCAGAAATCGGCAACACCTCGGTATCGGGCAGGGCAGTCCTGACCTCAGCCAGATCAAGTTGCCGGGGCAGGTCGTTTTTATTGACAACGATAAGGCAAGGTTGGCCGGCGATATCGGCCATAACCTGCCTGTCCTCCTCAGCAAGCCCGGCGCTGCCGTCCAGGATCAAAAGGATTAAATCTGCCAGGGCCAGCTTTTCCCGTACCAGCGCGATGCCTTCCCGCTCGACAATATCGGCGGTGGGTCCGATGCCGGCCGTATCGGTAAGCTTGAGGGGCGCTCCGGCGATATTGATGAATTCTTCGATGAAATCCCGTGTTGTCCCCGGCAGAGGGGTTACAATGGCCCTTTTCTCGCCCAGCAGGGCATTGAGGAGACTCGATTTTCCCACATTGGGCTTACCTGCCAAAACCACACTGGCCCCATGGCGCAGGAGCTTGCCATGTTCGTAAGTGGACAGGAGGGCTTGCAGTTTTCCCAGGATTTCCGTAAGCGCGGTGGCGCCTGCTGTGGCTTCACGGGCGCAGTCGGGAGAAACTTCTTCCTCCGCAAAATCGACGCCGGCTTCCAGGAGGGCGAGGGAAGCGACAATTTCTTGCCTTATTGTCTCGATTTTTTCCGAAAGTTGGCCCTTCAGATGGGACAGAGCCAGCTCCCGGCCTTGCTCGGTTTTGGCCATGATCAGGTCGGAAACGGCCTCTGCCTGCGCAAGGTCGAGGCGGCCGTTCAGGAAGGCCCGTTGCGTAAATTCGCCGGGTGCGGCAGCCCGGCAACCGGCGGCAAGCGCCTCCTCAAGGACGGATTGCAGGATGAAAAAGCCGCCATGACAGTATATTTCCAGAGTGTCTTCGCCGGTATAGGAGTGGGGCGCTTTCATCAGCGTGATCAGCGCTTCGTCGAGCACGGCGCCGGAAGCAGGGGAGATAATGTCGCCGTGGTAGAGACGGTGGCTTACAAAAGCGATGAAGTTTTTCCCCGGTTTGAAGAGGCGGTGGGCGATTTCTATGGCGCGGGGGCCGCTAATCCTGATAACCCCGATGCCTCCCGTGCCGGGAGGTGTGGCAAGGGCGGCAATGGTATCCGGCACCGCGTTAATCCTTATTTGTCGGCACAATGATGAGTTTTCTGTACTCACCCTCGCCCCGGCTTTTGGTGGTAAGGCCCTCATCATTCTGCAAAGCCATGTGGATAATACGGCGGTTGTGGGCGTTAAGATAGTTTAACGTCACGGCCTTTCTCGTCTTTTTTACCCTTTCGCCAATCTTGGCTGCCAGGTCGTTCAAAGATTCTATGCGGCGCTCACGGTAAGATTCCGTGTCCACAACAATCGTTTTGTGATTGTGAGGCAACCGATGCACCGCTTTATTGATAATGTATTGCAGCGCGTCAAGGTTTTGTCCTCTTCTGCCGATCAGCAAGCCTCCCCCGTCGCCTTTAATGTTTAGGACAATGCTCTCCGGTGTTTCCTCAACGGTGACCGGGCAGGTGAGATCCATCCGTTCCAGGATGCCTTCGAGAAGTTCTTTGGCCCGGAGAGCGGAGCTCCCTCTTGCTTCCGGAGCCGTGCGGGCAAGGGGAGGCGGCGCCATGTTGCCGTTAAGCGTTTCTTCCAGAGACAGCAAGCTGGCCTTGATCCTGGCTTTTTTGCCGCCCAGGAGTCCCATAAATCCCGCCGCCCCTTCCGTGATGATTTCGATGCTCAGTTTTTCCCGGGAAACCTGCCATTCCCGGCAGGCCTTCTCAATCGCTTCGTCTATCGTTTTGCCTTCAAAGTCCAATGATTGCATATAAATGCCTCGCTAAATGTCATTAGTTACTTTTATTAATATAGTATTGCTGGCTGATGCTGATGATGTTGTTGAATAGCCAATAGATCACCAACCCCGAGGGAAAGTTCAAAAACATCGCCGTAAAAATAATAGGCATGAAAAGCATGATTTTTGCCTGCATCGGGTCGCCTGCGGGGGGGGTCATTTTTTGCTGGAGGAACATGGTCCCCCCCATGATAATCGGGGTTATGTAATAGGGGTCTTTGGCAGACAGGTCCTGTATCCACCAGATCAAGGGGGAATGGCGCAGTTCTATGGCGTTAAGCAGGGTCTTGTAGAGACCGAAAAAAA
>Ga0082335_1003720_pt1 | contig 24527 bp, 36 predicted proteins | sample Subgrocontami58m_FD_72375 | JGI IMG/M metagenome (GOLD analysis project Ga0082335, IMG submission 72375) | Subsurface groundwater microbial communities from S. Glens Falls, New York, USA - GMW37 contaminated, 5.8 m (SPADES assembly) (version 2) ...
CTTAGTGTTAACCCGTTAGGAGGCCACCAAAGAGATTCCTTGTAAAGATACCTTACACTTTGTCGGCGGAGTTTACACTTTTTATCAACGACTTACGCAAGTGTATCAACGACTTACGCGATTGTATTAAGCACTTACGGAGGTGTGTAATAGCAGCGTGGGTGGCTGTGGTACGAGGCAGCCCGAGGTGATGAACGCCTGACTAGCATATTGCGATTGCAATGCAATGCAATGCAGATGCATGGTGATGGGTGGGATTCACAGAGCGCATCAACGAGTTGCGCGCGGCATGTGGGTTGCTTGGTATAAGTTGCGGGCGCTGCGAGCGAACCAACGCAGCCGAGCCGGGCGAGGGCCGGTAAAGTGATATGAAATTCATTGTCGAGATGGTGGACAGTGCGGGGCGGGTGCTCCGGGAATTCAATCCAGAAGCGGACACCGCTGGGCAGGCGGTTGATGCCGCGGTGGCCCAGGTGCCGCCGGGCGCAAAAGGCTGGGACCACATCGAGGTGGTGTCTCCCTTGCCTTTCGGAATCCCGGAAGTTGTAAACCTTTAAGTTTTCCCCGGTCCGGTGAGTGACCGGGCCGTTGGACGGGGGGCGCGTATCCGCAAAACGCGCATTTGAAATCCAATGAAAACAATGAAAACCAACGTGATTATCGACAGTGTCAGCGCCGTCTTCGGCGGCTGGAACAGCGGCTTCGCCGTGGACGTGAGCACTCATCGCGAGCCGGGCGAAGGCGGCAGCCGTGACGGGTTTGAGCGGGTCCGGGTCGGCCTCGACCGCGACCGACTGGTGCTGCCTGACGGCAGCTACGACATGGACGCCATAACAGAGATGGTGGTCGAGCAAGTCGGCGAAGACGAAGAAACGGAGGTGGCAGCGTGAAACGAACTCGCAGACTGGCAGTTGAACCTTTCCAGCCCCGCGGACGGGGTGAAGATGGGTCTTTGATCCGCATCAAAGGCCGTTGGCTTTCCCGGCTGGGATTCCCGCCCGGTAGCGCGGTTGAACTGACGGCGGTCTCACCGGGCGTGCTGGAAATCCGGCTGTGTGCGCCGCCGCAACTGAGGGCGGCGGATTTCACGGCGACCATTGACCGGCTCACTGAAGCCGCGCGGAGGGCCGTCGCGTGAAACCGATTGACGCATTGCTTGAACTGATGGGCCGTGGGCAGTGCGCCGTTGTGCGCGCCGGGCTGCGCGGCGAGGAGAAGGCTTACTTTGCCGAAGTGCTGGCGCGGGTCGCGCGGACGTTCGACACAATGCCAACGACCGGCGAGACCGACGGGCAGGGCGAGGATGCGGTGGCGCATCTCCACTACTTCACCGGCGCGGCGGACTTCTGGATCGTCGAGCGTGACGCCGGCAGCCCAGACGATGAGCCGGGCACGGGGCAGATTCAGGCGTTCGGCCTGGCGGACCTGTACGGGGACGGCGGAGAGTTGGGTTACATTTCGATTCCAGAGCTTTTGGAGAATGGGGCGGAATTGGACTTTCATTTCAAGCCGAAGACATTGCGCGAGATTCGCGCGAAACAAGCCGCGCGCTGCGGCGTCACAGCATGAACACACAACACACTCCCGGCCCGTGGCACTGCTGCCAGCCTGACGATTCGCCGCGCCAAATCACAGACGGGCAGATGCGAATCTGCACCGTCACCGACCGCAGCGAAGACACTGCCAACGCGCGACTGATCGCCGCCGCGCCGGCGCTGGTGGCGGCGCTAAAAGCCGCCGTCGCAATCATTCAGGGCTGGGAGCAGGCCGCGCCCATTGACATTGCCTTTGTCGCGGACACCGCCCGCGCAGCGCTGGCCCGCGCGAAAGGAGAAGCGTGAACGTCGAACGCACCAACGAGGAGCGGGTCAACCCGCTGTGCTGGCTCGTCGCCTGGCTGTTCTTCAACGCCCTGGCCGCGTGGGGCAGCTTGGTTTTCCGGGCCTGCTCGCCGGTGATCTGCGCTTGGTGCGGCAAAACCACGCGCCGACAATGGATCCCCGCGCGACTGCTAGGGCGGAGGCTCAGGCCGAGCCACGGGATTTGCGGCGCGTGCGCGAAGCAATGGGGGCGAGGATGAAACTTTACCGCAACCATTACTCAGTTGAGGGTGGGGCGTCTGGCGGATTTAGTTGGCACACGTCGAGGGCCGACGCAAAACGAGCGCTGACAGAATGGCGCCGCAGTTCAGAGGAGCCGCTGGCAATCGCCGAGCCGGTCGAGATCACGATGACCAAAACCGGCGTGCTGTCGTTCGCCAACCGCTTCGCCGAACATCCCGACAATGGTTGATAAACCCCTTGACACGCAGCGCGGGAAAGCGGAGAGTGGGCGCGTTCGCTGGCAACGGCGGACGACTCGAAATGCAATCCGTGCGAGAAAATCGAAACTTCGGCGCTTCCCTTCGCTGGGTGCAAAACCCCAGGTGTCTTCGCGCTTCCCGGCGCAACGATTGCAACCTGACGAGGGCGGAGGGCAGCGCCGAGTTTTCGGTTTTCCAATGAGCATAAAAGTAATGTCGGATGTCTGGGAACACTCTCCCGCGTCCGGCTCTGAACTTCTTCTCCTCCTCGCCATCGCGGACTTCTGCCACGACGACGGCACGGGCGCTTGGCCTTCGATCCAACGGCTCGCGAAACGAACGCGACAAACCGAGCGCAACACGCAACTGCTCATCCGCAAGCTGTCGAAAATGGGCGAACTCAATGTTGAACCGGGCGGCGGACGGCACAACACCAACACCTATTCCATCCCCGTAAAGGGTGAAAAGATTTCACCCTTAAACCCTGAAAAGATTTCACCCTTTGCTGGAAACGGTGAAATCCAGGGTACTGAAAGGGTGAAATCCAGCGTCGTAAAGGGTGAAATAGCTGTTTCACCCGATCCGTCAGGATCCGTTATAGATCCATCACTCTCAGTACAGGAAGGGAAGGATGCAAGGAAGGGAAACCGCTTTGAGCAACCGACCCTCGAAGCGATGAAACTGCACGCGGCGAAGATCGGTCTGCCAGACGCGGAGGCTGAGAAGTGCTGGCACTACTACGAGTCGAACGGCTGGCGTGTCGGCAGGAATCCGATGCGCTCCTGGGCCTCCGCGATGATTAACTGGCGGAAGAACTGGCAGGAACACGGCGGAGTCAATGGTGTATCCCGCCAACCCGCCTCCGTAACTCCCTGGGCGATTCAGCAGGTGATCGCAGCGAAGGAAAAACAGGCGGTGGACATCAAATTCCACCACGCCTCCGAGGTGGCGACCGGCCTGCAATGGTCGAGTGAGGAAGCCCGCAGTAGCTACCGGGCCATTCGGACAGAGATCAAAACCCTCAATGGCCAGTTGGCCGGAATGGCATGACAATTTACCGCAACTGTCCAGAGTGCGGCGCCGAGATGAGCATCGCGGCAGATTGGATTCCCGAATTGCAGGAACTCATCGAGATCGTCGTGTGCAATCGGTGCGCTGATCTTCGGAACCCTCAACGGACGCCGCTTGTCGCCTTTCGCAGCAAAAGAAAACCGCGCCCCGTGCGCGCCACCCACCCCGATCCATGAACCGGACTCCCCTTGTGCCCATCACACTGCCATCAGTGTCCTACGCCCTGATCCGTGAGGCTCCCGATCTGGTCGCCCGATGTCTGCAAGCGGGCCTGTTGAAGCTGGGCCGGCCTCTCCGTGATCGACAACTCAAAGCCGTCCAGAACCAAAAAGCATACGAGGGTATGAAAGTGAACGGATGGAAAAAGACAAAGCGATGAAACCGACCTTCACAGTCGAACACTGGCCTCACGGCCAGTTGGTGTGCGCGCCCCCAGGCGAGGCTGGCATCCAGTTGCGTGCGGTCAGCGATTATCTCAACAAGTTGCCCCCCGGATTCTGCCTGTCCAACGGGATCGTTCACCACTATCGGCAGTCTGGCCGGCAATACGGCGCTACCGTTGCGCTCGGCACGGCGGAAGGAATCTCCAAATGGAAAGAGGATATCACTACCTGGCTGCTCGACCGCAAGCCTGAAACCCAGTGGTGGTGGGGCACGGACGTAGGACGAAGCTCGGCAGTGATCTTCTCTGTTCTTGGTCCGCCCTGCCTGGCAGCGTACTATTACGGCAACGGCGCGGTGCCCGTCGATGCAGAGGACTTCGGGCGGTGCCTTCGCTTGCTCGCACTCTTTCCTGTGTGGCGTGAGCGCTTACATGAAGTCGCTCAGGCCTGGCCGCTGACTCCATGGCCACGGATCACGACACGGTGGGATGAACTGGCGGCTTTAGAGGCAGAGAAACAAACCGCGCTGCTGGACGAACTCAACAGACCAGAAGCCAGATGAAACTCAACGTGAAACTCCTGGCCATAGATCCCGGAACATTCGAGTCCGCCTGGGTGCTTTTCGACGGCGCGAAAGTCCTCGCCCACGGAATCGAATCAAATGTCACTGTCATGGGCCGATTGCGCGAACACGCGGGCTGTCCAGTCTGGATCGAAATGGTGGCCTGTTACGGCATGGCTGTGGGATCCGAGGTGTTCGAGACCTGCGTCTGGATCGGGCGATTTTGGGAAACCGCGAACCTGAATGGATCGAGCTTCAACCGTGTGACACGAATCCAAGTCAAACTGCACCTGTGCCACTCTGCACAAGCCAAGGACACGAACATCCGTAGAGCCATCCTGGACAGGTTCGGTGGGACAGCCGCCGCCCTTGGCAACAAGAAACAGCCGGGACCCATTTACGGTCTTGTGAAGCACGAATGGGCAGCCATGGCTGTCGCTCTTTACGGCGGAGACAGCCAATGAAAGTCACCCGACAAAGTTCGGTCATCGTCGGCTGTTGCAATGCCTGCATGGACTCCACGCCGCATGAAGTTTTGCGAATCGACCTGGGCCAGTTTTGGTTCCGATTGTGCGAACGCTGCGCTCAGCGACTCGCGCAGCGCCTCGCCCGACATTTCACCCCGCCCGCCAACCGTTCTTTGAGCGCGAATGACTGACCTCATTACATGAGCAGCGCAATACATAGGGCGGGCGGGGTGGATCGCTGGCCGCGCGCGGAAGCCTTGACGGTGGACAAAAAACTCAATCTTGAGGCGCTGGCCTTCCATTGGTTACTCACCGAGCGGCGGTGCTGGGCCGTGCTGTGGGAACGGCACCCGACAGCGCATTACCGGCCCGACGTGCTGGGAGTGACACGCGGACGACTGCTCATCGAAATCGAGTGCAAGCGGACCTTGATGGATTTCAACGCCGACCAAAGCAAAACACACATCGCCTGCCGGACCGCAGGCTTTCCATCCCAGGCACCGTGGAAGTTTTTCTATCTCGCGCCCGCCGAACTGGCCACTGACATCAAACCGTTGCTGCCGGCGTGGGCTGGCCTCCTCTCCGCCGAGTCCAGCGGGCTGACCGTGCAAGTGATGGCCCCGGTCCTGACCGTGAAACGGCTTACGGTGCGGCAATGCGTGAAACTCACGCACCTGTTGGCGAATCAAATCGCCGCGATGGCTTGGAATAATTCACAAACGCAATACGTTTGCAATGCGCCTGCTTCGACGCCGGATGTCTCACCCCACGCCAATCGGCAGATTGTGGCCGGGCATGAGAGTTGCACACCGGAAACCGATGATCTGTGATACCAGAATGGCCATCTGTGATACCACAATGGCCCGCCGTGCGCCGGAAACGGCCCGCCAGGGCATTTAGATTGAAACCATGACCAGCGAAAAAGGATTCACCAACACGACCACTTTGACGCATGAACCCGCTCATCCTCGAATCACCCCCGGAACCGGCTGCTGAGTCGGTGATGAAAACCTGTGGCAAGTGCGTCCATTTCGCGCCGCACACCGACCCTTTCACAAAGCGGGTTCATCCGAGCAAGGCCGGAAAATGCGAATGGCGCCCAGCAGCCTGGCCAATGTGCGTGTTGCGGGCGGTGTGGGGTGCTCCTGCCTTACTGCCAAGCCTTACCCGAACCACTATTTACAGGGGCACCAATGCCGCTGACTGTCAGTGCTTCAAGCTGAAGCCATGAAGACCACTACCCACCTTGTCCGTAAGTTTTGGGTGCCAGCCGAGCTGGTGCATAAACATGAACAGAGCAACTGACCTTGTTCGGCGCTGGCGCTGGAATCTCGCCGATGTCTTATCATGGCTCGCCTGCATGCTCCGCGGCCACCACTGGGCGCAACTGCCGGACAACTATCCCGGCATCTACGGCAATCATGCCGCTGCGCTGAGGGACCGGATATGGCAGCTTGCTGTGCTTGCCAACCACCCGAAGCCGCCAACTGACTATCTCGACGAGCTGGAAACCAAGCTCGACGAACTGGGGCGGCTGGCTGGTGAGAACTGGGGTCACTGGAAAACGGCCAAACTGAAAACATGAACACCCCCCTTACCCCGCCAGTCGGGCCGGACAATCCGGCTCCCCCAGCGTCCGGCGAACCAAGTGCCCAAGGCCGGCTGGTGGATTTCGTCGTGCAGTTGGAAAAAGGGCAAACAGTCCAGCCCGCCAACCAAATCGGCTGGCACCGCTGGGCCGACGCCAACCGGCGCGTTGCTTCGTTGCGAGCGTGTGGGGCTACGGCGCGCGTGATGCGCCGGGAGAGATTAAACGGGCTGGTGGTCTGCCTGGAAGCCGTAGATGAAAATGACAAATGATCCAATCACAGAAGTGGCCTCAGCCCTGTGCACACAGGCTGAGGATAACATGCCCCGGCCACTCTCCAGCCCCATCATGGACGATGAGGATGCCCTACGCGAGCAGGTCGAGAGCTTGATCGCAATGGCCGATGGCGCCATCGCCACGGCCAAGGAACAGCAAGCTCGCGCCCAAAAGCTCCGCGCCGCCGTGAGCGAGGCCCTGCTGGCCGTCGCGCAAAGGGAGTCTGGGAGGGCTGCCAGGCTGCTGGAAACCGTCCTGGATGAAACCATGCCGCAAACTGACTGACCCATGATCGAACTTTCCAAAACTGAAACGCCGGTCCATCCGGCAAACCAACAAAACACATGCACATATCAGAATTAAAAAAGTCCAATTACCTAAAAAAAGAGGACTGCGGCCCGAATGGCATCCTCGTCACTGTCAAGGGAGTAGTCGAAGAAAATATAGCCAAGGAGGGCGCCCCGGAAGAATTCAAGTGGTGCCTGCACATCGAAGAGCACGAAAAACCGATGGTGCTCAACAGCACCAATGGCCAACTCATCGCCGTCATCCTCGGCTCCGAGAATTCCGATGACTGGATTGGTAAGCGGATCGTGCTCTACAACGAGCCGGGGGTAACCAATCTGCAAGGCAAAGTGGTTGGCGGCATCCGGGTCCGCGCTCCACGCGGAAGAGCCGCCCAAGTCAATGCGGTGCCAAAACCAGTGCCCGCAGCCGCGCCCAAGCCAATGCCCAAACCGGAGTCTGTGATGGGGCCGGCAGCCGCCCCGTGTGATGAAAGCGGCGAGGTTGCTGACCAAGATGTGCCATTTTAGAATGGTCTTCATTCATTAAAAGGGTCTTGACTCAATGAAGGTCTTTCCGCCACCACCGCAACCCGTCGCCGACTGGGGAGATGCCAGAGAGCTTCAGCGTGAGATGGTCTCTGCGGTTGAGGAAATCTCGCGCCGGGCTGCGGACGTGGGCTTGGCCCGACACGTTTTAGAATATGATTCCGACCGCCGCAAGCGCGCCCTGGCGCGTGCGATGGCCCCACCCTTGGCCGGTGGAGATTCCGCCGCCAAGGCTGAGGCTGAAGCTCGCGCCTCGGCCAGCTATTCCGCTGAACTCACGCAACTGGGCAAGGAACATCAAGCCGCCGAAACTGTCTGTCTCGAATTCGAGGCCGTCAAACTAAAGTGGGAAACCGCCCGCTCGCTGCTCTCGATGCTGAAAGAGCAGGTGAGACACGTATGACTACCAAGACCGCTCTGCATCACACGCACATGGTGATGATCTTCAACGTCAACAATGCCGCAACGGAACTTGAACACCACGAAGCCATCCTACAACTGGAAGGCTGGCGTCGCGGTGTCCGGGACGCGGGCGGGCATCTTGATCCATCTGCGGCGGACATGGACTTGCTCGAACGTGGGCATGGCCGTCCTATGTGTGCTGGTGTTTTTCTGGATTGGAAACCGACAAAATGAAAACGAGCCTCGTCTGGATCGACGATTCCTTTGCTCCGGGCTACCGGCTGGCACGCGATCCAGAGCCGCCCCCGGCCGTCCCGGCGTGGTTCACACCCACCGGCGCCGACCAACACCTTGACCCGCGTACCCGGCAGTTGACCGAAGTCATCACGGCCGATGAACGCACGGCCGATGAACGCACGAAGAACGCACGAAGAACGAGCGCTCATGTTCGCCGGGCCCGTAAGCTCGCATGAAAAACTTCCAAACATCGCTGGCCCCAACCCGCTCCGGCGCCTGTGCCGGCTTTGCCGCCTCCGGGCAGATTGATCCTTCACAGTGGGCCACCCAACTTTACCACGGCACGGTGTCCGGCCCATGGCTGCTGTGTTACATGCTGCGCCGATTCGGGTGGCCCAACGTCGGCTCGGATGACTACAAACAACTTGTCTCCTGGAATCTGAAGACGCCGATGCCAGGGCTTTATCTGTGCGTCACGCCCTATCTCGGGAGCGGAAGCAATCTTCATTTCTCCGTGCGTTTCGACAAAAACGTGCAGGCGAAAATCAATCGTGACCCCGGCCGTGAATCGTTTTTGCGACGGCGCAACGAAGCTGTCCTCGATTGGTGGACCAAAACAGGAATGAAACTCTACGCCTGGGGAGTGGGCCTCAAGGTGGGGGATCGCGATACGCTCGCCTATAAGTATTGTGACGACCCCAAGGACGGCAGCCGGGTTTATGGCCTCTGGAAACGCACAGTGACAATGAAAGGCAACCGCGGTCTGCCGAAGAGGCTCTCAATGAAGGCATGGTGGCTTGGCCAACTCATGTCGAAACTGCATCCCGAGTTACGCCTGCCACAAATGACTAAGCGTGAAGAGACAACTCGAACTTCACGCTTTGACCTGCGCGTGCAGGCCGCAATCAAAGTGACGCTCATCGACCTGCTCCGGCCGGTGAGTGTTCGCGACGTGTCATTCACAATCTTCGGAACCATCGAACAAACGCCTCCAGCTTTGCAGCGTTACACAAAACGAAAACCGGCGGGCCGTTTTGCGGGCGCGGGTTACACACCTGAGTACTGGTTCAATCACAAAACGCAAGCGGATGCCCTGATCGTCGCCTTCGTGCAGGGCGCGCGATGGTGGGAATACCAAAAGACCGGCGCGACCCTGTGGGCGAGTGACCGCAGAAGGGCTGAAAATGCGGCTGAAGAGAGAAGAGCCGATGGCACGCTGGGCAAGTCGCCGGGCAGCGCCTTGAGGCGGCCTTTATGACAAAAGAACGATACTACGCAGTGAGAATCGGAAACCCAAAATACTGGCCATACTTCATGCTCTCAGCGGACTGCAAAACTCCGGCACTGTTTGCAACCCACGAGGAAGCGCTCAAAGCCTGTCCAAAACAACCCGCCACCAGAGTCGTGCGCGTGTTTCTGCTCGACACGAAACCATGAAACACAAAACATTGAACGACCTGTGGAACAAGTGCCACGAGTGCGGACGCATCATCCCGTATGCGGATTTCGCAAGCGGCAAGGCACTCAATCGGATGATAAGCCCGGACTCGGCCATAAGTGGCGAGGAGTGGGAAGTCCTGTGTCACAAACACTACACGCCTGACGCAAACTGTCCTGGCAGGAGCGCTCCAGCGCACGCTCCAGCGCACGCTCCGGTGCCCCGTCGCCCGTGGCTAGTGTCATCTCAATACGGCATGCAATTCATTTTGTCTCAGGACAACGAGATCATCTGGCGGGCAGACTGGATGCCGATGGACATGCTCCGTGTGATGGTGAAGGCCGTGAATGACTTTCAGGCGCCGAAGAAAGGCAACGAATATGAATGAGACTCTCCCGCCCCACCCTGTCAGCCACCGCGCGGAGTTGGATGCGCTCGCCCGATTTCTCGAAAACCACGGCGATGATTTCCTGTCGTGGCAGGACGGCTACGTCGTCGTCGAAACCTACAGAGACAAGCAATTCCGCGCCCTCGGTGGAGACACCAACCGGCTGATTACGTTCTTCGAGGACTACGGTAATATGACCGATGCTGCCCTCAACTACATCGAGGCAATGTGGAACGCATCGAGAGACCTTGTATGCTACCGCTGCGATGGAAACGGCGTGACACTCGATCACACTTACATCCCGCCGTCTTACACCAACTGTAAAAGCTGCGACGGCACGGGGCACTTTCGTGCTACGCCAGCCGCAGCCGAACGATTAAGCTCTGCCAAAGATGCCCGGCGGAGCGCATAGAAGTGCAAACCAACAACCCAATTACCAGCGACGTTGCCGAAGCCAAAAGCGGGGCATCTTTGGCAGCAGCGCAGGGTTAGCATGAAACGGAGATCACGATATGTCACCGACAAAGAATGGTGGGCCTTCGTCTGCACATTCCTCGAAGCCGCCCAATTCATCCGCCACCACCGCACTCGCTGCACCCTCAAGACATGCGCTTGCAAAACTCTTTTCGGAGTTAAGATTCGGCAGGCCGGCGATGCAACAAAACTTCCTCGTCGCCCTTGCAAAAGAGTGGCGCGGCAAAACACCAAGGCCGGTCTGCGGTGATTGCTGCCAACCACTCGTGAGAACCCACATCGAAACGGATGGCTGCACAATCAAGGCGTGGGTCTGTTCATGCTAACGCTTTATGAAAATGAAAAGGTGGTCCCTGTTTGATGGCCGGTGGAAAATCTGGTGGCGCGGCGATGGCTGGACGAAAGATGCGAGTGCGGCCAAACGATACACCAGCATGGAACGAGCACGCAAAGCGGCAGCGACATGGCTTGGTGATGCGTTCATTGAGGTCGTGGGTGTGAAGCCGCCTAACGACCAAGCTCACCGACCGGGGCGCGAACAACCAATGACCGCCGCAAACACGATGACCGTTCAAACTTCCGAGGCCCGCCCCGGTTCGGTGCAGCGTTTTGTTATGCCTTCGCGTCCCCAAGCTCTCGACCTGTTTTGCGGTGCTGGCGGTGCTGGCATGGGACTGTCTCGCGCTGGCTTCGATGTGACCGGCGTGGACATCATGCCGCAACCAAACTTTCCATTCCCGTTCCTGCTCGGCAACGCGCTCGATGCTGACCTGTCCGGCTTCGATTTCGTGTGGGCAAGTCCGCCGTGTCAGAATCATAGCCGCATGAGTGGCTGCCGCGAAGGACTGCGCGACAAGTATCAGAGCCTCATCGCCGCGACTCGCGCCAAACTCAAAGCGTGGGGCGGGCCGTGGATAATCGAAAACGTGGTCGGTGCGCCGCTCGAAAATCCGGTGATGCTCTGCGGCGCGATGTTCGGGTTGGCAACCTACCGGCATCGAATCTTCGAGAGCAACGCTCCGCTGACAGTGCCGCCGCATCCGAAGCACACAATTCCAGCGAGCAAGGCGGGCCATTGGAAACCTGGAACACTGATAAGCGTGGCAGGCAACTGCACTCCCGTGGCGATGGCCCGCGCTGCGATGGGCATAGACTGGACAACCCGCGACGAACTCGGCGAGGCCATACCGCCAGCCTTCTCGGAGTTCCTTGCGCGTCAAATTACCTGCGACGTAACCGCGAGGCATAACGAAAAGCTGAGCGACTGCCCATGAAAACGCTCCCGAAATCACGCAAGACGCGCAAGGGCAGTTCGCTCCGGCGCATGGTTCGGCGCTGGCGGAAAACCCGGCCAGCGAATGACGGGTGGTGGCTATGGCGCGAAGGTGGCCGGTCACGCGTGGATAAACTACTGCTCAGTGGAGGAGGGCGGTGCGTAAACAGCGATGTCGAATGGGAGCAGGCCACCGGCAGACCACCGGAAAAGGACGCATGGTGGACCGAGAACTACTGGGAAGGGACTGACACCACGCAAAAGATGATGCCCGGCCTGTGGATGAAAGCGCCAAACGCTCCGGATCAGCGACCGGCCAAACAAGACGATGAAAAACACTGAAGACGTTGTGGCCGGTTCGCTGCATCCGGTTTGTTCGGCGACGGTCGATAAACCACACAAGGTTCATGTATGGGTTTGCGGTCACTACTGCGGGCCTTACGAATTTGCGACGGCTGGAGAAGCGGACGCTGACTACGAATACCGAAAAGGCTTCCGCGTCCTCGGCTGCTACTACCGGCGCGAGTCGCCGAACCACCGAACTGTTATGAGCACACAAACTGAAGAACTGCATGACGTGGTAATCTACGAGAAAGCCACGCGACAAATAGACGCCATCATCGGCACGAACATGAAAAGCTGGGATGGAAACGGCAGCGGTCGAAACACCGCTGAACTCCGCGTTCAAACCGGACAGGAAAGAATCAACGAAGACTACGAGTGCGAGATGGTAGCGGCTGGAAAATACCAGAAGGGTGACGTGTTGCCCTAACGACCAAGCTCAGCCACGCGGACCAACGATATGAATGAACCAGAGGTGGACGCGCCACGATGGGACGATAACGGCGACCCGATCAATCTGAGCGCCGCCGCGTCTGAAATGAACTGCCCACACTGCGGAAAACCAATCAATCCCGCCGCCTGAGCGTGTTCACGGCCTGCCAGACCCATCCGTTCGCGCCAGGTGTTGCGCAAGCAACAGGCGCAGATCGTCCACCGTCTTCGTCAACCGCTCGTCAGTCGCGGCCATCTGTTCGTGCAGCTTGTCCGCATGAGCCACGCGAACCCTCAAGTCCATTGCCATCTCCGCTGTCACTCGCAACAGCGTGCTGATCGCCGTGGTGTTCTGCTGCGTCGCGGCGCGCATGTCGAATACGGCCGCCGAGACCAGTGTTATCACCAGGGTCGCCAGCACACCGACCGCCCATTTCCACGTCACATTCACGTCTTTGGACATGGTCCCCTTACAGAGACCGTTTTGCGCTGCCCTGCACGGGCTTCAGCTTCCACAGTGGTTCTGGTCGTGATGCTCATCACCGGGTGCCGTTCCGTAGTGAGTTCAAGGCTTGATCTTGCCGAGGATGCTGTCGAGGGCCTTGAGTGCCTCGACCATGTTGGTTCCGCCCCCTTGCTGTTCCAAGCCATCCGTTCCAATCGACTGGGTGCGCCCATTGCCGAGCTTCTGTCGTTCGAGCAGGCTCGTCGCCGGCCAGAGCGCGAACGTGATTGAGGACGTGCGCTTGATCGTGACGATGCCGTTCGTGCCGCGCTCCTCCGTGATGACGAGCGGTTTGTTGAACGCGCAGCCCGAAAATAGAACGGACGCGCTTGACACCGCCAGAACAATGCACAATCTCGCGGTGCCTCGCAGCGCGCGCCCGTTCAAATCACTTCGCTTCTTCATATTTTGCATCTTTCAGTTTCGTCCGAATTCGGGCCGCTGCCTCGTCCAGTTTCCGCGCGTCGTGTTCGGCAAAGAACTCCGCGCCCGCCTTGGTCGTGATTTCCTCAACAGCTTCGAGAACCTCACACCAGCCGATGGTCACAGTGACTTGAGTTTCCAGCGGGGTGGTCATGGCTTCCCGACTTGCTCAGTCTCGCCGTTCTTCGCTCCCAACACTTTCTTCAGCCAGTCAGGCAAGGGGAGCACTCGGGCCGCTTGATGAAGTCCCACTGCGACGGCGCCTACCAGGATACCCTCGAACACTTCGCGCTGCGGCGGTTTGTTCTGCGCTAGGAATGGGTAGGCCAGACCGCCCAGGACAAACAGCAGATGCGGAACGAATCGGTTCGGAAACACCGGCCATCTTTTGCAGGCGAAACCGACCGCCCACAGAACAGCCAGCAGCAAGCCGGCGTCACTCAAGTCGAGCAACGGTTTGATGAAGTCTTCAATCTGTTTCGTGTTCATGGTTTGGGTGTCAAGGTAAACGTGATGTTGGTTCCGCGCAGCGTAATGACACTATTGGTCAGCCTCGCCAGCACAGCATTGACGATCCGCTGTTCATCGGCTGGCGAGAGCGTTAGCGTGCCCGCCAGTGAAGTGCTGTTCGTGAGCGGCTGGCTCAGCAGCCCGACACACAACGCCAGCAGCGCCAGGCCGGCCAGGGTGAGTTTAGTGGTCGATTTCATGGTTGCACAGTGAAAGTCCCGCTCAGCGTGAACGTCCCCACCAACGTCCCGCTCACCGCTGGTGTCGCCGTCGCTGTGCTGAACGCAAAATCAGCGTTCGCCTCTCGACTACCTGCCGGACCACGCGCCGTCACGCGCCAGTAAATCGTCTCTCCCGCGTTGAGCGTCCCGGCTGGCACCGCGTAGCTCGTCACGTCCACGGCGCGGGTTGTGTTGTAGAACACCGGCGCCATCGCTTGCACGCGCGAGAGTTCGAGGAGCCAATCCGTTTCCCCGGCGATGTTCTCCCACGTCAACGTTGGGGTCACGCTTTGGTTCACTGCCCCGTTCGCCGGCGTGAGCAAGGAGAATTGTGGCAATGGCTCCGGCGCGGGTGGCGCGGTCGTGAAATCCCACGGCGCACCCGTCGCCACTGTGCTGCCCCCAGGTCCTACCGCCGTGACACGCCAGTAATACTTGGTCGAATCCACCAGCACTCCACCGGCAACCGTGTAGCTCAGCACGGCCGTCCCCAGGCTCGTGCTCAGCGCGGGTGAACCAAAGGCCACATCATCGTCCACGGCCAGGGTGTAACTCGTATGATTCGCGCTCGCGGTCCAAGTCAACGTCGGCGTCACGGATACGTTCGTGGTCCCGGTCGCCGGTGTGCCCAGCGTGAACGTCGCTGGGGCTACCACCGCCGCCGCCGTGGTGAACCGGAAGGGTGCATTACTCGCGCGCGTGCTGCCGCCCGTCGAGTTCCCGGTCACATCCCAGAAATACTGCACCTCGGGCGCGAGGAGGCCAGCGGGCACAGCCTCACTCACATCATCTGCGGCCAGGTTTGCCGTCCACGTCAACGGGGTGAAGAAGCCATTGCCAGCCGTCGAAGCTTGGGCTGCCCAATAGGACGGCAGGACATTCCAGCCGCCCACAGTTTCCATGAAATACACGTACCGATACCCGCGGCTCAGTGCCAGTCCAAGCCCGGCCTGCCAGTTGGCTGCGGTCGTTTCCTCCACCAAAGCCGCGAGTCGCGTCGGGTAAGTCCCGATCCAGGTCGGCGTCGAGTCGTTGACCCACAGCGCATAGGCATCCTCGAAGATCGTCCAAATCGAATCTGGTGTCCCCACACTCATTGCGGACTCCGGTGGGTCCGTGCCGGGATTGAAAACGATGGTGTGCCCCGCGCCGTAGGTTTTCACCCAGTTGTACCGCGCCTGATAGTAAGCCTGATCGCCCACGGCCGTATCCGTTTCGTCGAAGAAGATGCCGTCAACCCCGCTGTAAAGCGTCGAGAGCCAACGGGTGATGTCCGCATCCACGGTCGCTGCCGCCGTCGCGCCGTAGCCCGTGGCCACGTAACCGAGTGTCACAATGCCGTGCGTGGACAGGTTATTGATCTGGGTCTGGTAATTCGCATCGGCCACTGTGCCGGGGCCGCTGGACGGATTCAAGATGACCCAGCCAAAGGCGCTGGGCCGATTCGTGATCGTCGCGTAGGCGGTCAATCCCGCGCCGCTGGGATAGATGTAGAACGGCAGCCCGATCCGCTGACCCGTGTCCGTGTCCAAGCGCACCGTCACGCTGCTCTCCCCGGTCATCGCCGTCCACGTCAGCGTCGGTGTGAGGCCCTGGCCCGTCGCCGCGTCGGCAGGCGTGCTGAGCGTGAACGCGCCGGGCACAGTGACAATGGTCGTAAACGAATCCGGCGCGTTGCTGGCGACGGTCGAGCCGACCAGGTTCTGGGCGGTGACTCGCCAGTAGTAGATCGACCCATTGGCGAGGAAACCCGCCGGCACGGAGTGTGTGACTGTCAACCCGGTGTTCGCGGTGTAAGTCACGGGCACATTGAAGCCATTCTCTGTGTCCACCTGGACCAGATAATTTGTAACCCCGCTGGCTGCGCCCCAGGTCAGCGTAGGCGCGACGGAGACGCCGGTGGCTAGATCGGCTGGACTCGTCAGCGTGAACGCGCCTGGAGGCACTGGGGCATCAAGGGTCGTGAACTGGCGCGGCCCAGCAGTCGTCGAGCCGACGGCGTTCAAAGCCTTCACTTGCCAGTTGTAGGCCGTCGAGTATTGGAGGTTCGCCCCGCCCGGCACGGCGTAGCTGACCGTCCCCGCCGCCAGTCCCGCCGCACTGTGGTACACCGAAGCGCCGCTGAGGATCTCCACGGTGTAACTCGTCTCACCGCTCGTGTCCGCCCAACTGAGCGTCAACGTCTGGCTCTGACCCGTCGCCAGGTCTGCCGGGCTGCTCAACTCAAACCCAGCGGGCGGGCTGCCCCCGCCGCTGTCATACTCGAACGCGCCAATATCCCACGCCGCCCCGAGGGGCCGGGACACACCGTCAAACGTGTTCGCGAAGCCGGCTATCGTCGCCCCCGCGTTCACGCCGGGACTGCCAGATTGCAGTTTGTAATCCGCCGCCGCATTGCCACCGGGATTCAGGAACAGCGGACTGAGGCCATTCACGCCATTGGCTTCCAACCCCCCGCTCACAAACCCGCTCTTGACCGTGCCCGCCCCCGTCCCGATGACGAGATTGTTATTCGCTGTCACGCCGGTTACCCCAGCAGAGATGCTGTACCAACCGTAGCTCGGTGACGCCGGTTGACTGCTGCACTCGACGAAGATGTTGTTGAAGAACTGCGCGTTATTGGCCGTGCCCCGGTTGTTGTCGTTGACGCCATACCGCGCCAGCAGCGCCCCGCCCGTGTTCAATCCCACTTTGTAATAGACGTTGTTATAGAATTTGAAGCTGTCGTTGTAAAACTGGAAAGCTGAAGTCGTCCCCGCGGCCGAGTTATCCGCGTAGATGTTGTTGCGGAAGGTCCAGTCCTTGAACTGGTCGTGCCCGGCACTTTCATCATCGAACATGCCCATTTGGACGTTCACACAATTGATGATGAGGTTGCGCTCGAAGATGACGTTCGTCGCCCGCCGCCCCGTCTGCCAGAACGCCTGGATGATGTCCGCGTGTTCCGTCGAGCCGGTGATATTCGAGTGGTTCGTGAACACGTTGGCCCGATAGGTCGTGCTGGACGCAAAGCCCCGGATGGCATCCCAGCCGTTGACCGTGGTCCAGGTGTTCGACTCCACCAGATGCCCGGTCCCTGTGAGTTGGAGGGCCGTGTACTGGCCGTTCGTGAACAGACAGGAGCGGATCACGCAGTTGGAGGGATTCGCGATGCCGCTGTCGAACCCGACGCTTTGGGCCTGCAACACGGGCGCAATGGTGCAACTGAGCAGTTCCAATCCATCCGCCGGCGTGCGCACGCGAATGATGCCCGCCAGTGGCGCGCCCGTGCCTGTGCAGGTAAAGCCGTTGAACGTGTAGTGCGCCCGCTGAATGTCGAACCCGTAACACGTCACCGCGCCCGACGCCGTGAACGTGATGCGGCTACCGGCTGTGCCCGCCGCCCCCGTGACGGTGACGCGCTCGTTGTAAGTGCCCGCCTGCACGCTGGCCGTGTCACCCGCGGTGACCGTATTGGCGGCCTTTTGGATGGTCAGCCAGGCGCCGCCCGCGGAATTGACGAGGCCAGTGTTGGCATCGTTCCCATCCGTGCGGACGTAGTAGGTCGCCGCTGGAGCGGCCACGGCCCAGGCGCACAGCAGGAATGGCAGCAGTCGTTTCATTCCACGGTGTTGAGATAATCCACCACGCGCGATTGCTGCGTCGGCGAAAGACTGGCCCATTTCTCCAAGAGCTTCTGGCTCGGTGTTACCGTCGAGTTGGTGAAGCCCGCCGCCTTGAGTTCCGTCAACGCCCCGGCGCGCTCCCACTCGGTGCCCTTGTCCCGGACCTCCTGCACGACGTACTGGCCGAGTGTCAACGCCGCGACACCCGCGTTGGTCTTGTTTTTCGAGTCCGCGTTCCACGACTCGATCAAGCCCATCAAGCGCGTGCTGGAGATGTTCACGACGTTCGTTGTCCGCGATCCATCATTGAGGCTGACGATACTGCGCAGGTTCAGGTTCGTGGCCGTTTGCGCCTGCGCCGCGAAGGCCAGGCCCGTGATAAGACTGAGGAGGAGTAGTTTTTTCATGGTTTGACTTGTGCGTTAGAGTGTTGCAAATTCAAAGGCGGCGGACGGATGGTAACAGCCATCACGCCCGCCTGAACAAGTCAACCTTGAACAGAAAGATTGAACATGTCTGCGGAGAAAATGACTCATCCCAGTCCAAGACGCAAGCCGCTGGCGCAACGCTTCTGGGCCAAGGTGCTGAAAACTGAAGCCTGCTGGCTTTGGCGGGGCGCTGTATCGAGGAGCGGCTACGGTGCTTTCTGGGTTGACAGCAAAGCCAGAGCCGAGAACGCCCATCGTGTATCGTGGCTTCTCAATAAAGGCCCGATTCCAAGCGGTCTGTTTATCTGCCACCATTGCGATAACCGGCTCTGTATTCGCCCCGACCACCTCTTTGCCGGGACCCCGGCGGATAACTTGGCGGATGCGTCGGCCAAGGGCAGGATGGCTTCTGGAGAAAAGCATGGATCGCGCACCCATCCCGAAAGAATCGTTCGCGGTGAGGCTGTTGGCGTCTCCCGGCTGACAGAAGCGCGCGTATTTCAAATCAGAAGCATGTTGTCCGTCCAACTGTGGACGCATAGAGAACTTGGCTTCTTGTTCGGCGTAAGCAAAACGTCGATCCGCAACATTGCAGTTGGAAGAACGTGGAAACATTTACTCAAGGCACGGTGACTGTCGTTGCATCCGTGCCGTTGAATCGCATTTGCAGAGCCGCTTTCAATGTAGTCTGGGGCAGGCTACTGGTGGCATTACACTGAATCAGGAAGTTTCCGCCTGAAGTCGAGGTCGTGTAAGTCGCAGTCAATGTTCCGGCGCTTGCTGCCGTTGTATTATCTGTTTGGGTTGCGGTCGCAGTAATCACCCCGGCCTTTGAAATGGCGTCGAACTTGACGGTACTGGTCAAGCTTTGATGGTCAGTCCCATCAGAAGCAAATACCGTAACCAACGCCTCTCCGCCGACAAAGAGGGCGGCACCAACTGAAATCGTCGCAATGGTCGTCGCGACTGTCTCCGTCAACGTCACCGGATCGCCTTCGATCCACATCCGGGGCCGGGCTGTGTGGAGCGTCGAGCTTGTCGCCTGCGCCCCTGTGCCAGTCGAAACCACAAACGCGCCATCCGTACCCGTGCCCGTGCCGAGGGGAGCAATCAGCGTGGCAGTCGCGGCGGCGGCCTTATCGGTGCCGCTGGCGGCGCCGAACGTGATAGCTTGGGCATTGGGCGTTGCGAGATTGCGACCGAGTTGCAGGGTGTTTGCGGTTGTGCCGCGCAACTCTGTAACAATCGAACCATCCAATGCGCCGCTAACCCATGCGACAACTCCGTCATTCGGAACGGTGATAAACTTGTTGGCGTTTAGGCCCAGTATATCCGCTCCGTTGGCAGACCACGCGGTATCATTAACAGCAGCCAAGCGATGGAACCCGGTCCCGCTCCCGTCATCGCTGCTGCCAAAACCCAAGCCAGGGTTTGCCGCCGTGCCGTCAGGAATCCGAATCATGCCGGTTCCCTTCGGCGTGATTGCGATGTCGATATTCGCATCCCCGCCCGTCGCGGAAATCGTAGGCGCACCCCCCGTCGCCGCGTTGGCCACGGTCAATTCGTTCACTGCGCTCGCTGTCGCTGTGAAGATCAGTTCTTCGTTGCCGTTCGCGTCGTTGATCTGTGCGATGACCGGCGTCGTGATCGTCGGGCTGGTCGCCAGCACCGCCGAGCCGGTCCCGGTCGTCGCCACGCTGACGAGGTTCTTGCTCGCGTCCGTGAACACGGCCTGCGAGGCGGTGAGATTGGCGACGTTGATAACTCCCGCCGCGCTGATGCCGATGCGTTCCACCGCCCCGCTGCGCAGGCTCAACGTCGAGCCGTTGACGACGAGCGGCTGGTAAGAGACGACGCCGGTGTTGTCCACGCCTTCAACCAATGCAAGCGCAGTGGTCGTGCCAACGCGCACCGCCTTGGTCAGCCCGGCGAATACGTAGCCCGCCGCAAGGTCGCTAGCCGTCGCGGCTTTGAGGAGACTGGTCGCCGTCGGGGTGACACCGATGCCGAGGCTGTTGTTGGCCGCGCTGACCTGGAATGTCGTGGCATCGACGGTGAAATCGTTCGTGACGACTGCCGCCGCCGCCGTCAGATTCGTAGTGATTTGTAGGTTCGCCACCCGCGCCGTGTCTGCATCCACGCGCGAGACCGGGCTGTCAGCCAGCGTCGAGGCCCCCGAGAAATAGGGCAGCACGCCGGGCGTGCCTGTGCCTCCCACGGTGCCCACCCCAAACGGCCCGACTACCGTCCCGGCGCTGTTGCGCTCGAACCAGCCCGTGCTTTTCGGATAGAGCAACCGACTGCCGGCGACCGGCGCTGCTGGGTCACCTGCTTGTTCGCCGCCGGTCAGGCTGAAGCCGCCCGCGCCTGTACCCGTGATCGTGCCGGCCTGCGTGGAGTTGCCGCTCACGTCCACTTGCCAGTTGCCGCCCGCCGCGTTGACGGCACTGGGGGCTGTGAACAGCGTCTTGGTCGCGCTCCACATGTTCCCCGCGCCCGTAACGTCGTAAAGAGTGGTCGAAGCTGAGCCTTGCCGGAAGCTGGATTTCTGAACCACCCCCTCGGTGCGGTCCAGCACGAACATGTCCGTGCCGGCAGTGCCGCCCTTGACTGTGAGCTGCACCGTCGTCGCGGTATTGGTCCCGAACGTTGCCGCCGTGCCGATGGTGCCGAAGTCCTGCCACGTCCCTGGCGAACCCCCGCTGACACAGATGAACCCAAGCTTCCCGTTGGCCACCGGGTTTTGGTGCCACACCAGATCGCCGGTGCGATAGGTGCCAGTCGCGGGCGAGGCCGTTCCAAACTCGCCCTGCCGCGCAAAGGATTCGATCACCGGCGCGACGGCGGAAATCACGGCCCCCGTCACGGTGGTCGAAGCGGCGTTGAACAAGTAGATCGTTCTCACCGTGCCCGCCGCGTTGACCTTCATATCGACGATGCGCGTGGTCAGCGCCGCCGCTGCCGGACCAGCCCCGGCAATCGAGATCACGCGTCCGATGTACAGATTCGTCATCTTGTTCACGGTCGCCAGCGTCGCGTCCGTCACGATGTTGATCGTCGCCGTCGCATCAATCACCGTCGCGTCGTAGTAGCCGGGCACGCCGTTGACGACGGCGGCGCGGTAGAGGGCGAGCTTGGGCGTGTCGTTCTCCAGGATGAAGACCTCGCCACTGGTCGCCTTCGTCGGCTGGGTGGACGTGACCGGTGTGATGCGTTTGAATTCGCCGCTCAGTTGTTCGTAACGGTCCCGCCCCATCTGCGGCGTCTGCGCGTACCACTCCGCCCCGCCACCGGAGCCGAATTCGGTGCGCAGTTTGACGAAGCTCGAATCTCCTTCCCGCACCACGCCATCCGCCGCGTTGCCGTTGTGGTCCAGAAAGAGCGGCTCCGTCATCCAGGTGTTGTTGCGGCTCCGCACGCCCATCGTCGCGCTGACTTCCATTTTCGGGAATCGCACGTTGAACACGCAGTTGTTCAGTTCCAGCGGAAAGCCCGTGGAGCCGACGCTCGGGTTGTGGTAAATCTTCGGCTGGATGCGATTAAATCCGGTGTCGAGTGAAAAGAGGTTCACGAACACGCTGTCGAAAGTCGTCGTGGAACGCCAGCCCTTCAACCAGGCGAGCATGGGTCCAAACCCAAAGTCTTCCGCTTCGACCGCCTCGATATGGGTGCCAAACAAATGGAAGTTGTCACCCCAAAGCGCCGCCGCCGGCAGGAAGACATAGACTGGACTGCCCACGATAAGCGTATGGTTCACGTTGCCGATAACGCCCAGCGCCCAGGTGGTCGGATTGACGCTGGTGATCTGGTTGAGGACTCCCCACTCCGGCACTCGCGCCGCGCCTGTCAGGGCCTCGTTGCCTTCCACCAACGCGAACATGTTCGTGGTCACGTCGGCAATCGAACCCGCCGTGATATTGGTCGTGAGGGCAAAGCTGGCATTGCGGACCTTCACCGTCTTGGTGAGGTTCGTCAGCGTGATCTGACTGGCCGCTGCGGCAGCCACGGTGCCTTGGAGGAGCACACCATTGTATTCGGTCAGCGGTGAGAGGAAGCCGCCGAACACCTTCACGGGCGGGCTGGGGAACACCGCGTCCGCGCCCATCGCGTTCCAGATCGGGATGCGCGCCGAGATCGCCCCGGAGAAAATCTCAGTGAGATAGGCGTTGTAGTGATTCACCTTTACGCCAATGTCCGTGTACGAAATCCGGGTGTCACTGATCCGGTTCCAATCTGAAGCTGCCGCCGCGGACACTCCGTAATCGCCGCCGATGTCGATGGCTGTGCCCCAATGCTGGAAGTCGCAATTCTCCACGTCGAAGAAGGAGGAGAGCGCATTGTGCCGCACCCCGATGCTGGTTACGCCCTGGCCCGTGCCCACGAAGGTCAGGTTCTTCAGTTTGATGTTCCGCTGGTAGTAGCCGGTTTGGAGACCGAGCTTCCCAGTCATCGTGCCCGTGAATTTGATGACCGCCCCCTTGCTGTACGTTTGGTGCGGCGTGGTGTCGATGCGGGCCAGGCGCTTGCCGGCCTCAGCGCCCTCAAGAGTCAACGCGCCGAACTGCGGTGATTCCTGATAGGGAGTCGTGGGATGGGTCGCACTCTTGAGACCCATGACCTGGTCGTAACTCGAATAGCCCAGCAGCAGCACATAATCGCCCCACGCGCCGGGTGCGACCAGATAGACGCCGGGCGGAAAGAAGACATGCCCCTTGTTCGTGATCGCCGCGTCAATCGCCTTTTGGATCGCCGCCGTGTCGTCGATCACGCCGTCGCCCTTGGCGTTGAATGGGGGCTGCTTGACGTTGATGGAAAAGAAATTCGAGGACCAGAAGTTTGACGGTGAGATGACCAGTCGGTTGGTATCCGTCAAGACAGTCGATGTCGGAGTGATAGCGCCGAACAGCGGTGCCAGCCCAAGGGCCAGCACGAGTGAAAAGAGAAATGTCTTCATGTTACATGCGCCGGAACCAGCGCCCGGTGTTGCCGCTGTCGGCGATTATCATCACGTCGTCCGCGCCGCTCGCGTCGGCCAATACCCACTCGTACCAATGTCCAACGGTCTCACTGCCCACATCCGCTGTGTTGGACGAAAGCCACGCCATCTTGATCGTGGTGCCGGGGATCAGCGCCTTAAGCGCAGCGAGATCGGCGCAAAACTTAAACTCCGACACACCCGCCGCGGGCGGAGTGGCAGACGTGTAGTTGAGAGTACAATCCGATGGTGTCACCTGGGCCAAGGTGTAAGTGCTGGCCGTGTCCGGCACACGGATCGTCAGATGCTTGCCGTCGCCGATCAAGACCCTGTAATCACCCGCGAGCAACGTGACTGAGAACACGCCGCCCGCATTTGGTGTCACGGAAATATCACCGCCAATGACCATGTAACTCGCCGCCTGGATTGGCGGAGAGGAGAGGCGGAACGTGATCGCGGTCGTGTAAGCCGTGTTATTCGGCTTCTTCAGCGTGTCTGTGATCGTCGCCATAAACAAAAGGGCCAGCCAGCTTACCAGGCCGGCTGGCCCCGAACCAACCCTTCACCTGACTCTAGGACACCCGATACGCAATGAAAGTGTCTGCTGCACTTTTCCGACAGCGGAATGTGCCGCTATTCAACCGCGTCCCGGAGGCGTGAACGCTTTGAACGATCGGATCGCCAACGATGCTAAAGCCTGCCGCGGCCGTCAATGTCACCGTGTCCGCTAGAGCCGCACTCAGATTGATTATCGTGATCTCGAACGCCTCATCGTTGCCGACCGTGGCCGGCAGCGCCGTGTCCATGTCGGTCCCCAGTGGTAATGTGTAAGCCTGTGTCGCGCCCGCCGCGTGCGTCGCTGTGATAATCCCACTCAGGATGCCCGCGACAGTGATTGTTGCCGCGGTCGTCATAGCCGTGGGTGCGCCTTGCTTGCGCACAACCACGCCCGCGTTGCGGATCACGCCATCAACACCAGTGCCCGCCTTGACTCCCGGGGTGAGTGTCACCGAACCACCGTCACGGTTTCCACCACCGGCTGCTCCGCCCGTTACGGAGACCGAGCCGCCGTTTGCATCATTGCCACCGGCACCACCGACCACACTCGCCGCGCCGCCCGCGCCGGTCGTTGTGCCAAGGCCACCCGTGATGGAAGCTGCTCCACCTGTGCCAGCGGTTGAAGCCGCGGCCCCGGCTGTCAACGACGCCGCGCCGCCATTACCCGTCGCGCCGGTCGCTGAAGCACCGCCTGTGATTGCCACCGCGCCGCCCGCGCCAGTCCCGGCTGCACCACCAGCACCCGCTGTGATCGTTACCGCGCCACCTGCGGCAGTGCCTTTGCCAGCGCCGCCGAGAACCTTTGCCTCACCGCCCGTGCCGTTAGTCGAGGTT
>Ga0082335_1003721_pt1 | contig 24524 bp, 17 predicted proteins | sample Subgrocontami58m_FD_72375 | JGI IMG/M metagenome (GOLD analysis project Ga0082335, IMG submission 72375) | Subsurface groundwater microbial communities from S. Glens Falls, New York, USA - GMW37 contaminated, 5.8 m (SPADES assembly) (version 2) ...
CAGGTCTGAGAGAAGTAAGCGTGCAGTTGCGTTCATTGCTCGACCTGTTTCAAGAAACAGACGCGACACCAACAACACAGGCGGTCTCTGCGGCTGATTCGACTCAGAAATCTCTCGCACATCTTCTCGGATCGTGGAACAATTTGAAGTCAAAAGACTTGAAAGCCCTCAACGACCAACTTCGTCTGGCAAACGTGAGGCCGGTTGAATTGAAAAGACATTGAGGTGGATTGCTATTGCGAATGATTTTCATAAATTCTCATCAGGATGATAAGTTCAGCCTAATCACTTTGGAGACCCTTGGCTGGAAAACGCTCAGGGTTGAAAACTAAACTCTTACACCTATGGCTATCAGAATCTTCGTCACAGGCGGCACGTTCGACAAAGAGTATAACGAGCTTGACGGCTCCCTCTTCTTCAAAGACACACATCTCCACGAGATGCTGAAACTCGGCAGATGTAATGTTGATGTTGCAATCAGAACACTGATGATGGTTGACAGCCTGGAAATGACTGACCACGACCGCCATATTATCGTAGAGAATTGCAAGAAGGAGAAGCACGACAAAATCATCATCACGCATGGGACGGATACGATGGAGTTAACGGCGAAGTCTATCGCGTCGGCAGGGATTCACGATAAGACCGTCGTTCTCACTGGAGCGATAATCCCTTACAAGTTTGGCAGTTCGGATGGACTGTTCAATTTGGGAAGTGCATTGGCGCTGGTGCAAACGCTGCCGGCGGGGGTCTATATTGCAATGAATGGAAAGTGCTTTGCGTGGGATAACGTAAGGAAGAATAGGAAGACGGGACAGTTTGAAGAGTTAAGGTGAAGGTTGAGGCTAAGGGTTAGATTTCTAATCGCTGATTACTGACTTCTGATGTCTGACCTCCCGCCGAAGTTGTCCTTCTAACGTAGGTGGGTCTTCCGTCCTCTGTCTCCTGACCTCCGACTTCTGACCTCTGACTTCTGACCTCTGACTTCTGATGTCTGATTACTGATTTCTGACCTCTGACCTCTGACCTCTGATGTCTGACCTCTGACTTCTGATGTATGACCTCTGACTTCTGATTTCTGACCTCTGACCTCTGACTTCTGATTTCTGACTTCCGACTTCTGATTTAATATCTCACCACTCGAATACTTGAAACCCCTGCCTCGGCATCAATAAAAATCTTCTTCGCCGCTTGTTCGAAGTTCTCCGTCCTGTACGTGTGACCGTCTATCTTCCTAAAATCTTCAAACCGTTTGCTTGAAAGTCCGCCGTCAACTCGAATCTCACAGCCTGCCGCCTCCGGTATTGAAATTTTTATTGTTGATGCACCGGACTCCATTTTTACACGAGTTTCATTTGAAGGCATTCCCAACTTCATTTTTACTGTGGCAGCACCTGCTTCGATATTCATGTTTTCAATAGTAAGCGCGCTCAAGTCGAGATCCGCTTTCGCAGCACCGATATTGAAATCCAGATCCCAGACCGGAACAGTACTGAGTTTTATGTCGGCGCGATTCGTAAAGCGACCTATACGCCATCCTCTAATTTTTCCATCTCCATCCATCTTCAAGTGAAGATTAGCCTCATCGCCAATAGACTCTCGCTCGAGAGTGTAACGGCCGGGAACAGATCGTGTTGTAGCAGTAAACAGTTCTTGCGTTGTGCTTTCGATTGCATATCTGCCCGCTGCGGCATCGAGGGTAAAACTTGCTTTCTTGATGTTGGAAGAAAGCGGCTCAGAGAACTCCTGTACTTGCACCCCTTCAACTTCGTTGTCACCTTCTTCAGCATGGATCGAATCAATCCATGCAAAACTTATGACGCCGTAAGCGAAAAATGCGACTCCGATCGCTGCAACTCCTGCAAGAACCCATTTGGCGCGTGGGTTCTTCAACATCATCGCAAGCCCAATCAATACAAACATGAGCGGCCAGAATTTCCACACGTAATCCCAGCCAAAGTGAATATCATAATTGTGTCCAACGAGAAAGAGTATTCCCAGTACAACGAAGAGTACTCCCCAGAATGCGCGAGATGGCTTCATAAGATTAGTCCATTAATATCATGTACAAGAACGCTGTTTAGCTCTTCTCTCATAAAATACGCAGGCTTTCCGTTGAAGTTGCACAAATCTCGAGAAGCGCGGTCGAAAACCTGCATGAAGTCTCTCGCCAAGACGCAAAGCCGCAAAGGAACTTCAAAAGAAAATGTAATTCGTAGAGAATCTTATTTGGAATAAGCTGGAAAGAGGCTTATATTTTGTCACCATCTGCGTGGCAACCATCCTTGAGTAATTCCCCGCCACACCTCGATTTTTTCGCGCAATCGGTAATCTGCCAAAACAATGTAACGTTCTCACCGAGACGGATATTTGGAAAATTTAGAGGCATAGTCGGAAACCCAGCCACAAAAAACCGCAAAGAGCGCAGAGAACGGAGAGTGAAATGGCTCCGAATAGAAACCAAAAGAAAAGATTTTTTTTCTGCGACCTCAGCGTGCTCTCTACGAGACCGTAGGTCTGCGGTTAAGCTTTTCAAGGGGGGTTATTGAGTCTCCGTAATGACACTTCGCTCAGTTCTGAACAATATTTGGCGTGCAAAAGCCACCGACCGCGCCATTGGAATAACACTGGCTTTCTGTCTATTTGCGTTAATCGCGTGCAAATTCGTTCTTGCAGAATATGCCCCGTCACTTCTCATTCCATCGTACATTATTGTTTTTGGCTTGATCTCCGTGATCAGTTTCCAGAAACCATTTTGGGGGATAGCAGTGATTGCTGTCGGACTGCCGGTTGAGCTGCTCCTTCCTCCAATTTCTTTTGCCACATCGCTGTATCCCATCATGGGCGCAGCAACACTCTGTGGATATTTGTTCCATGAACTTTTCGTCAGAAGGGTTCAACCGGTATTCACCTGGACACATGTATTAGGAGCACTTTTTGTGCTCTGGTTTTCTCTCAGTAATCCGAACGCGGCATTTGTCGTTGGCAATCGGAGTTGGTTCTTTACATTCCTTCAGCTCCTTGTCTTGCTGTGGCTAACAACGCAACTTGTGAATACACGCGAAAAAGAAAGAAAATTATTACTTGCCTTCGCTATAGCTTCTGTAGTTTCTGCGTTGTTTGCAATTCCACAGGTAACGTATGGGATGGATTCTGCGACATCAATTCGTGCCACAGGACTCACAGGTCATCCCAATGGAGCGGCAAGAATCTATGTTCTCGCCATAATGTTTCTTGCATACTTTGTCTTTACAGTGAAGAGACGTTCCTCGCAATATCTGAGCTTGATTGGGATCGCAATACTTTTCGCTGCACTGGCGGCGACTGTTTCCCGTACCGGCTTACTGCTTCTGCTCACAGCCGGCGGATCCGTTCTCGTGTTCCCCGGTCGCCAGCTCAAACGAAAAAAAATCGAAGTCCTTTCATCCCTTTTGCTCGGCGCTTTGTTTGTTGTACCGTCTGATTACTGGAGAATAGCTGCCGGAATTCTCTCCTCCATCGTCACAGGAACAGACTCCGTCGGCTTTCGCTACATGCAATGGGAAGCCGGATTTCAAATGTGGCGGGATCATTTTCTCTCCGGTGTAGGTGTAGGACAGTTTCAAACTACTATTCCATTTTATGGAACACAGTTCACCCCCTTTTACGGATTGGGGTATGTATCGCATAACTTCATTCTTGGTCTGCTGGCTGAAACAGGAATCATTGGTGCAATGCTCTTTGTCGGGATCTGCTGTGCAACGATTCTTGCGCTGATCCGGGCTATTGGCAAAACCTCGATCGAGAACAAACTTCCTCTGTACGTATGGTTGACTGCGCTTATCATTGTTCTTCTTGGTGGTTCAACTGCAGACATCCACTTCGACAAGATGTTATGGTTCCTCCTTAGTATCAAGGGACTAAACAAAAAACCCGTGTGCTTCTCAACCACCGTAGCACACGGGCTTCTTGTCTTCGCAGAATCCTGAACGCTGATCTATTTTCTGCCAACCTCTTCTACTAACAACATCGATTGGCTCGTGTCTCGTTTCAACGGCAGTATATCTATTTCGGGAATGGAAATATTCTCCCGATATTGCGCACTAAACCTTCGGCGAGCACCTCCTCTTTCAGATACGTTGACGCATAGGCGCGGAGGAAGTCAATTTTTCCTCTTCAGTTTTGTCGAGGAGCGCGGGGAGAGTTCCCAATCGCATTGCCTCCTCAAAATCAAAATCTTCTTTCCGTTCCTCATAAAGAAACGGAAACAAACGTCGTTCGACAACTCGACCCGCAAGGAGATTACTCGCCCCGCGTTTCAACTTCCGTGCGCTCGACCCCGTCATGATAAACTGGCATTTGTACCGCTCGATCAGCGAATGCACCTCATCGAGAAGTAGCGGGACCTTTTGCACCTCGTCAATAAGAACGTTGCGAACGCCGTGTTGCTCGATCTGGAACTCTACTTCCCGTCGGAACTATCTGTCGGTGTTAAGAAGATCGACACTGAACGCTTGTTTGGGCAGCAATGAATGTACGAGGGTGCTCTTTCCTGTCTGGCGGGGTCCAAACAGGAAGAACGATTGCTTCTTGGGGAATTGTAGGAGCCTTAGTATCATTGCAAGAGTATACGGTATTCTTGCAACGTTGTAAAGGGCTGCTCAAGGTAACTTTGAACTCTGAAAACTCTACAAACCATGTGGTGAGTACGAACTCCCTAATGCGCCTCCAACCAGTTCTTCCCCATCCCTACTTTAACTTTAATGGGCTAAACATGCTGAGCGAAGCGAAGCATCTGTTTCTTGCAGAACGAGATTCTTCACTTCGTTCAGAATTGAGGTTTAATGGGCTAAACATGCTGAGCGAAGCGAAGCATCTCTCGAATGCATTCAACGAGATTCTTCACTCCGCTTTGCTCCGTTCAGAATTGAGAGTCAATGCGCCTCCAACCAATTCTTTCCCGTTCCAACCTCGACCTCAATCGGCACGTTAAGCTTCAGCGCGTTCGTCATCCTATCATGAACAAGTTTTTCCATCATCTCAACTTCACTCTTCGGAACTTCAAATACCAACTCATCATGAACCTGCAGCAACATCTTACTTTTGACGTCTGATCTCTGACTTCTGACTTCCGACGTCTGACCTCTGACCTCTGACTTCCGACCTCTGACCTCTGACCTCTGACCTCTGACCTCTGACTTCCGTAGCGCTTCATCAATCCGAATCATCGCCACCTTAATCATGTCCGCTGAAGTTCCTTGAATCGGCATGTTGATAGCCTGCCGCTCCGCATTGCCTCGCACCGCGGAGTTGCGACTGTTGATATCCGGCAGATAACGTCGCCGACCGAGCAGCGTGCTGACGTAGCCTTTCCTTCGCGCGGAATCAATCGTGTCATTGATGTACTGCTTCACCTTCGGGAATCGCACGAAGTAACGCTGGATGATTTCTTTCGCTTCCGTCTGGCTAATCTCAAGTCTGTTTGCTAAACCAAACGGGCCGATGCCGTACATGATGCCGAAGTTGACTTCCTTTGCCTTGCGACGCATATCCCGCGTAATGTCATCCGGCTTCACGCCAAACACCTTCGCTGCTGTTGATGTGTGAATGTCTTCTTTGTTATGGAACGCTTCCATCATGCCTTCGTCGCCGCTCACGTGCGCCATCACTCGCAATTCAATCTGCGAGTAGTCGGCGGACATTATGTAGGTCGAACTTTTAGTTCGACCTACATCGGGGATAAACGCCTTACGAATCGCTCGACCCAACTCAGTGCGAATCGGAATGTTCTGCAAATTCGGGTCGGCGCTCGAAAGCCGTCCGGTCAGCGCAACTGTTTGATTGAACGATGTGTGAAGCCGTCCCGTCTTCGGATTGATGAGCAGTGGCAATGCATCTACATACGTTGACTTCAACTTCGTGAACTGACGATAGTCGAGCATCTTCTCGATAATCGGATGCTGACCCCGTAACGCTTCAAGCACGTTCACATCCGTTGAGAAACCCGTTTTTGTTTTGCGGATCGTCGGAAGCTTGAGCTTGTTGAACAGAACATCGCCAAGCTGTTGCGTTGAGTTGATGTTGAACTTGTTGCCTGCATCTTTGTAAATCTCACGGATCAAATTATCTATCTGCCGCTCGAGGTCTTTCGACATATCGGCAAGATACGGAACATCAAGTGCAATGCCCGCATACTCCATTCGGGCGAGCACCGAAATGAGCGGAAACTCAACTTCGTCGCACAGCTTCAACTGCTCAAGCTCTCTAAGCTTCGCAAGCTGAAGATTGTAAATCCGCAGCGTCATGTCCGCATCTTCGGCGGAGTAGTTGGCGATAGTTTCGAGCGGCACTTCGGTGATGTGCTTTTGACTTCTTCCTTTGCCGACAAGCTCCTCGAACGAGACCATCCTGTAACTCAAATGCTCCATCGCCATCGCATCAAGTCCATGCTGCCCATCCGCACGCAGAACATAACTCGCAACCATCGTATCGAACTCAACGCCCTCGACTTCAACGCCATGCGACTTCATCACCAGCATGTCATACTTAATGTTCTGGCCGACCTTCTTAATGCCGGGGTTTTCGAGAATGGGTTTCAGTCTGGTGAGAACAGCGCCGAGCGGAAGAGCGGCGATTGTGTGGTTTGAGGTGACGGTCTCGTTGAGAGGTTCGGGATTTGAATTTGAAAACAAATCGTGTCCTATTCCGTCCTCCGACTTCCGACCTCTGACCTCTGATCTCTGATCTCTGGCTTCTGACTTCTGGCTTCTGACCTCTGCTTTCACCGGAACATAAAATGCTTCCCGCTCTTCCATTGCAAACGCCAGCCCGACCAAATCAGCCTGCAACGCATCTGTTGAGGTTGTCTCAGTATCAAACACGAGAAGCTTCGCTTCGCTCAGCTTTTTAACGAGTTCATCAAGCTCCTTCGCCATCGTGATGCAACGATACTCATGCTTGTCCGAGTTGATGTCTGTGACATCCTTCTGCGGCGCTTGTTCAACTTGAGCGACTTGCTCTTGCGGAGCTTGCGTTTGCTTCACACTCTTTTCTATCGAAGTTGAAACAACTCCGGAAAGTTTGTTTACCAGCGAGCGAAACTCCAGCTCGCTGAAATACTTGATGAGCGCCGGCGTATCAGGCGTGTTCGCTTTCAGCTCATGAAAGTTTATCTTCACCGGAACATCAACATGAATCGTAACAAGCTTCTTCGAGAGAAATGCAAGCTCCTTATTGTTGATGAGCTTCTCGCGCAAACCTTTTTGCGGAATCTCCGCAACGTGCTTGTACAACTCTTCCATGCTTCCGTATTTTTGCACAAGCGGAATCGCAGTCTTCTCGCCAACGCCCGGCACGCCCGGCACGTTATCACTCTTATCGCCAATCAAGCCCAACACATCAATTACCTTCTCCGGCTCGACGCCGAATTTTTCCAGCACGCCCGCCTCCTCAACAACCTCCGCATCGTCGCCGCCTTTGCCCGGCTTGAACATTTTTATGTACGGCGAAATCAGTTGCATAAAATCCTTATCGCCCGTTACCATGTACGTCAGCACCCGTTCCTTCTCCGCCCGCCGCGCCAGCGTGCCGATGATGTCGTCCGCTTCGTAGCCCGGCAGTTCAATCACCGGCACATTGAACGCACGCACGACGTCCTTCAGCAGACCCAACTGGCTTGCCATATCCTCCGGCATTTTTTCACGCGTCGCCTTGTACGGCGCGTACATCTCATGCCGGAACGTCGGCTCTTTCGTATCGAACACCACCGCGATGTGTTCCGGCTTCTCGTCTTCGAGTATGCGCATCAGCGACGTTACGAAGCCATAGATAGCGCTCGTGTTCATTCCTTTGCTGTTGATGAGCGGACGCGCGATAAACGCAAAGTATGCGCGGTAGGCGAGCGCCATGCCGTCAAGCAAGAATAGGCGTTCGGGTTGTGAGTTTGTAGAGTTCATGAAATCCTGGAGTTATGTCATTCTGACCCTGAGCGTAGCGAAGGGGAAGAATCCATACGTCGAATAATATAACAAATATTGGATTGCTTCGGCGTCCTTCGACTTCGCTCAGGATTCGCCTCGCAATGACGAGATGCTATTTATTGGACTCTGCCTTCAAATCGCGCAGCAAACGGTCGAAGGCTTTCTTGTAGGCATCGTGATTCTTCCAGTCGCAGAAGTCGCCGATGTGGCGGGTCCGGCGGATGTCGGATGCCCATGCGACGTTAGTATCGTTGATTGCATCATCTATCATGACAGGGAAAAGCACAGTTTTCTTTTCAGGATCTCTCCGCTCACGCTCCATTGCCGATTCAACTTCCGATTCGACCCACGGACTTGCGACTGATGTTTCTGAAAGTATTAGCAACAGCTTGTCGTGCATGCGGATTGATTCTTCGATGCGGGTTCTGAACTTGTCTCCGATTTTCAAGTCTTCAGTTGCAAGCCAACAGCGGACGTTGTTGTTTTGAAGGTCGGGGTACAGTCGGTCTGCGAAGTCTTGGTTTCTGCTCGAGTAGCTGATGAAGCAACTGTAGTATTCGATTGGTTTGCCAACGAGAGACTCTACGTAATCAACGAAGCTGTCTGACAATCCTACTCCCCGAAGGAAACTTCTCGGGATTCTTCCTTTAGACTTGAATATGGTGTCGACACCAATGGACGAAGGCATTAAATGAAGCACATCCTGTAGCCCTTGGCTCTCATCCAGATTTACATCTCCGAAAGTGGCATGTGCTATTTTGCAGCCAGAAAAGTTAGTGCCTTTGAGTATTGAATGATTAAGTTCAGTACGGAAGAGATTTGCGTTACTAAGGTTTGCTAACCTAAAAACCGATTCCGATAAATCAGCCCCGCTGAGATTCGTCCGAACGAGAGTTGCTTCAACAAAGGATGCCCTTTTGAGCCAGGTGTTAGCGAGAGTTGATTGGGTTAGAGTTGCATTAGAAAAATCAACATCGTAAAGGTAAGCATTCTCGAGGTCTGCTTCGGTCAAGTCGGCTCGGGAAAAATTTGCACCACTTAGGTTGACTCTTTCTAAGCCGTCCTTTCTACCCAGTTCGATTCCAACAAGGTTGGGTCGTATATGTGAGTTGTTTTCTCGCCATTTGTTCCAAGCAAGGACTCCCTTTTTCAGAATTGCAAGATGTTCAGGATTTGCCATTTGCACTTTCCTCATGAACGTGGATGATGCTTCGTAGAGACGTAGCATTGCTACGTCTCTACTACCGGATTGCGATGACGCAGATTCAATAACGTGACATTCGATTGACATGCGTTAGGTGCCCGAAGGGCTTGGTGCCGGCGCTTTTTGGCGGCACGGGAGCGAAGCGTACCCCGTAGGGCACCCACCCCGCCACGAAGTGCTTGGCGGGGGAATGCCCGAAAACCAGTCGATAGTCTGGAGTATATTGAGTCCAAAACAAAAACAGTGGAGCGCGATGTTCTGGATTCTTCACTCCGTTCAGAATAACGGTTGTCCTTTGTTCACACCCCGTCCCGATTCGCTTCGCTCGTCGGGACAGCCCTCTCAAGAGGGGAATCTTGGTTCCTTGCTCCATCACTCCACCACTCCATCGCTCGGTTTGGATGCATGAGACCCTTCGCTCCGCTCAGGGTTGGCAGACATATATCGCCAAATAACAAACGCCACAACAAGCGCCAGCGTGCTGTTGACGAGAAACATTTCGCGAATGCCTGTGTGCGCGGCAACGATTCCGCCGAGAACGGGACCGAGCATGTTGCCGAGAATGGTCATGCTGCTGGCGATGGCTATCATTCCGCCGCGACGCTCGGGCGGCGATTGGAGATTTGCAAGTGAGTAGAGTGCAGGCAACACGCCGCCGCGTGCGAAGCCGAGGAGCGCTCGCAGGAATGCAAGCTGAACTAAACTCGTGACAAGGTTGTGCCCAATGTATGCGAGTCCCGTAAGACTCATGCCGATGAAGAGACCTTTCTTGTAGCCTTTCCGGTCGTTGCGCTTGCCCCACCACGGAGCAGAGATGATTGAGAAGAGTCCCGTGACGGAAAAAATACTTCCCGCAAGTGTTGCAATGTATTCGGTGTCTGTCTTGAAGCTTTCGACAAAGAGCGCAAAGATTGGCTCGACCATCAACACAGAAATTTGTCCGACGACAAGGCAGAGTGCGACGAGACGAAGCTGCTTGTTCGAGTACATTAGTTTGTAGTTGTCGAACACAGAGTATCGCTTGCCGTCGGTTGAAGGTCGTTTCACTTCTTCGACACCGTAGATGACTGCGACTGCGCCGATGGTACAGAATGCCGCCGTGACAAAGAATATCTCACGATATCCAATCAAGTCCGCAAGCACGCCGCCGAAGAACGGACCGAGCACAACGCCGCCCGCCGATGCGGACTGCAACACACCAAGTGCGTAGCCGACGCGATTCTTCGGCGCACTCGTTGAGACAAGCGCAAGCGCCGATGCAATGAATCCGCTGATTGCGCCTTGAAGAATTCTGAAGAGAAAAACCTGCATTACGTTTTGTGAGAAACCGATGAGCACTTGTGACAGCGCGAGTCCGAAGAGGGCACGAATGACCATCGGCTTGCGGCCGTACCTGTCGCCGAGATTTCCCCAAATGGGAGTAGCGAAGAAGGAAGAGACAAATGGTCCGGCGAAGACGAGTCCGCTCCAGCGAACAACGTCAGCATCGTTTGTTACACCAAGCTGACGAATGTAAAAAGGGAGGAAGGGAACAACGAGGTTCATCCCCACCATTGCGATGAACTGCGTTGCCCAGAGGACGTAGAGGTTTTTACGCCAGAGGTCCATGGAAGAAAAAAAATGTCGCCACGAAGACCTGCCCGCTCGACGAGTCGAGTCTTCGACCGCTGCGCTTTGGCAGGCGGGCACTAAGGCACAAAGGTATCACAAAGAAAAACTCAGAAAAGAGACTTTGTGAAACTTCGTGTCTTGGTGTCTTTGTGGCTATGCCTTTTGCAATTGAAATGAAAGGACCCCGAAAGACGTGAGCGGTCGGAAAGTTCATCATTTCTTTTTCGATTGAGCGGCTTGCCAGTCTCGAAATTGTTTGAGCAAGCTATTGCGGAAGCGGGCTTCGGACGAAACGTGCGTCTTCACGTAGAACTCACGCGCATCTCGTTTCCAGAAGACCATCGGCATCCACTGCTCGCCTTGAATGCCGTTCGTCTCGACAAGCGTTTCGGATGAGAGCGGGTTGGATGCGTAGTACATGTACGGACTATCCTTGTCGAACTTGAACACTCGCACGGCGGAGATGCTGTCGAAGGTAAACGAAATCTCCCCGCACAGTTCTCCTTTCTCCTCGTACAGTCTTTTCTTCACGTTGCGGAAGCCGGGGTTGTCTTTCTCAAGCTTGTTGCCGCTGAGGTACAAATCAATCAACTGCTCAAAGTCATCTTTTGTTATGTCTGTCGTGTCGTCGCTTTCGGAGAGGATGTTGATGAATTTGATTGCGGCTTTGCCGGAGGTGTCGTTCTTCAGTTTGATGTGGTATTCTTTGGTTTCGACTGTTAAACAGCCTGAGAGAAGTAAGACGTAGGATGTGAGAAGTGAGATGATGAGTATGCGTTTCATTTGATTTCGATGTGTTGTTCTGAAGAAATATAACGAAAGGGTGAAGGAGTTGCAAAGAACGCAAATCTAAATATCGAATGTCCCAAGAGCCAATGCGGTCTGCGTTGAGAATTTCGTGTTTCGGTATTGTTTAGAGTCTCGAGATTCGAGTTTCGGATTTCAAACATTGATACTCAAACGCAATTGGCGTATCTTTTTCACGGAAATGCTTCCTTTTTGTTGATACTCACAACGCAATCGAAACGATTGAAGATTCTTTTCACCTCCACGCATCTTACATCCTTCATCAAAGAAGATTTGGAAATCCTCCGAAAGCATTTCGATGTTGAACATCTAACGACAAGCGGCATTGGTTCAATCCCCGGTATGGCATCTTCTGTTCGCAAAGCGGATGTTACGTTCACGTGGTTTGCTTCTGTGTATTCTGCGTTCATTGTTTTCTTCGCACGAAGGATGGGGAAGAAATCTATCGTCGTTGTCGGGGGCGTTGATGTTGCGGAGTATCCCGAAATCAATTACGGCGTTTGGCTCTCGTGGTGGAAAGCGATTCTTGTGAAGTATGCAATCAGAAACGCAGAGAAGATTCTTGCTGTTGACCCGTTCCAACAAAGAGAAGCAATGCGTCTTGCTGAGTACGATGGTGCAAACATTGAGTACGTTCCAACAGGTTACGATGCGAATGAGTGGATTCCATCCGGGACAAAAGAACCGTTTGTGTTGACAGTTGCCGGATGTGAGAGCGAAGAACGCATGAAGGTGAAAGGGATTGATGTTCTTCTCTCGGCCGCTCGTGCATTGTCTGATGTTCGGTTTGTGATTGTCGGACTGGCTCAACATCTCGTCGAGGCTGTTCGTGCTTCAGCCCCGACCAATGTTGAGCTCATTCCAGTTGTCGAGCAAAAGGAACTCTTACGATACTATCAAAGGGCGAAAGTGTATTGCCAGCCTTCATATAGTGAAGGATTGCCGAACAGTGTTTGTGAGGCAATGCTGTGCGAATGTGTTCCTGTCGGAACCAATATTGGTGGAATTCCGACTGCTATCAAAGACATTGGCTTTCTGGTGCCGTATAACAATGTTGACGCACTGGGCGATGCAATTCGGAAAGCATTGCAGGCACCTGAAAATATTGGACAGGCTGCTCGCAAGTACATCTCCAACACGTTTACCTTGCAGAGGAGAGAAGAGGCGCTGCTTCGGATTATTCGTGGAGCGGCAAGTTGAAGCGTCCGCTGAAAAATCTCGTCTCACTTCTTGTTGGCGACATTGGAAGTCGGCTGCTCGGTTTCCTGATTACGGTGTATCTTGCGCGGGTGCTGGAGTCGTCGGCGTTTGGTGTTATCAATATCGGGCTGAGTGTGTTAGGATATCTGATGCTGCTTGCAAGTCCGGGTGTTCAAATGCTTGAGACAAGAAATGCCGCGGCGGTCCTCGGCACAAACGAATTGCGAGTGAATGCAATTCTTTCGTTGAGATTTTTGTTAGCGATTGGATTACTGATTGTCACTGCGATTGTGTCGTGGCTTGTTGTTAGCCCGGCGCACGTGCGGGAGAATGTGCTTCTCTTTTCTTTATCCTTGATTCCTCTCTCGTTGTTTCTCGATTGGTTCTTTCAGGGGAAAGAGAAATTTGCGGCAGTCAGCATCGCAAAGCTTCTAAGCTATCTTGTGTACGGTATTGTTGTCATTGTTGCAGTACGTTCTGCTGAAGATGTTGTGCGGGTTCCGATTGCGTTTGCAGCCGGAAACGTCGCAGCGACACTTTTTCTTGTCATCATCTATCGGAAATTTGGAAAGTTCAAACTCGTTTGGCAGCCGTCTGAGTGGAAGTCGGTGCTTGCATCGAATGTTCCTGTTGGCTTTGCAGTGTTCCTTGCACAAAGCGCCATGAACTTGCCGCCTATCGTCATTGGCTGGTTCGTGTCAACTGCCGGTGCAGGAATGTTCAGCGCTGCGTTGAAGATTGTCTTCGTGCTGTTGATGTTGGATAGAATTCTGAACGCATTATTCTTGCCGGTGGCGACGCGCTATCTTTCATCGAGGAGAGATGAAGCTCCATTGCTGATTTCGGTTGTGACAAAGTTTGTCTTTATCATTGTCCTTCCGATGACTATTTGTGGGGTCATGTTGTCGCCGCTTGCAATTTCAATCGTGTTTGGCGCAGGATATGCAGAATCAATTCCGCTTCTGCAAATTCTTATGGGATATTTCTTTCTCACGTTGATGAATTCACTCTTTGTTTGTACGTTGGTCGGCGCACACCGCGAACGGGAGTATACATCTGCCGTCAACATCGGATCGGTGATATTTGTGGTTGGCATCGTGCTTGGTACATTTGTTCTTGGAGCGATAGGCGCTGCAATCGGCGTCGTTGCTGGCGAGTTGTGCACTGTTGCGTTGATGTGGCTCCAAGTGAGAAAGACTCTCTCGATTTCATTCTGGAGCTCAATAGTTCGACCTGTGGTTGCGTGCTGTATCATGATTGCAAGCACCGTGCTTTTCAAAGAACAACGTATTACTCTTCAAATACTTATTTCACTTGCAGTCTATGTCGTTACGCTCCTGCTGTTACGGGGGATTGAATCGAAAGAGATACAGTTTCTGCGTGAGAGGTTTGTGTGAAACTGAATGTCGGGTTGATATCACGCTCTGCAATGTGGGAACAATTACTCGAGCAGGAAGGTGTTCCGTTCAGCTATGGAGAACTCGAGACTCAGATACACACGTGCAGTATGTTGGTAGTCAATCGCTTGCTGAAGGGGAGTGAGGTAAAAACGATAGAACAGTACCTGCAATCAGGCGGTGCAGTGCTCGGTTATGCCGATCATCTCACGGGGGTGTGTGGAACAACGACGAGGCGTGAACGGCTCGAATATCTGGTTGCCGAGCACGATGATATTTTCTCAAACGTTTCTCTCGTGGATGTTGAAATTCTCGCAGACATTCCGCGAGAAGCAAACGTCTTGCGCACGCAGCACGACACGTATGCAGTGTTTGCTGGAAAGCTTGGCGGCGGCTATGTCGTGATGTTCCCCTTTGATGTCGCGACGCTGATGTGTGATGTTCGAGCGGCAGACAAAAGCTTTTATTCAGACCGAGAGCGTCTTCCCTCGGAACGGGTGTCGCTGGTGAGTAAAGGGGAGCTTCGTCACCTTGTGCATGACGCGTTGCAGTATCTGCATCATGCGCGCAACGTGCCGTATGCCCACGTTTGGTATTTTCCGGATGGAAAGAGAAATCTCTTTGCATTTCGCATTGACAGTGACAAAGGCTCGCGTAACGAAATTGATGAGCTTTATCATGTCGCTCTGGAGAACGACATCAGCATGTCATGGTTTCTTGATGTGAAAAGTCACGAAGAGTGGCTTCAGCATTTTGCTTTTCTCGCCGGACAAGAAATCGGCGTTCACTGTTACGAGCACCAGACCTACGAAACGTTCGACGCGAACGTGAAGAACATCTCGAAGGCGAAGCGCAAGCTGGAGCAAGTCGGAATAAGCTCGCCGGGCTTTACTGCTCCTTTCGGCATTTGGAATTCCGAGCTCGCGAAAGCAATTGAGAAAACCGTATTTGAATACTCCTCTGAATTTTCCTTCGCGTACGATTCGTTTCCCGTGTATCCTTCAAACGGAGAGCAAACATTTCTTACGTTGCAAGTGCCGATTCATCCAATTTGCATCGGGAGTCTACGAAGGGTTGGTTACACCGAAGGACAGATGAAAGAATATTTCCGGCGAGTGATTGAGGAAAAACTCTTGCGCGGTGAGCCGTTGTTCTTCTATCATCATCCGACGCATCATTGCCGGGATGTTGTGCAATTCATCTTCCGGTATGTGGCGGAGAAGGGAATTGAGAACACGACGATGCTCGAGTATGCTCGTTGGTGGAAGAAACGATTGAGCAATCGGTTAGAGATTTCGTTCGAGAATACAAAGTGCAAAGTCCGAAGTCCAAAGTCAGTTGACGAGTCGCTGTGGCTAAGAGTTGTGAATCCCGACAAGAGAGAAGTGGTAGTTCCTGTTTCAGATGAAATTGATTTGCAATCAATCGAATGGAATTCTCAGCGTCTCGCTGCACAGGTTCCATCCGACATTCGGCGCATTCGTGAGTTCGACCCTCGTGGTATGCTTGGTGACTTGTTTACGACACTCACTCGCAAGTTTTCCGAAGGGAGAACCTGCAAATGATCCGGGTTCAGGTCGCAAGTTATCAGGCTATGTCAATTCTCCACGGCGGACCGAATACGCAGCTTCGCGGAACGATCCAGTATATGGATCAATTTGGCGTTGAAGCAAAGATGTTTGATTCATGGTCGCCCTTCAAGAAAGAAGACTGCGATCTGTTTCACCTCTTCGCTGCGAACATCGGCACGTATCATTTAGCAAACGAAATGCATACGCTTGGCGTGCCGCTGGTTGTCTCGCCGATTTTCTACAGACTCCAATCGCCTCTTGTCATCAAAGCTTTTTTGCATGCCTCACGCGCGTTACAGACAATTACGAAGTCAATTTGGACAGATGTTGCTCTGGCAGCAGATGTATGCAACTGGTCGAAAAAGGTTCTGCCGAACTCGCGGGCGGAAGGCAGTTTGGTTTCGAAGAGTCTTGGCATTCCGCAGTCAAAAATTACGGTTATCCCTAATGGAGTCGAAGAGCGATTCTATCACGCCGACCCGGCGTTGTTCAAACAAAAGTATGGTTTGGAGAATTTCATTTTGAATGTCGGACACATCGGTCATCGCCGGAAGAATGTTCTTGCTCTCATCAAAGCGCTGGGGCAGATTGATCACCCTTCAGTCATCGTTGGCAGAATTATCGCCGGAGAATATGGTGATGCGTGTGTGCGAGAGGCAAAGAAGCACAAACATATTCTGCTCATAGATGGTTTGAAGAATGATTCCGATATGTTGGCTTCTGCATACGCCGCGGCAGATACGTTTGTTCTTCCTTCATTGTTCGAAACTCCGGGCATTGCTGCGCTTGAGGCGGGACTAGCGGGAGCGAAGATCGTTATCACACCACACGGAGGAACGAAAGAATATTTTGACGACATGGCTGAGTATGTCGATCCACATTCGGTGGAGTCCATTCGAGATGGAATAATCAAGGCGCTTCAAGGGAGAAAGAATGAGCGCTTGTGTGAACATATTCGTCGTGAATTCCTTTGGCAGCGCATTTCGGAAAAGACGGCGAACGTCTATAAGGAAACCGTAGGGGACAAATGACATCAAAGCGAGTATTTTTTCTCGTAGGCGTGTTTGTTGCTGCGCTGACATTTGTCGTTTTCAGTCCAACGCTTAAGTACGATTTCGTGAATTGGGACGACAACATCTACGTGTATCAGAATTCCCGCCTTCATCCCGTAACGTTCGAGAATATCCTTTGGTTGTTTACTCATCCCTACTTTCGTTCATGGACTCCGCTTTCACTTTTCTCTCACGCCATTGATGTAACGTTCTGGCAATTCAATCCATTCGGCCATCATCTTACAAATGTAATCCTGCACAGCATTAATGCAGCACTTGTCTTTTGGCTTTCACTCCACCTCTTGGCTGCGTTCAAAGCAAAAGGAGCGAGCGAACCCAAAGGGATTGATTCATCCAGTTCATTCGTTACTTCTTCAGTAATCGCCGGCAGCGTCATCGCGGCGCTTCTGTTTGCTTTGCATCCGCTGCGAGCCGAAAGCGTTGCATGGATTTCAGATCGGAAAGATTTGCTGTGCGCTTTCTTCATGCTGCTGACGACGATTGTGTATTTCACTCGTAGAGAAGACCCAAAGCGAATCTTGGCGAACTACGCTCTTCTCGTGTGCCTGTATGCGTTTGCATTAGGCTCCAAAAGTGTTGCGATGATGCTTCCGGTCGCGTTCATTCTGCTTGATGTGATGTTGTTCAACCAAAAACTTAAGGAGAGCTTGTTGGAAAAGATTCCGCTCCTTCTTCTTGCGGCGGGGACCGGAATGATGGCACGACTCGCTGCACCGGAGCTGGAAAAAGATTTTGTGGTCGGAGAGAAAACGACGTTTCAATTGATTTCATTTCCGTTTACGGCAACTCTTTTCTATTTGAAGAAGCTCATTCTTCCTGAAAATCTTTCTCCGGTGTATCATACGAATGCGTTTCTACCTTCTGCAAACAGTTCCCTTTTGATTCTTGCTCCTGTAGTGTTTTTTGCTGTGACAATCTTCTGTTTCATAAAGATGAGGCAAGGTCGCAGCTATTGGATGATAGCATGGGGAACGTTCGTCATATTTGTTCTTCCAACATTTCTTGGATTACTGTCCGGCATCCAACCTGTTGCCGATCGTTACACATACTTCGCCTCGATTAGTCTGTGTTTGTTAGTCGGCGGAGGAGTTGAGCGAATGTTTCGACCAATAGCCCAAGAGATATTCAGCTTCAGAAGTAGATTGCTGTTAGCAATAAGTGTTGCATGCCTCTCGTTGCTATCGTACAAAACTCTTCAACAGATAAAAGTATGGAAAGATCCGATGACCCTCTGGACGTACGTCATACCGCGAGCGCCGTTTCCTCTTGCGTACAACAATTTCGGCATGGCACAAGTGGAGAAGAGAATGTATGATGAAGCGATTCAATCGTTCGAGAAGGCGCTGAAGCTGCGTCCGGACTACGGCGAAGCAAAGTGGAACATGGGGATCGTATACAACAAACTTGGGCAAACGGAGAAAGCGATTGCGTCATACAAGCGAGTAATTGAAATCCAGCCCGACTACCTTGACTCCTACATCAATCTTGGCACTGAATATCTGAACAAAGGATTAGTTGACAGTGCAATCGTGACTTACAAACGTGCGCTTGCATTTGATTCGACATTTGCAAAGGCTTACTACAATATTGCTCTCGCGCTGATGAAGCAGAAAAAATTCTTTGATGCGATCGTTGAACACCAAAAGGCACTTGCTCTCGAACGGTCAAATGCTGATGTCTGGTACAACCTTGGAGTTGCGTACGAAAATCAATCGCAGCTTGCCGATGCAATAGCGTCGTACACGAAAGCAATCGGACTCCGGAAAGACTATCTCGATGCATATATCAATCTTGGGAATGCACTTGCTGCACAAGGTCATCTAGATAAAGCCATCGAAACGTTAAGCAAGGCAATCTCAGTCAATCCGGAATCTGCCGACGCCTATTACAACTTAGGCAACGTGTTTTTCTACAAGCATGAAGTTGACAAAGCATTCGCGGCGTTTCTGCTTGCAATCAAAAAAGATTCGACGTATGCGAACGCGTATTACAATCTCGGCATTATCTACGGAGACAATGGCAATGAACAGGAGGCGCTTGCCGTGTTTCGTAGGGCAGCGCAGTTAGGTTCCGGCGAATCGCAAGAGCTTCTTCGCAGAAAGGGTTTCACGTGGTAGATTGACTTTGATTGCCCGATTTTCTATTGTGCTTCTGCCAAGTGCAAATTGTTGAACTTGGATTGATGGATTGTTGTCCGAAGGTCTACGACCTCGTAGAGGACTCCTTACGGAGGAGTAGTGGAGTAATGGATCGCTGGATTGATGACGAGCCGATCGTGACTCCATCACTCCATAAACATTGAATATCGTCGCTGCTGTCATAGACTCTGCGCACGCCTGGGGACGGCAAGAAATTACTGTCGCGACCGCCGAGTTGCATTCCGCTCGTTCAAGGAAAGTGACTTATCACGGCAATCGAAGAGTTTGGTAAGCGCTTGTACTACGAGCTTGCCGTGCTCTAATTTGGCTCGTTTGAATTACACCAGACCTTTTCTTAGCTTGTCTCCATGGAAACCGCAGGCAGACACACCGAAGACCTCTCGCTCAACACCGACATCGTGCAAAAACTCCTCGTTGATTTCATTCGGGACGAAACCCATAACGCCGGATTCAAGAATGGCATCATCGGACTTTCGGGCGGAATCGATTCAACCGTTTCAGCATATCTTGCCGTCAAAGCGCTCGGAGCGGAAAATGTTCTGGGGGTGATGATGCCGTATACGTTGAGCAGTCCGTCGAGCAAACCCGATGCGGAGCTTGTTGCGCGTGCGCTTGGCATTCGTACCGAGCTTGTTGACATCACGCCGATGGTTGATGGCTATCTTCAGAAAGCGAACGGCATTGACAACCTTCGCGCTGGCAATGTGATGGCTCGACAGCGAATGATAGTGCTCTACGATTTGTCGAGTCGAGAACATGCGCTTGTAATTGGGACGAGCAATAAGACCGAAGTGTTTCTTGGCTACGGAACGTTATTCGGCGACATGGCGTGTGCAATCAATCCGCTGGGTGATTTGTACAAGACGCAGGTGTGGCAGCTTGCCGAAGCAATGGGCGTTTCACAATCTCTCATTGAGAAAAAACCATCCGCTGATTTGTGGGAAGGACAAACGGACGAAGGCGAGTTCGGTTTCACGTACAAGAAGGCAGACCATCTGCTTTACTTTATGATTGATGAGCGGCGAAGCACGACGGAATTGAAGGCGATGGGCTTCGAGCATGAGCTTGTTGAACGAGTGAAGAATATGGTGATGAAGAATCAGTTCAAGCGCCGTCTCCCGCTCATAGCAAAAGTCTCGAACAGAACTGTCAATGTTGACTTTCGTTATCCTCGTGATTGGGGAATATGAGCGAATGAGCGAAGCCATCCCTTCGGGAGAAATTCAACGCGGTGCTCTGTACATTGTAAGCACTCCAATTGGCAATTTAGATGACATCACACTTCGTGCAGTAAGAATTCTCAGCGGTGTCGATCTGATTGCTGCTGAAGACACGCGCAAAACAAAATTCCTTCTCAATCATCTATCAATTTCGAAACCGCTCGTCAGTAATTACTCGTACAACGAAACGCGGCGGGTTCCTGAACTCATCGGCGAACTCAAGCAAGGAAAATCTGTTGCGGTTGTAACGGATGCAGGCACGCCTGGAATTTCCGATCCTGCGTTTCTTCTCATTAGCGCTGCCATTGGAAATGCAATTCCGGTGATTCCAATTCCCGGAGCGAGTGCGGTGCTTGCCGCATTAGTCGCCAGCGGCTTACCGACGGATAGGTTTGTGTTCGAGGGCTTTCTCCCCGTAAAGAAAGGGAGGAAGACAAAGCTTGAGGGATTGAAGTCCGAGACTCGAACAATCGTCATCTACGAATCGCCGTTCCGTGTTGAGCGGACGCTCAACGATATCGTCGAGCATTTTGGTGAGCGACGAGTTGTTATTGCACGAGAACTGACGAAGAAGTTTGAAGAAATTAGACGAGGGCTTGCTTCAGAAGTTCTTGAGCATATAAGGAAGTCTACACCGAAAGGTGAATTTGTGATTGTGGTGGAGGGGAAGAGATAGAGCCATGCCGCCAAAATCAAACTCTGAACCTCGCCTCAAACAAACCTCACATCCAATTCTCTACGAAATCAACACACGAGTTCTCATCAACGAACTCTCCACACAAGCAGGAAAGGAAATTACGCTCGACAAGATTCCCGACTCGCTCATCGATGAGTGGGCGGCGCTTGGGTTCGATGCTGTTTGGCTGATGGGCGTGTGGACGGTTGGGAAGCTCGGCGTTCAGATTGCACGCGAACATCAGGGGCTTCGGAAAGAATACAAAAGAGCACTGCCTGATTTTGCAGACGATGACGTAATCGGGTCGCCGTATGCAGTACATGCATACACGGTTTCTCGCTCCCTCGGTGGAACGAAAGCGCTGCAAGCGCTTCGCAAGAGACTTGAGATGAAAGGCATCGGCCTTGTGCTGGATTTTGTTTGCAACCACACGGCTCGTGACCACGAGTGGGTTTCAGCTCATCCAGAGTACTACATCAACGGGCGAGATGGCGAGGAGAACGAAAAGCCGGATTACTATTTCAGAACGAAGACAAAGAAAGGTGAGCGGACGATTGCATTCGGACGTGATCCATATTTCCCCGGCTGGACGGATACTGCGCAACTGAATCCTCGACATCCTGAAGCGCGCAAGGTGATGATAGAGACATTGCAAAAGATAGCAACTTTGTGTGATGGCGTCCGTTGCGATATGGCGATGCTGATACTCGATGAAGTGTTTCAAAAAACTTGGGGCGAACAATCAAATCCTGTTGATTGCGAACCGGCGCAAGGCGAGTTTTGGAAACCTGCAATCGAAGCTGTCAGAACAGAACATCCTAATCTTCTGTTTATTGCTGAAGCGTATTGGAATCTCGAATGGCCTTTGCAACAACTCGGCTTCAACTACACGTACGACAAAACTCTCTACGAACGCTTGCTGAGAGAAGGCGCAAGCTCAGTGTACGATCATCTGAAAGCTGAGATAATCTATCAGAAGCATTCGGTACGTTTCGTCGAAAACCATGATGAGCCGCGGATTGCGCAGATCCTTCCGAACGACGCGTGGCAATATGCAGCAGCGACTGTCGCTTCGACTGTGCCGGGCATGTTGCTTTTGCACGAAGGTCAGCTTGAAGGTCGCAAAGTGAAAGTTCCGGTCCAACTAGGGCGGCGACCAGCAGAAGAAGCTTCTGTTACAGCGAAGACATTTTACACAAAACTTCTCTCGTGCCTCAACGATGAAGTGATAAAGAATGGCGAGTGGAAGTTGTTCAGCATTCGTGCAGCATGGCACGACAACTATTCCCATCAAAATATTCTCGTGTACTCGTGGCGAAAGGAAAACGACTTCAGACTGATAGTTGTTAACTACGCTCCGCTCAACTCACAGTGTTACGTCGAGCTCAATCTTGATGGCTTCGAAGGTGCATCGTTTGAGTTTCGAGATATGATGAGCCCGGCGGTATATGTTCGCGACCGCGTTGGACTTCAGCATAAAGGAATGTACTTTGATTTGCCGGGGTATGGGCTGCATGTATTTGAAGTGCATCTTGCCAGAAAATGAGCCGCACCGACGTAACGAGATTGCCTCGCACGACATCCCACATAAGCCAACGCTTTCTTGCTCGGCGCCTTTCCATTCTTAAGGTTTCTTAATCATTTCTCCTCTTGACAAGTTGTAATTTTTTCATATATTAGTAACTATAAAATTAGCACTCTCCGCGACAGAGTGCTAAATCCCCTAAGGTGTTAAGATTCAAGTTGTTCTAATCTCAAAGTCCACATCAAAGTACAAATTATAGGAGGATCCATGAAAATGAAGCCATTGGCAGACCGTGTAATTGTAAAACCCGCGGCTGCAGACGAGAAAACGAAGGGCGGTATTATTCTGCCTGACACTGCAAAAGAGAAGCCGGTCATCGGCGAGGTCGTTGCCGTTGGTCCTGGCAAGGTGACCGATGACGGAAAGAAAGTTGCGCTCGAAGTGAAAGTGGGCGACAAGGTGTTGTACGGAAAGTACTCGGGCACGGAGGTGACGGTTGAGGGTGAAGAGTACTTGATTATGCGCGAAGCAGATATTTTCGCAATTGTGTAATTGAACTAACGAACATTTAACCGAAGGAGATTAAGTTATGGCGGCAAAGACTATTCAGTACGGCTTTGATGCTCGCACGGCACTGAAGCGCGGCGTTGACCAGCTTGCAGATGCAGTGAGAGTCACGTTGGGTCCGAAGGGACGCAATGTTGTGATTGACAAAAAATTCGGTGCACCGACGATTACAAAAGATGGTGTGACCGTTGCGAAGGAAATCGAGCTTGATGACCCGCTCGAAAACATGGGCGCACAGATGTTGCGTGAAGTTGCATCGAAGACTTCCGATGTTGCCGGCGACGGTACGACGACGGCAACAGTTCTTGCACAGGCAATCATGCGCGAAGGTTTGAAGAACGTTGCGGCTGGCGCGAACCCGATGGACTTGAAGCGCGGCATCGACATTGCAGTTGCAAAAGTTGTTGAGGGATTGAAAGAACTCAGCAAGCCGGTCGACAAGACCAGCAAGAAGGAAATTGCGCAGGTCGGTGCAATCTCCGCCAACAACGACAGCGTTATCGGCGACTTGATTGCTGATGCGATGATGAAGGTCGGAACCGATGGCGTTATCACGGTCGAAGAAGCGAAGGGTACCGACACACAGATTGACGTTGTGGAAGGTATGCAGTTCGACCGCGGGTATCTCTCGCCCTACTTCGTGACGGATGCTGAGACAATGGAAGCAGTGCTCGAGAACCCGATGATTCTTATTCACGACAAAAAGATTTCTTCGATGAAAGACCTTCTCCCGATTTTGGAGAAAGTTGCTCAGACTGGGTCGCCGATGCTTGTTATTTCAGAAGATGTTGAAGGCGAAGCGCTCGCAACATTGGTTGTGAACAAGCTCCGCGGCACACTCCGCGTTGCAGCGGTGAAGGCACCGGGCTTCGGCGATCGTCGCAAGGCGATGCTCGAAGATATCGCAACCCTCACCGCCGGTACAGTGATTTCCGAGGAGCAAGGCTACAAGCTCGAGAACGCAACGATCAGCTACATGGGTAAAGCGAAGAAGGTTTCCATCGACAAAGATAATACGACGATCGTCGAGGGTGCAGGCAAGAAGGAAGATATCAAGAAGCGTATCAACGAAATCAAGGCTCAGATCGAGAAGACAACATCAGACTACGACAAAGAGAAGCTGCAAGAGCGTCTTGCAAAACTTTCCGGTGGCGTTGCAATATTGAAGATTGGTGCATCAACCGAAGTTGAGATGAAGGAGAAGAAGGCACGCGTTGAAGATGCGCTGCATGCAACTCGCGCAGCAGTCGAGGAAGGTATTGTTCCCGGTGGCGGTGTTGCTTACCTCCGTGCTGCGACAAAGCTTGACGGCCTCAAGTCGGTGAACGAAGACCAGGCAACAGGCATTGAAATCGTCCGTCGTGCACTCGAAGAGCCGATTCGCCAGATTGTTGCCAACGCGGGCCTCGAAGCCTCCGTCGTCGTCAACAAGGTGAAGGAAGGCAAAGATGATTTCGGTTTCAATGCACTCAACGAGCAGTATGAGAACCTCGTCAAGTCGGGCGTTATCGATCCGACGAAGGTCACCCGTATAGCGCTCGAGAACGCAGCATCCG
>Ga0082335_1003722_pt1 | contig 24524 bp, 18 predicted proteins | sample Subgrocontami58m_FD_72375 | JGI IMG/M metagenome (GOLD analysis project Ga0082335, IMG submission 72375) | Subsurface groundwater microbial communities from S. Glens Falls, New York, USA - GMW37 contaminated, 5.8 m (SPADES assembly) (version 2) ...
CAACCTGCCCGACTACCACGCCATTCGAGTCATCGGCGTGGGCGGATTCGAATCGCGCCAGTGGTACACCGACGCCATCTGCGGACATCGCGGCGTGTTCACGCTCGGACCCGTCACACTTCGCACCGGCGATCCCTTTGGGATTTACACCGTCACTCAAACATACCCGACCACTGCTACTCTGATCGTGATGCCGCCGATTGTGCCTCTACCCTCCATCGAAGTTGCGCCGAGCGGGCGCGCCGGTGAAGGCAAACTTCGGGCGAACACTTTTGAGCGCACGGTCAGCACATATGGCGTGCGCGATTACGCGCCCGGCGATTCGCTGCGTTGGATTCATTGGCGCACTTCGGCGCGGCGCGATTCTTTTTTTGTGCGCCTCTTCGACAGCACACCGGCGGGCGATTGGTGGATATTCCTCGACCTCGAAGAAAAGATGCAAGCCGGTCAAGGTGAAAACTCCACCGAAGAACACGGCATCATCCTTGCCGCCTCACTCGCCGACGTGGGATTAAGATCGGGACGCGCGGTGGGATTGGTGGCGCGAGGAAAAAATCTGACGTGGCTGCCGCCACAGCAGGGTGACGGTCAACGCTGGGAGATTCTGCGAGCGCTAGCCGTTGCCAATCTTGGATTCGGATCGTTGGGCGATCTCCTCAACAGCTCACGTTCATCCATTCGCAACGTCGCCAGCATCATTATCATCACCGCCTCGAGCGAGCCGGGATGGATCGAAGCATTACTGTCCTTCGCTCAACGCGGCATCGTGCCGACCGTGTTACTGCTTGATCCCACGTCATTCGGGAGTGAGCGCGATATTCATCCTGCCTCGAACACCCTCGCCGATTTAAATATCACGCGCTATGTTGTGACGCGCGAATGGCTCGACAGACCCGAAGCACATCCGGGCAAGATCGAATGGCGCATCTCAGCCACAGGACGGGCGCACATTGCTAAACCCAGAGAGAGCGTGCCGTGGACAAAGTAAGAGTAAAGATTAAAGATTTAATTCTTGCGCGCCTCAGCCTCTACACCATCGTCGTTTTGATCTTGGTAGCGGTGTTGTTCCGCATCGTCGGCGTAGTGTTTTCTAACCTACGAACGCAAAACGTGAACATCGGCGTTGAGCCTGATCTCTTTTCATGGATCGCCGCATTCGGTTTGTTATTGGGTTGGTCGCTCGCCGCCACGAAAATAAGATCGTGGCAGGCAACTGCCGCCGCCGCCGTTGGCGGTGCCACCGTGATCATCATCCGTGTCGGGCAATTGGGCGATGAACTTCTCACGTTGATCATCGGCGCGATCAGCTACGTCGTGATCCTCGTCGCGCGTTTGATCGCAACGATTCAAAATGATCAACCGTTCCTCTTGCCCGACTTCACCCCGATCAGTATCGTCTGGGGGCAGATCGCCACCGTCATTCCCATTTTGATATTACGCACGTTGCAATGGCTGACGTTCTTGTTCATGAATCGTGTCACGGTGGATCCCGTTGCTTCGGCGTTACTATGGTGTAGCGTCGGTTGGTTCATGGCGGTTTGGGCGGCGTGGCATTTGCGCCGAAACGACGCGCCGCTCGTCGCGCTCTTCCCGCCGCTGATCCTCATGGGAACGCTCAGCTATTACTACGACGCGAATCGCAACAGCACACCACTGATTATTTCTGCGCTGCTGGCATTGATCATGCTCCTCTTGGCGTTCAACAGTCACGAGGCGCGCGAACGATTTTGGAAACGATTCAACATTGATTACTTCGACGAAGTGTGGCGCGATCTGGCGATGTATGTCATCCCGATCTCAATCGCGCTGGTAGTTCTCGTTAACGTCATGCCCAACAACGTGGTCAACGAGATCGTGGATCGATTCAACAAAATGATCCGCTATCGCGTGGAGAACACCGCGCCCGCAGCGGAGACAGGCGGATCCGGATCGGGCGCTGGCGCAGGGGATGCCGCCGCGCCACCCCCACCCTCACTCTTTGAACTCGCGCGCTCGCCCGGTCTGCCGCGCAGCCATCTCATCACCGCCCGCAGCGAAGACCTCTCGAAAGAATTGGTGATGGTCATCAGCACCAGCGATCTGCAAACGAGCAACGCCAACTTGCCGCGTTACTATTGGCGCAACATCACTTACGATATTTACACCGGGCGTGGTTGGTTGTCCTCCATCACCTCTGAAATGGATTATGAGGCTGGGCAACCGACTGAAGACGCGGATCGTCTGCGAGCGCGACGCGCGCTTCGGCAAGATGTTCAACTGGCAAAAGGTTTCAAAGGACTCATGCTCGAAGCGGGAACGCTGATCACCGTTGATCACAACTTCCGCGTAGCGTGGCGCGAGCCGGGTGATTTTTTCGGCGCGACGGTAGACTCCGAAACATACCGCGCCGTGTCCATGATCTCGACCGCCACGCAAGATCAATTGCGTAACGCCGGAGAAAATTATCCGCCCTCAATTCTTGATCGTTACCTCACCTTGCCCGACGATGTGCCGCCGCGCGTCCACGCCCTCGCCCGCGATCTCACGGCAACCTCTGCCTCGCCTTATGATCGGGCGCGGGCAATTGAAATTTATTTGCGGAAGTTTCCCTACACGCTCGATCTCTACGCGCCACCGGTAAACCGCGACGTGGTGGATTATTTTCTGTTCGATTTGCAGCGCGGCTATTGCGATTATTACGCGACGGCAATGGTGGTGTTGACTCGCGCCGCCGGGGTTCCGGCGCGACTCGCCACCGGCTATGCCGCCGGAAAATATGATCCCGCGCAAATGCACTACGTGGTCACCGAAGCCGAAGCGCACTCGTGGGTCGAAGTGTATTTTCCGGAATACGGTTGGGTAGAGTTTGAGCCAACGGGCGGGCGGGCGCCAATTGATCGGGAGGCAGAGGCGGCGTCACCGACGACTCAGAGTCTGGCGCAGTTGACGGCTGGATTCCGAATCGATCCGCTTGCCGGATGGTGGAAGATTCCGCTAGGCGGCGCGATTCTGATCCTCGCCTTTTTTGCCGCTTGGCTCGCCGCCGATGATCTGCGCTTGCGGCGTTCAGCCCCGGCGCAAGCGATCAACCAAGTCTATGCCCGCGCGCGGAAGGAAGCGCGAAGACTCAAAGTGGCGTTGCACGAGGGCGATACGCCAAGCGAGTTTGCCAAAAAAGTTGAACGATTAGAGATTGGAGATTTGAGATTATTGATTGACGAGTATGCGCGTGCCAACTACATGCCGGTTCAGATCGAAAAGGGTGATCGGGATCGCGTCGTCGCAATTTGGAATCGTTTGCGCTGGCGGTTGTGGTGGCGTTACCTTGAAGGACGCTTTGCATATTTCGCGCAACGCTTTTAGAATAGGCAGTGTCAAGAGACTTCCGAAGTCGCAAACATCGCGAAGACTTCGGAAGTCTAGCCTTTTAGGAGACCCTTATGCCCAAACTCAAAACAGCCCCGTACGGATCGTGGAAATCACCCATCACTTCTAGCACCATTGTCGCCAAAGCGATTGCCTTTGGACTCACTGCCATTGATGGCGATGATGTTTATTGGATCGAGCAACGCGCGCAAGAAGCCGGACGCAACGTGATCGTTAAACGATCTACCGATGGAAAAATCGGCGATGTGACTCCGACGACGTTCAATGCCCGCACTCGCGTGCATGAATACGGCGGCGGCGCGTTTTGCGTTGAGGATGGAACAGTTTATTTTTCAAACTTTAAAGATCAACGTTTGTATCGTCAGATCAAAGGTGGCAAGCCTTCGCCGCTGACTCCGGAAAAAGAATGGCGCTACGCCGACGCGGTGGTTGACGGCAGCCGCAAGCGGTTGATCTGCATCCGCGAAGATCACACCGACAAATCCAAGCAGGCGATCAATTCATTGGTGAGCGTTGATCTCAACAACGGCAGCGTCAACATCCTGACGATGGGCAACGATTTTTATTCCAACCCGCGCTTGAGTCCTGATGGAAGAAAATTGGCGTGGCTCACTTGGAATCATCCCAACATGCCGTGGGACGGAACCGAGTTGTGGACGGCAACAGTGAGCGACGATGGCACGCTGGCAAATGCAAAAAAGATCACGGGCGGTGAAGACGAAGCGATCTTTCAACCGGAGTGGTCGCCGAGTGGGATGCTACATTTTGTTTCGGACAAAAGCGGTTGGTCGAATCTGTATCGCTATAACGGAATGGATGTGAAGGCACTCTGCCCGATGGAGGCAGATTTCAATCGTCCGCAGTGGGTGTTCGGCGCGCGCACCTACGACTTTGAATCGGCGGAGAGAATTATTTGCTCATACACCCAAGACGGCAAATGGTTTTTAGCGCGACTCGATACGACGAGCGGCGCGTTTGAAACTTTCGATCTGCCTTATTGCGACATCACCTACCCGCGCGTGATGAACAGGGCTACCGTTTTTGTCGCAGGAGCGATTGATCAACCTACGGCGTTGATCAAATTTGATCTCATTACTCATAAGATCGATCTGATCAAAGCCACGAGCAAAAAGAAAACAGATACGGGTTATCTTTCCAAGCCTCAATCGGTTGAGTTCCCCACCGAAAACGGACTCACCGCTTACGGAATTTTTTATCCGCCGCACAACACAGATTATGTTGCACCCGACGATGAACGCCCGCCACTGCTCGTGTTGAGTCACGGCGGACCCACTTCGGCGAGTCCGATGTCGTTGCGTTCAAGCATTCAATACTGGACGAGTCGCGGCATTGCGGTTCTCGATGTGAACTACGGCGGCAGCACCGGTTATGGTCGCGCCTATCGTGAACGACTCAACGGGCAATGGGGCGTGGTGGATGTGGATGATTGCGTAAACGGCGCGCGCTATCTCGTTGAGCGCGGCGACGTGGACGGCAACCGCCTCGCCATCGCTGGCGGCAGCGCGGGTGGTTACACCACGTTGTGCGCCATCACCTTCCGTGATACGTTCAAAGCGGGCGCGAGTCATTTCGGCATTGGCGAGCTAGAAGTTTTTGTAAAGGATACGCACAAATATGAATCGCGCTATTGTGATCGTTTGATCGGGCCCTACCCCCAACGGCGCGATCTGTATCTGGCGCGGTCTCCGATTAATTTTCTGGATCGCATCAACTGCCCGATGATCCTCTTTCAAGGTCTTGAAGATAAAATTGTTCCGCCCAACCAAGCGCAGATGATGTTCGAGGCAGTGAAGAAAAAAGGATTGCCCGTTGCCTATCTGCCATTTGCCGGCGAGCAGCACGGCTTTCGTCAGGCGAAAAACATCAAGCGCGCCCTCGACGCCGAGTTGTATTTCTATTCAAGAGTCTTCAACTTCAAACTCGCCGAGAAAATTAAGGCGGTGAAGATTGAGAATTTAGTTGAGCCGAGAAAGAGGAAAAAAAGGAAATAAATGGAATGAACAATGAAAACTGCTCTGCGTCATTGCGAGGAGTGTTCTGTGCGACGAAGCAATCTCAAGACATGACCGAGATTGCTTCGTGAAGAACACTCGCAATGACGTGAGCGACTCAATGCGCGTAAGAGAATCCTCCATCACCGCGCTTTGAAATTGCAAAGAGATTCAACTATCCCCTCCACCTCTAACACACTCCTCACTTTGTAATCCACGCCGTCTAACGACAGATCGTTATTCACCAAGATTGTCATCATCCCAATCGCTTTTGCCGGACGAAGGTTGCGGAGCGCGTCGTCGGCAAAAACACATTCGTCTGCTTTGGCGTTAAGCATCGTCAACACTTTTTGGTAGGCGAGTGGATCGGGCTTGTTCGTAAACTCCAACGCGCGGATGTCAATGATGCGCGCAAAATGATGCGCGACGCCCAAGCGATTTATCACACGAGTCGAGTGTGCGGCATCGGAATTGGTGAAGATGACCTTTTCTAATGGAATGCGGCTCAACATCGCGTCGAGCGCGGGGTCGGGTTTGAGATAGTGATCAAGAGGAAGATCGTGAACATATTGCAAATAATCGTCGGCATCAATATCATAATCGTGACGCAAACCGTTCAACGCCGTGCCAAAGTTTTCCAAATACTGCTTTCGCAATTCGTTCACGCGTCGGGGATCGACTCCCACGCGCTCGATCATGTAAGTGGTGATCCGTTCACCGATCACATCCCACAAACCACTATTGGAAGGGTAGAGGGTGTCATCAACGTCGAAGAGGAAAAAGCGGAACATGGGCAATGAGGCAATGAACAATGAACAATGGCAGACTCGTGACGAGTGATACGTGATGCGTGATACGTGATGCGTGATGTGCGATACGTGATGCGTGATGCGTGATATGCGATACGCGATGTGCTATACGCGATATGCTAAATGTTGAAGTGCAATTTGGCAACTTTGGATAGCATTGCCTGACCGTGTTGCTTGATGATCGCTTGACGAATTGAATCAATGGATGGATCGGATGCGCCTTTGGGAAGATCGAGGGCGACTAATTTTGAGAGTGACTCTATGCTTCGCACGAATCCGGCGCGAGCCAAGATCGAGGCGGCGGCAACCGCCACATCGCTTTCGGCTTTGGGGCGCTGTTCCAGTTTTAGCTGCTTGCCTTTTTGCAACAAGGCATTCTTCACATATCTCTCGTCGCCGAATTGATCGAGGATCGCTAACCCGCACGAAACCTGATCCAAAACTTTCTCTAACGCGGTGGCATGACCGTGCGCCAGCACTTTGTTCATGTTCCTCATCTCGTCAAAGAGCGCGTTGTAGCGTTCGGGATTAAATTCGATCACGGCATGAGGGCAAACAATTTTTATGTCGTTCTCTAATTCCATGATGCGGCTTTCGGTGAGTGTTTTGCTATCGCGCGCGCCAAGCCGAATCAGTTTGGGTTCGGTGGCGGCGTCCACGTAAACGGCGGCAGCCACCAGCGACCCGAAGTAATCGCCCTTGCCCGATTCATCCATCCCGATCCGCGCCGCGCCCGTCTCTTGTGGTGCGGGTGATGTCCCGCCAACCCACGATTCAATTTCACTTTTCAGATCACTGGCTTTACCCTGCACTAAAACTTTGCCCGTCGTGTAAAAATTAACCGTCACCACGTCGTCGCCGTTGGCGATCTTGAATTGATGCCCGTAATCAATTTTGCGTTCATCTTGGATCACAAAATTTTTTTCTTGCAGAAAGGCGCGGAAAGCCTGGAGAGTTTTCTCGGAAATAGTTGAGGAAGCCATGAGAAGTTTGGGGAGTATAACATTCCTCACCCCCTAACCCCCTCTCCTGAAAAGGAAAACTCTTTTCAGGAGAGGGGGAATGAAAGCTTTGCTCCCCCTCTCCCGAAAATGTTTTTGGTTTTTATTTTCGGGAGAGGGGGTCGGGGGGTGAGGTCTTGCGCCCCAACCCAACGAACAACGCCACCGGTCCCAACGCCAACAGCCACATCGCCCAACCCAAACCAAAGGCGTCGGCGAGTCCGCCGAGGATGACCGGCACAAACAAACTTGAGACGTTGCCGAGCGATGTCACCGCCATCACCAACCCCGATTGACCGGGCAGGGCGTCGTAGCACTTCGCCTTCAACACCGGATACCAGGCTGCTGTGCTGAAAGCGACGACGGCGATCAGAATATATTTGATTGGCACACTTGGAATCAACAAGAAAGAAACGTAAGCGATGAAAGCGATCACCGCGCTGATTCGCAAAACGCGCAGACCATTGACTCGTTCCAACACAGGGACTAACACCATGCCGCCGATCAAGCCGCTGATCGTAGATACCGCCACTGCCGCGCTCGCCGCCGCCAAACTCACGCCCGCCACGTCGTGAAAATATAACCCCGTCACTTCGAGCAACTTATCGAGCATGAGGTCGGCGAGTTCGGTGAGCAGCATCCAACGGATCAACTCTCGATTCGTCAACCCTGTGATCAGGTTTCGAAAAAGAATCTTCGGTGACACCGACTCGTCACCTGAAACGTGTTCGTCGTTGAAGCGATGACGAATCAGAATCATCGCATAGAGTCCGGCGATGGCGACAAGTGAAAGATACAAGCCGCGCCAACCGTATCCAAGGTAGAAAACGATGGTGGCTATTAATGGTGAGGCGGTGACACCGATGGAACCGAGTATCGTCCATCGTGCCATCGTCGGCGCGGAGCGATTCAGATCACGATCAATCAAAGTCGCTTGCGCCAGATTGACATACGCGCCGCTGGCAGTCCCCATGATCACGAAGGCGAAGAGAATGACGAGATACGTTTGCCCGATGCCAACAAGGAAAAGCGAAAGCGCGGTGGCGACTAACCCGCCGAGCATCAAGGCGCGGCGATGTTGGGTGTCGCCGAGCAAACCGATGATCGGTTCGGCGAAAATGGCAACGAGACCGGGTAACGTGAACAGTAGCCCGATCTGGGTATAGGTGAGGTCGAGATCTGTTTTGAGGTAAGGCAGTGCCGCGCCGTGCAAGCCGTAGATGAATTCGTCGAGCAGCTCAATGGCATAGAGCGCAACGACCAACGACGCCGCGAGGCGCGAGGCGTTTTTAATTTTTTCGGTCATGAGGGTCTCCTGTTTCAAGTGTGGCGTAAACTTCGGAAGTCTCGAAGACTTCCGAAGTTTCGGGATTCGGAGTCGGCATCACCGAAACAGGAGGGGCGCGGGCAAGAGATCAACGAGGCGGATGGAAGATGGTGAACTTCATGGCTGAAAGTTTAATCGTGATGATCAAGCAAGTCAAGATTCAAATCATGCTTGCTATTCGCTATCTGCTGGTTATAATTACGCCCATCCCGACCCACAAGGAGAGACCCGCGATGCCCACCGTCAAACTCAACATCCCCTACCGTTCTCAATGGGACCCCGACGCCAAAGATCACTTCGCCGATTGCGGACCGACCAGCTTGTGTATGATGCTCAACGCGCTGGGCGATCCGATCAACCCCGACCAGATGTATCAATACATCGGCGAGCGCGGCGCGAGTGAATACACATCGTTTGGCGATCTGATGCGCGCCGGAAAATCGCGCGGGGTCACGCTCACCCCGACGAACTTTATGCCAGCGCGCGCCCTCGACGAACTCAAAGCAAAGATTGACGCCGGCTACACGTTCATCGCTCTGGTCAACTACGCTTTTTGGGACCCCATCGCTAAAAATAATTTCAAGGGTTCGCACTTCGTTTTAGTCTCCGGTTACGATGATCAATACATCTACGTCCACGACCCCCTCTTCCGTGACCCGCGTCGCGACCAAGGCAAATACTGCGCCTGGACTCACAAACAGTTCACCGACGCTTGGGGCGGCTTCGCCCCCGGGCAGAATCCCAACTACGCCGGACTCATGCCCGATAAACCTGTGCCGCATCTCGACGATGCCGCGCCCGCGCCAACGCCAAGCGGTGAAGCGCCCGCCACAGATATTAAACGAGTCGAGACTCCTGCCGGTGAGATCGTCCTCGACGACTCGTTGCGCCGCCGACTCCGCGCCAAAGCCGCTTACGACAAACAAGAGGATCCGAATCTCGACGACCCCAACGTCGTGCAGCAACTCGTGCAAGCGCTGGGCACCTTCGGCTCCACTTGGGACACCTACACCGTGCGCCCCGGCGATTCACTCTCGCGAGTCTCCACAATTTTTTATGGCAGCGGCACCGTGTGGAAAGCAATCGTCTACTTCAACGACATCGCCAACCCCAGCATCATCAAAGTCGGCGACACCTTCATGATTCCAAAAGTGAATCCCAAACCCGGCGACGACGCCACCGTTCCCATCTACGGCGAAGGCGGCCCCACAGGTTAAACACAGACCGACGCGGTTTTAAAAACCGCGTCGGTCTTTTTTTTGCTATACTCACGTCATGTCCCACCCTACCTACTCCATCGTCCTTCCCATCTACAACGAAGAAGCCACCCTCCCCGAAATGTATAAGCGCGTCTCGGCGGTTATGAATCAACTCGACGCGCCGAGCGAAATGATCTTGATCAACGATGGCAGTCGTGATCGTTCTATGGAATTATTGCGTCAACTGCATCAAAGCGATTCGCGCGTCAAGGTGATCAACTTCTCGCGCAACTTCGGACACGAGATCGCCCTGCTCGCCGGCCTCGACGCTGCCGACGGTGAGGCCGTCATTGCGATGGATGCCGATCTCCAAGACCCGCCGGAACTGATCCCCGAACTCGTTGCCAAATGGCGCGAGGGCTACGATGTGGTCTATGCCATGCGCGCCAAACGCGAAGGCGAATCGTTCTTCAAGAAATTTAGCGCGTCGCTCTTCTACCGCCTCATCGCCCGTCTAACCGATCTGAAAATTCCGCGCGACACCGGCAACTTCCGTTTGATGGATCACAAAGTGGTCGAAGCCTTGCGGCAGGTGCGTGAACATCATCGCTTCATGCGCGGCATTAGTGTCTGGGTCGGGTTCAAGCAAGTCGGCATCCCCTTTGTGCGCCAAGAACGGTTCGCCGGAGAGACTAAGTATCCATTAAGCAAAATGGTTCGCTTGGCAGTCTCAGGCATCACAAGTTTTTCTTACGTGCCGTTGCAAATGGCGACGACGGTGGGATTCGTCTTCGCCGGACTCGCTCTCATCGCCATCCCCATCGTTGCGATATTGCGTTTGATGGGCAGTGATTTTTTCTTTGGGCAAGCCACAACGTTGATCAGCGTCTTGCTCTTGGGCGGCGTGCAGTTAATCTTCCTCGGCATCATCGGCGAATACTTGGGGCGCATCTACGATGAGGTGAAGAAACGACCTCTGTATTTAATCGCCGAGAAGATCGGTTTTGAGGTAGAACCTGAGACAAAGAAGAAACCTAAACGAAAAGTCAAACAGGCAAGCGCGCCGCCTGCCGCCGCGCTTCCTGCGCCCATTCAACCTGCTCCACCCCCGCTCGTAGAAGTAGCCGCTGCGCCCAAGCCCATTAAACTCAACGACAAACAAGTGATGGATCAGGTTTATAAACTGATGCAGAAGCATGGCGGCGATAACTACGCCGGGTTCGGCGTTCTCGAATCAAACTGGTCGCTGATTGAATCATCACTGCCATTATTTTTGCAAGCCGACAACGGACGTTTGCAATTTGTGTGCGGCAGGCTGGAAAACTTTTTGAGCTTCAGTGGACGTTGGGACGAGCGATTAAATTTAAATCTCAAAGCAGAGGAGCGAGCGGTTGCCAAAAAAGATTTATACAACGCCGGTTGGCGCGCGGTGGGCGCGGGCTATGTGCATCAACGTCGCGCGGATGCCGCCGAAGTGTTGAAGTGCGCCGCGCGCGCCGAAGGGTATTGGAAGAAGGCGGGCGCGCGCGAAAAGGCGGCGGCACTTTATTTGCGCGGCATCGGTTATCAACTCGAGAAAAATTATCCCGAGGCGATCAAATCTTATAAAGAGATGCTGGCTCTCGACAAGAAACGCAAATCGGAAAGCTCCGATGTCGCCGCCGATTACAACAGTCTTGCCGAAGCGGAACGGTTCAGTGGAGATTACGCCTCTGCCGAGCGCGATTACGCCGAAGCCTTGCGGATCGCCAAGAAGGTGAAGGATCAAGAAGGCATTGCGATCTATACCAACAACATGGCAGAGCTCGCATTGGATCGCCAAGACTGGTCGCGCGCCGAATCATTGGGGCGTGAGGCGCTGCCCCTCGCCGAGAAATTGAATCGCAAAGACATGATCGCCGCCAGTTGTCTCGCCCTTGCCCGCGCTCTGGCGAAGCAAGATCGCAAACAAGACGGCTTGCCTTTTGCTCAACGTGCAGAGGAGATTTACGAACGATTGAAGTCGAAGGATGTGGAGAAGGCAAGAGAGGTAATGCAAGACTTCAGATCTCCGAGTTCTTAAAGAACTCGGAGATCTTCGGAAGTCTGAGAGTTATGAACTACACTCGCCTCGCCCTAATTTCGGGTTTGCTGTCACTCGCTTTTATCGTTCTGCTGACTCTGGTTATGGTAGGTTTCCTTCTCACCGGACAGATAGCGGCGTTAGAAAGTTCACGTTCTGTCAATCTGGCATTTGCTTCTTTTGCCCTCTTCGCCGAAGTATTAACGTGGCTTGGCATAGTGAGTGTTGTGTTGGCACACATTAAACGCGAAGAAGTTCGCGCGGTGGGCTTGATCGGTCTTGCTTTGAATTTGCTTGGCGCGTGTGTGTTCTTGCCCGCAAGCGCCAGTTTGTTGTTCAATCTGTTTATCGGAATTGTAGATCGGGTGGGGAAGTAGATCGGACTTACACACATTGAGCCGCCAACGTCATTGCGAGTGTTCTTTACGAAGCAATCTCGGTCATGCTTTGAGATTGCTTCGTTCCGCTCCGCGAAGAACGCTCCTCGCAATGACGCTGAAGTGTTTTGCATAGACCCTGAGAAGAGTAAGACACCGAGTGTTTAGAAAAACACTCGGTGTCTTTTTTTTATCGTCGCATGAAGAAGATGATGAGCGCGATCACGATCAGCAGCACCACCAACGCGCCCACGACCACCAACGCCACCTTCGCCCAATCGGTGGGCGTTTCGCCGCCGATCTTGCCCGTCTGCCCGTTGAGGAACACCCGATACAGTTTGCCGCGATAGGTATACGCGCCGATCCACAACGGTAGCAGGATGTGTTTGTAAGTGGGTTCGTAAACTTTCACTTGCGCCAGATTGAAACCACGATGCCCGCGAATAGAGGCTTGCCGCCGCGCACCGGCAATGGCGTTGTCGTGAAATTGTTTGCGCGCTTCCACGGCGGCATCCGCCAGCGAGAGTTGATACACTTCGGCTTGCCAGTCTGCTAAAAATTCTTGGCGATATTCTTTCAACTCTTTCAGATCAAACGGCGCGATCTTTTTCACATCCATATCTTTCACCGTGTGGCTGGCGGGGACGAGCAGATCATCCACGCGATGATCGAAGAAAAATTTTTCCCACTTCCACTCGGTGCGCGTGCCGCTCTTGCGCGTCATGTCCGGCACTTGATGCGGCACTTCGGCGTCGTAATCGAGTTCAACTTTTCCATCAAACGTCCAAAACGGAATATAGATGGCGCGCAGTTCTTTAGCCCGCCCAAGTTGGTTAAGATCATCGGGGATGAAGAAATGCTCGCCGAGCCACGCTTTGATTCGTTTGCGAGTTTCGCTCAGATCAAAGGTGAAAGGGGCGATGGCGTTGGGCGGGGTGAGATCGGGGGTGGCAGATTGGGTGATGATCTTGGGCGAATCGCAGAAGGGGCAGTTCGCCGTTTGTTGACTCGGTGACACCGTCGTGATCGCGCCGCAGTTTTCACACTTGATACTTCCTTCCACTAACGCCCAGTGTCCGGCGTCGGGTTTAAGCAATGCGCTGGAGAGTCGTTCCTCGTCATCGGCGGCGATGCGCGTTGGGCTTAAGTTTTCTGACGTGCCACAGTTGAGGCAGGTCAGGCTTTGCTCTTCGGGATCGAATCGTTGGCGCCCGCCGCATTGAGGGCAGATGAAGGCGCGGGCTTGGGTGTTGGCTTCCACGATGAATGGCGGCGTCACCGTGTCGTCCGGTGTTTCAAATCGGCTCAGTAAGATTCGGGCTGGCAGATTGTACGCATCCAAATTGATCACGCGAATCAAACAATCCTTTTGCTGATTGGGGTCTTCACAGGCGGCGGCGAGCCACAGCCAGGCTTGTGGCTGGCGCGGTTGGGCGCGCACGGCGAATGCCAGATATTTTTTGCCTTCTTCGTTTTTGCCCGCGCGCACGGCGCGCATACCCCGTGCTAAAAGTTCGCCATAATCTACGATGTCCATGCCTAAATTTTACCCGATCACATGATGATCTTCACTTTGACAGGCGGGTTTTTTAGTTCATAATCAACACGATATTTCTACTTTTCAAAAGGAGACACATTCATGGCAAAGAAAATCAAGAAGGTAGTAAAAAAGAAAGTCGTTAAGAAAGCCGCGCCCCAATTATGGTTTACGCCAACGAAACTAAAGTTACTCACACCGGTTCCGTCCGATATTGACATTGCCCAAGCAGGCAAACTTAAACCGATTGCGCAGATCGCCGAAGAGGTCGGGTTAAAGCAAAACGAACTCGAACTTTACGGTTCTTATAAAGCCAAAGTGCATCTCGATGTGCGTAACCGACTCGCCAAACGACCCAATGGAAAATACATTGACGTGACGGCGATCACGCCGACGCCGTTGGGCGAAGGCAAGTCTACGACTATGGTCGGACTGAGTCAGGCGTTGGGCGCGCATCTCGGCAAGAAAGTTTTCACCTGCATCCGCCAACCCTCACAAGGTCCCACGTTTGGCATCAAAGGCGGCGCAGCCGGTGGCGGCTACAGCCAAGTCATCCCGATGGAAGATTTTAATTTGCATCTGACGGGCGACATCCATGCCATCACCGCTTCAAACAATTTGTTAGCGGCGGCGATTGATGCGCGTATGTTGCACGAGCGCGCTCAACCCGACGACGACAAACTCGGCAAGGCTCTCACGGTTGATGGGCAGTTCACTGACTCACAGCGCAAGCGCTTGGCGAAACTTGGACTCACCGCCAAGACGTTAGCCGACCTTTCCACCGCCGACAAGCGACTCATGTTCCGTCTCGATATTGATCCCGCCAGCCTGACGTGGCAAAGAGTGATGGACATCAATGATCGTCTACTGCGCCGCATCCAAATTGGGTTGGGCGATGACGAAAAAGGTAACGAGCGAACCACCGGTTTCGACATCACCGTTGCCAGTGAGATCATGGCGATCCTTGCCCTGACGACCGGCATTGAAGATATGCGCGAGCGCTTCGGACGGATCGTGATCGGCACTAACACGCGCAGCGAACCGGTGACGGCTGAAGATTTAGGCGTGGCGGGCGCGCTCACCGTGTTGATGAAGGATGCCATCATGCCGAACCTGATGCAGACTCTGGAAGGCACACCGGCATTTGTTCACGCCGGACCGTTTGCCAACATCGCGCATGGTCAATCGTCCATCGTCGCCGATCAAATTGCCTTGAAGCTGGTAGGCAAGGACGGGTTCGTGGTAACTGAATCGGGTTTCGGCGCAGACATCGGCATGGAAAAATTTATGGATATCAAGTGCCGCTATTCGGGTTTGATCCCTGATGTGGTGGTGATCGTCGCCACCATCCGCGCGTTGAAGATGCACGGCGGCGGACCCAGAGTGGTGGCAGGCAAGCCGCTCGACAAAGCCTACACCGAAGAAAACTTGGCGCTGTTAGAGGCAGGCGCGGCGAACATGGTGCGCCACATTCACAACGCCAAGAAGTTTGGCGTGCCGGTGGTCGTAGCTGTCAATTCGTTCAAATACGACACCGAAGCCGAGATCGCGTTGGTGCAGAAGTTGGCAGTGGAGGCTGGCGCGGAGGGCGCCCACAAATGCACTCACTGGATGCAGGGCGGCAAAGGCGCGATTGAATTGGCGAAGGCGGTTGTGGTGGCGGCGGACAAACCTAAGAAATTTAAATTCCTCTATCCGCTCGACATCACCATCAAACAGAAGATCGAAACGATTGCCAAAGAAATTTATGGCGCAGGGGCAGTCGAGTATTCGCCCGAAGCAGAAAAGAAAATCGAGCTCTACACCAAACTCGGCTTCGACAGAATTCCGATCTGCATGGCGAAGACCCATCTCTCGTTCACCGACAAACCGGAAATCAAAGGCGCGCCGAGTGGCTTCACTCTGCCCATCCGCGACATTCGCGCCAGCGTTGGGGCGGGCTTCCTCTATCCGCTCGTTGGCTCGATGCGCACCATGCCCGGCTTGCCCACTCGCCCGGTGTTCATGGACGTAGATTTGGATTTGAAGACGGGGAAGGTGAAGGGGTTGTTCTAAGTAGGAAGTTAGGCGTTAGGTTGTTAGGCATTAGGTTGTTAAAATGTGACACGGTGGTCGAAAGATCGCCGTGTTATTTTTTTAATTGCTTTGGACTTACGCAAGACAAGATGATTCCATCACGAATCCCACTGCGCTACGCTTCGGGGACTGCGTAACACGAATGAGCGAATATCACGAATGTTTTTTTTATTGCTCTATTCGTTAAATTCGTATATTCGTGACATTCGTGATTAAAGTGCGTAAGTCCAGTTGCTAAATTAAATCTATAATACGCGCATTCACCAACTACCCAACCATCAAACCATCCTTCGACTTCGCTCAGGACAAGCCTAACAACCCATCCATATATGAACAAATCAATTTTTCTCGCAACCGTCTTCAACGTCCGCATCACTTTCACGCCGCTTTGCGTCGTCAGCTATCTCATCTTAATCCCGCCGATCACTTGGCTCGGCATGACACTACGCAATTTGAATCTCATTGAAGGACTCATCGCTAGCTTCTTCATCATCGCTCTCATGTTCGTCACCGAGACCATTCATCAACTGGGTCACGCTTGGGCGGCGAAGAGCGTGGGCTACCCGATGATCGGCATTCGTCACTTCTCGTGGTTCTCTGCCAGCATCTATCCAAAGGATGAACCCGAACTACCGCCGCTGACTCACATCAAACGCGCGCTCGGCGGATTTTGGATCAACTTATTAATCGGACTCGCCCTCGCGCCGCTTGCGTTTTATCTGTGGACTCTCAACGGTGTCGCCGCCTTTACAGTGGCGGCGGCTTCTGTGTGGAACTTTTTTGTGTTGGGTCTGGGCGCGTTGCTGCCGATTGACTTCAATGGCTTCACGGTGGATGGCGGGACGATCCTGAGATATTGGAAAGAGATGCGGAAGAGATGAAGGGGATGAAAGGGGTGATCGTCATTGCGAATAGTAAGGTGACAGTCACTTTGTCCGCTATTTTTTTGGGGATGAAAATTATTCAAAGTGACTGTCACCTCGAATCTCCAATCCCCAATCTCTCACTTCCCACCTCTCACTTCGCCTCCTCACACTCCCTCAACACTTCCCTCGCCCATTTCAAATTCGGCGACTTCAACTTCTCAAAAATCTCCACCGCCCGCTTGGCGTAAGGCAACCCCTCCGCCTTGCGCCCTTGACGCGCAAGAGATTTAGCAATACGAGAACAATCACTCGCAATCAGCTCTTGCCTGCCAACTTTCTGCGCCAACTCTAGCGCCTCACGCGCCAAAGTTTCTGCCTCTACCCAACGCTTACGGTTCAATGCCAGCACGGCAAGGTTGCCTGTCATATATGCAACACCTTCACGATAATTGACTTTCTTCGCAATCCGCAACGCTTCGCGGTAATTGCGCTCGGCGGCATTGTAGTCTTTAGATAGACGTTCAACTCCCGCGAGGTCGTTCAACCCAATCGCCACATCCTCGCTTTCGGGCGAGAGTGCACGCCGTATCTTAAGAGATTCTTGATACGCTTCAATCGCGGCGGGGTAGTTATTCTCCATCCAATGCCCAAGCCCACGCAACTGAATCGCAAACGCTTTCTCTCGCCCGCCCTCATCCTGCCAATGCACTGTGGCGCTGGCCGCGCAGGTTAACACTTCACCCGCTTGTCCACGCAAATAATACACATAACCCGTATGATAGGCTCGCCAACCTGCACTATTTAAATCTTTCGCCGCCACCGCCTTCTCTTCCGCTTGTTGGCTCAACGCTAACCGTTCGTCCCATCGCCCACTGAAATTTAAAAAGTTATTGAGCGCATCACACACATCTTGTAACCGCCTATTCTCGCCTTGTAAGAAAAGCGGCAGGGCAGTGGCTATCGTTTCCCATTCGGCCTCAAGCGTTGGGTAACGTTCAAAATTTTCGTAACCATTCTCCAACACAAGTGCATACACGCGATCCGTTAATCGTTGTGCCGTTTGGGCGACGATCTCCGGGCGTTTGTGGCGTAGGAAGGTCGCGGCGAGAGGGTAAAGGAGGAACGATTGTGATTGGGTATCGCTTGCTACCACCGCCCGATCACGCAAATCCTCAAGAGCAGTTTGCGCGACATTTTCAGAAAGATTCGAAATATCAGCGATCCATTTGATAGAGGCAGGTCGCGTAAAATGAGTCAATGCAGCAAGCACTGCTGTTTCGCTGCCAGTGAATGTGCCGAGCAAGTCACCAAAAATATATTCCAAAGGATCGTTGCCTTCCTTGTTAGGGGCGGCTTCGATCAACTTGCAAGCCTCATCCACCGTGCGGCATTGACTCCCTTTGCGCCCGATCTGTCCCACAATCCATTCAATCATCAGAGGATTGCCGTTTGCCGCTTCGTAAAGATGTCGCTTGTCACTCGGCGAGGCTTGGCGCAGCAGTTCGTTATTCTTAGCTAAGCGTTCAATCAACTGCATTGCCGCCGAAGGAGTCAAACGCTCCAAGCGAATGATCTCCGCCGCCACATCAGTGCGCCGCCTGCTAGTCACAATGGCTTTGCACGACGACGGCAATCGTCCCAAGAATTGAAAGACACGTTTACGTTCGGTCTCGGTGAAGGTCTCTAAGTTATCAATGATGATCAGCGCGTGACGATCTGAAAGAATGCGGCGCACAGTGTTGGCGCGTTCGTTCTCTGGGATTTTGGCGATGTCGTCTTCACCCAACTCGCGCGCCAGTTCGCTCAACAGCGCGATGTAGTTGGGCAGCATAAAGTCTTCTAACTTTTCTTCGCCTTGTGGCGTAAGGTCGCGCACTTTAGCCGAGAGAAAAATTTTCGTCTTGAAGTTTTCTTCAGGCGCGAGATGCCCGGCGCGAATGGCTAACGCCGTTTTGCCGATGCCACCCGGTCCGTCAATCAACGCACCCCAACTGCGATTCTCCGGCGCGAGCGCATCTTTGATCGTTTCCAATTCTTCTTCGCGCCCGAAGAAGTAGGGTTGGTTGGGCAGTTCGGCTTTGCGATGAGGTGTTGGCGTGCCGTAATAAATGTTTTTGTCACGCCCAACTGCGTCGCCGTCAATATCCGCTTTGCTTTTGTCAAACTTGATTCCACCAGATTGATTTGTTGTCATTGAACATCCCTCCGCCAAACACTACAGTATCGAAGCATCCCGAGCGGAGCGTGGTGGTTTTCCACGCGCAGTCGAGGGAGCAGTGAACGCATTGCCCCATCGCGCCCCTCGACTACGTTTCGCAAACCACATGCGAAACTCCGCTCGGGGTGCTTGTTATATTTTATACGCAATACGAAATACGCATCACTTATCACGCCTCACATCTCACCCCTCACCCTTTCCCTTTATTTCCCATATTTCCCTAATTTCCTTGAACTCCTCAGGCGTATTCGCATTCATAAACGTCACCAACTCCGCATCAAACTTCCGAATCTCCTCCTCCGCAATCCAGCGCAACTTTATATCTCTAAAGAAGGCGATCATTTTTAAATTGTCTTCGTCAATACATTTGCGGATCGGAGCGAGACAGGCTTTGCTGTAAATGGCGCGCAGGGGTTCTGCCATGCCACTCTTTTTCTTTTCGCCATCGGGCGCGGCGATTTTGGGGATGACGGCATCCGCTTGCGGCGCGAGCGAGATCATGTAGTGCAGCAGATCGCGATTCACGAATGGCATGTCGCACGCCAAGATCAATGTGTAAGGGTGAGAGGCGGCGTCAATGGCGGTGTAGAGTCCGCCCAACGCGCCTTTATCCGGAATCACATCCGAGAAAAGCGGCAATCCCAAAAACTTGTATTGCTCAGGCGTGTTGGTGATCACGATCACTTCATCGCCAATGTCTTTCACCTGCGCGATGATGTGTTCGATCATCGTCTTGCCTTCAATGGGCAACAAGGCTTTGTCGGTTCCCATGCGGGATGATTTACCACCAGAAAGGATTGCGATGCTGATTTTGTTCATAAATTTGAAGGGGATGAACGAATGAAGGGGTTGATCATCCCCTTCACCCCCTTCATCCATCTCACATCTTCACCCCGTCATCACTTCCCTATCCCCAACTTCATCACCACCGTGCGCGCGGCGATCCACAATTCGTTTTGATCGCTGAACACCATATCGTATGGCGTGCCGCGCGAGAGCGTGAACTTCCCGATAAATTTTCCGTCCGAGTCAAATACTTGAACGCCTTTGCTGTCGCTGGCGAACACTCGCCCTTTGCTATCCACCGCTACGCAATTCAAAAGCAAGAACTGTCCATCCTGCGAACCGCGCGAGCCGATGGTCGCCGCGCGCGTGCCGTCGGGCGCGTACTTCACGATCATATCGCTCAACGCGCTCCACACATAAATGTTGCCTTGCTTATCCGTCGCCACACGCATGGTCAGGTCGGCGGAACCTTTTACAGAACTGAGCGCTTTATTGATCGTCAGCCGCAACACATCACCGGCGTCGAATACCAGCACATCATCATTCAAATTTGCGCCGTACCACGACGCCACAAAACCACCATCGGGCAGCGTCGCCGCATCACGAAAGCCGCGCGCATAATTCACTTTGCTCAAGGCCTTGCCCGTCGAGTCGTAACGCGCGAGTTCGCTGCCCTGCGCCACATAAATAATTCCATTGCGATCTACTGCCATCCCCGTCGCAGGCAAACTCGAGTCCGGCACGCTCCACGTATTCGTGATCGTCCCCAACATATTGAGCGACATGATTCGCCCATCTTGATATTCACTCACCACCGCGCGCCCCGTCCCATCCACGCCGATGAAGCGCACATCTTTAAAGTTGCCGCTCACGGAAATGGTGGATGAGACGAATCCCGGTGTTGCCGACACGCGTGCGGTTGCCGTGCGCGTTGGGGCAGCTGTGATCGGCGTGCGCGACGGCGCAAAGGTGAGGCTCGGTACACGGGTGCGCGTCGGAGTCCGCGTCACCGTGGGTTCGGGAGTCAACACATCCGCCAGCTGTGGTTCGATCTCTTCTTGCCAAAAATCATTCACCTGACTCTGTAACTCTGGCGAAAGCAAATAAAGAGTCAACACACCCATCATGCACAACGGCAAAATCAAAAGTATGAAGATACGCAACAGACAACTGTTTGCCGACCAGTTGGGCTCTTCTTGAAAAGGGGAAGGGGAATTGAGAGGGTTCATGGTTGATCGAATGGCGGCGTCCACGCCGTGAGTCGCGGCAGCCAGCGCGGCACATTTTCTTTATACAGTTTGTAGTCATCCCCGAATTGTTTTTCAAGTCCGGGTTCTTCAAAAAACGGAATGTAGATCATGTTGAGCAAAAGAAAAAAGAGAAGCCAAAGAAGAAGAGGATACGATGTGAAGAGTCTCACCTCGCCCAATAATACGCACAGCACGCCGCTGATCATCGGGTTGCGGACGTGGCGATAGATTCCGTGCACGACTAATTTTTGCGTGGGCATCCACGGGGCGAGCGTGCCTTTGCCAACCGTGACGAAGAGCGAGATTGTTTGATACATGAGCGTCAGCCCCAGCGCAATAAAACCAAAGCCGACGATGAACGACGCGATTGAAACATTGGTGAGGAATCCTGTGCGAGAGAGAATGAGGATCGGGATAACGACGATCGCCACGAAGGGGAGAGAGAGGATGGCAAAGACGTGGCGAAGCACGACGTTCATGGATAATCGCCCAAGAATTGATCAATAGAAATTAACCCGTTTCGCGCGCACAGCCACAATACGATGCCATAGATTAAACCCAGTGTTGGATAACCACACAGCGCGGTCAGCCCCCACGAACTCCAAGCGATCAACGAGACCATGCCGCCACCGATGAGGCAAACGATCACCGAAGCGGGGAGGAACATGAACGAACCGGGCGGCGTACTTGATTTGAGAATCGGATCGTTCGGTGACACCGCCTCACGCGCTACTACTTTCTTCACCAAATGCCCGCCCAAATTCAACAGCGCAATCCCCCACCACGCCGCAAGTCCGGCAAAAAAACTCAACGGCAAAATGGCGAATCCCACAAATGCCGCCCCAGCCGATGAGGGCGCGGCGATCAACGCCAGAACTAAACCAACTCCCGCGCCGCCGAACAATAGAACAGTGTTTGCAATGAATTGTTTCATGGCGTAATGGCAAACGCCCGGATCGGAAATGTGCCAAAGCCTTTCACCTTCACCGGCACGGCAAAGAAACGAAAATCACGATTCGGAATCTGCGCCAAGCCAGTTATATGTTCCACAATCGGAATCTCGTTGCCCAACAGAGTCGAGTGCACTGGGCGCGTGCCATCAGTGATGTCATCAATGTTGTAGGTATCAATGCCAACGATCTTCGCGCCTTGATCGGCTAAATACTCCGCCGCATCTTTGGTGAGGAAAGGATGTCCTTCAAAATATTGATCGCTGCGCCAATGTTGTGACCATTCGGTGTGAACCAACACCGCTTTGCCTCTTACGTTCAAATCTTTAAACGCTTCGCGCGTGATGCCGCGACTCTGGCGATCTACGGCGTGAACGATAACGCCTTCGAGATCGGCAAGCGATGTGAGCGGCAGTTCCGATAAATCTTTGCCGTGCGCGTAACGGTGAAAGGGCGAATCAATATACGTTCCCGTGTTCGCCACCATTTCGATCTTGCCGATGTTAAACTCTACTCCTTCAGCATAATGCTGGCGCGACTCTTCGCGGCTGAGGTAATCGCATATCAACGGCGCGGGCAGACCTTTGTAAGTGATCATGCCGTGTTCAACAGTGTGAGAGAGGTCGAGGAGGGTGGACATTGAGAAACCTTTTGGGTAAATGTAGAGACGCACCGTTGGCGCGTCTTGGGAATCATATCAGAAAAATGTAGAGACGCACCGTTGGCGCGTCTTGGGAATCATATCAGGAAAATGTAGAGACGCACCGTTGGCGCGTCTTAGGAATCATATCATCAAACAGAGACGACCCAACGGGTCGTCTCTACGTTTTGCGTTTGAACCACGACTTCGCTTTTGCGATCAACGATTCGTCAGGCGGCGCGGGGCGATAGGCGGCGATGTCAACCGTGTTGGCAAGATCAAGAAGTTCAGGATGACTCTGTGCGTGTTCTTGCACGGTTTGAGTCGGCGCGCGTTTTGTTTTTAATTTCCGTTGGGCGTTGCGATAAGCATCAAAAATAATTTTGCGCGCCGGGTTGGTGTGCCAGCGTTTGGGTTGGCGTGAACGCCACCACTGGTAGAGGCGGTAACAGACGAGGACGGTGACGGTTATCGCTGCAATGAGGGTGATGATGAAGATCGGAGTCAATGCGGCGTTAAAAAGATTTGCGCCGGCGTCTATCACTGATCCCAACGGCAGTCCCGAAAAATCGAAGCCCTGTGTTAAATCAGAAAATATCCAGGTCTTGATCGGACCCGTGCGCGGATCGCCGACCCAACCCGGAGTCGGATCAAACGCGACCCAACCGTGTTCGGGAAAATAAACTTCGACCCAAGCGTGGGCGTCGCTGGCGCGCACTTCGTAAAAATTTGTGACGGGGTTGTAGTAGCCACTGCCAAACCCGGCGGCGAGGCGCGACGGCACGCCCAACTCGCGCAGCATGACGACCAGAGCCGTGGCGTATTGCTCGCACACGCCGCGTTTGTCCACGAACAAAAATTGATCAACGGCTTCGGTGTTCGGCGCTTGCGGCGGCGGAAAATAATCGTAAGGGTAGGTGCGACTGAGATAGTCGGTAAGGAGGCGCGCCTTGTCGTAATTTGTTTTTGCGTCGCGCGTGAGTTGATGAGCGAGAGCGCGGGTTCGGGAGGAAATGTTTTGAGGGAGTTGTAAATAGAGATTGGTAATTGGTAATTGGTAATTAGTAGAGTCGGCGCGAAGATCATCGGGAGAAAAATCTTGACGGATGGAGACCACCGAATAAACGTATCCGGCGTTCAACGATTCTCCCACGCGGATGCCACCACTTTGATCCACACCCACCTCATTCGCCGAGATGTAAAGCTCCTTCGGCACGCCGCCAACGAAAATTAAATTGGGCATGGGGCGGGCGATGTAAAACGACTGCACAAAAGTTTCGCCTTGCACGTTGCGGTTGAATCCAAAAAATGATTCGTTAGGTCGGCGGCGGATCGTGGTCACTTGACCAGCATTCGATTGAGTCCAGGTGCGCCCATCGTAAAAATCAAAAGCGTGACTGCGCCAATAACTTGCGGCAGGACTCTGCACATACATCATGATCGTGTCGTCCAGCCCGCCGCGATAACTGAGATCGAGTCGCGAATCGAATCCGTAATAGTATTCGCCCTTCTCGCTCGACATGCCTTGTATCTGCACCAACGGCAGCGCCGGGTTCACGATCTGCGCCGACGGACTTTTGCGAATCGGCAGTGTGAGAGAGATGGGCATGAAGATCGGGCGCGAGGCGAAGTGAGGAGTGAAGATGAAAATTGCAACGGAAGCGAAAATGATCAACGAGGAGACGGAATACGTAACCCGAAGGGGTGATACGTGACCCAAAGGGGTGATGCGTGACCCGAAGGGGTGAAGTGTATTGCGTATTTCGTATTGCGTATCGGTTTTGAGGATGGCAGGATTGTCTTTCACTCCATCTTCTGAGTCGGCGACCCAGAGGAGGGCAAGGGCAATGGCGAGGAAGGTGATGAGGAAGATTCCGTAGAAGACATCTCGACTCAGTGTCGCCGCCACATACAAATTGATCAACCCCATGCCGAGTCCGGAATACAGATTGAGTCGGCTGAAGAGTTCCCATGAGACAACCGCCATCGCCAACATCGCCAATTGCGCCTGCGGATACGGCTGCCCGATGAAGAGACCGGCAAGCATC
>Ga0082335_1003723_pt1 | contig 24522 bp, 11 predicted proteins | sample Subgrocontami58m_FD_72375 | JGI IMG/M metagenome (GOLD analysis project Ga0082335, IMG submission 72375) | Subsurface groundwater microbial communities from S. Glens Falls, New York, USA - GMW37 contaminated, 5.8 m (SPADES assembly) (version 2) ...
GGCTGTCCAGGACCGCCGCCAACATCGACTCCGCACCCGGCACCGCCGGAGCGATCACCACCCGCACCCGTTCGCCCCGCCGCAGCGCAGCCTCCGCGCGCTCCGCGGAGATCGGGAACTCCCCGGGCTCGGGGTACTCCTCCTCCGAACTCAGCACGATCCCCCACGGCCGGATGCGCTTGATCAAGGGCGTGCCGTTGGACGGAAATACCCGCACCTCGCCGGGACCGCCGAGCACGACACGAAACCCCGGGAGGCCTTCCGGCAACGCCGTCGACAATAACGGTCCCAGCGGGCCGCGGATCGCCACCAACTCCCGAGAGCGGAAAACCCCCGACACCGGATCCCGCCGCAGCGTCTCCGGACGCGTACCGCTCAGGAAGCCAAAGAAGATCGCCTGCAGCGTCTCGGCGGTTTGGGCTTCGTCGTACACCTCGATCGCGAAGGTCTCCGGATGGCCCGGATGCGCGAAGGTCTCCTCGACCACGTCCGCGACTCCCCCCTCGTCGCGCACGTACACCGTGGTCACGTCCCGGAAGCCGATCCCGAACCCGTTCTTCACTTGCGCCTGAATCACGTTGGCCCCGTCCACCACCTGCACTTCCGTGGAGAAGTGGTACAGGCCCGGCTCGGCTGCCGGCGTCAGGGGGACTTCCCGTCCGTTGACCAGGATCGTGCGCACCCGCATGGCGTCGTCCTCGGCGATCCGCGAGAGCCAGTCTTCGACCCGACCCGCGACGGTGACGTACCCGCCCGCCGAGAGCGGTATCGGCGACCCGGGCGCAGTCGCGGAAGGCGCGGTGAGGACCACGTACGGCGTCGGCCGGGCCGCCCGCACCGGCAATTCCGTCAGCGCCAGTTGCTCCTCGGTCGCGGATGCTGAGGGCGGCACGCCGGGAACGGAGCCGATCTCCCCCGCGGCGATTCCGCCCGTCGTGCGCACGTGGATCCCGGTCAGCGCGAAGGGGACGGAAACGGTGTGGTCCTGCAGGCGGGCGTTGTATCCGTTGAACGTGCCTTTCAGGCGCAGCGTCTTGGCGCCGACCGGCGCGCCGGCCATGATCGTGAGGTCGAACTCCAGCGTCGCCGCCGTCGGAACGAACGTGGCCAAGCCGGGGAATGGGTTCACGTCCACGCGGCTTCCCACGGACCAAGCCAACCCGACCGGAGGATCGATCCCCTCCACGACCGTATCGGAGGACACGCCGGTCACGCGCACCCGGACCATCTGCGTCCCGGCGGCGGGAATGCGCTTCTCGATCGAGCGCGGCGACATCTCGAGGTTGTACACGAAGGTCTGCGACTCCTCGAGCACGAAGCGTCCGTCATTGACGAACGAGGGGGGACGGAAGCCGAGTTCGCGGTTCACCGGGTAAAGAAATGGGCCGGGGCCGGCGGGAGCCGGGAAGAGACTCGCCAGCCCGTACCGCGCGCGGCTGAAGAGGACGTCCGCCGCCCCAGCGGGCTCGACCGTGATGGCGAGGCGCGCATCGTCGCTGCGCACCACCACCAGCGGGTCGGACGAGAAGCCCACCCCGACCACCAGGATCGGCAGGGGGTGCGACTCGAGCACCCGGGTTACCCATCCCAAGTCCGTCAGCTCGAACTCGACGAGGCTCATCACCAGGGTGCCCGCGCCGCCGCCGCTGCCGCTGTCGAGACTCGCATAGAGCACGTGCCCGAACTCGTCGACCACGGAGGAGACCCCTGGAGCCGCGATCGACGCCACCACCCATTTGATCGAGATCCCGCTGCCCGGGGGAGGCGCCGGAGCCGGCGGCATCACGGCGGTGACTCCGAAATCGCGGGTGCCGTTGACGCTGCGGAAGAGCACGTTGGGGAGCGCCGCCCCGACCACGGGAGCGAACGACAGCGTGAAGTCGTGTCCGCCCATGGCCCCAGCCGCGTCGCGCCAGGACAAGCGATGCAGCACGGGGTCGCCGGACATCACCGCGGACGCCGTGGGCACGATGGTCACGGTCTTCCGGTCCAGGGAGTAGGTCTTGCGGAAGGCGATCCAGAAGCTCCCGCTCAGGAAGGGCGGGGCCAGGCCGACCCCGAGCGTGGCGTCTGCCACCGGCTCGTCGAAGGTGAACACGTAGGTCGGCGGCTGGGCCACCCCCGACGCGCCGGCTGGCGGGCTCTGCGTGAGCAGGTGCGGCGGGCGCAGGGTGGAGAAGGCGAAGGACACGGGGGCGGGCAGCCGCCGGCCGCTCCGATCGCGCGCCTCGGTCGAAATCGTGACGCGATAGCTGGCCTCGCCCGCCAGGAAGCCCACCGGGTCGAACGTGGCCGTGCGCCGGCTCGAGCTGATGCCCAGGACGCCCGCCACCGGGCCCACGCCCTCGCGCTCGACGGTCACGGCGCGGGTCAAGCTGTCGTAGTCCATGCCCTTGCTGAAGCGCAGGACGATCACGTGCGGAGAGGAGTCCGCGGCGCCCGCGGACGGCGTGGAAGACTCGAAGGTCGGGGGCGTGGCGTCCTCGACGGCGATCGCGGCGACCCAGGGATCGGGCAGCACGGTCTTGGGTTCCTGGTCGAAGTCGTTGCCCGAAGGATCGGACAAGCCGGAGAGGGCATGCAGCAGGAAGATGTTCCCATCGCCTGCGGAATCGAAGGGCGGAGTCGGGGTGAACACGAGGACCGTGTCCTCTTCCTCCCAGTCGATCCGGCCGGGGACCTCCCCGAGCGGCAAGGTGCCAAGGCGCGCGCGTGCGACCGCCGCCTTGACCGGGTCGGCCGGGAACGCCACGGCCTTGTCGAGCGAGCTGTAATAGAGACCTTGGATCGACACGACGAAGCCGAACAGGTCGGCCGACGCGCGGGACATCTTCTCCGAGAAGACGACGCGGATCGGCATGGTGCCGTCGATCCGCGGGCTTCCCGGGGTCCTCGGGGTGCCGTTGGGAGGCTCGACGCGCAGGATGCGCGGCGGCTCGTCGTCGAAGAGTGTGGCGTAGACCTGCGACCGATAGGCCGAAGCCGGCGAGTGTCCCGGCGTCTGATTCACTGGGTTGCCCGACCGGTCGCGGCAAGTGCCGACCGAGACGACCTCGGAATCGACGACGTCCGCGGCCGCGAGATCGCGCGCGGGGGTGAACCGCGCCGCCGGGGCCCCGAGGGGCGCGAGCAAGCCGGCGAGCGGGACCCCGCCGCGGAGCACGCGGATGCCGTCGGCGTCCACCGTGGCAGGGTCGATCGGCTCGCTGAAGGTCCAGGTCAGGCGCGATCGCAGGGCGGCGCCGAACGTATCCGGCTCCGGGTCCGAGCCGACCACGAACGGAGGATCGAGGTCGGGACCTCCGGTACGGAAGTCGAAGACCAAGGGCTGGCTGCCGGGCGCCACCGGATCCTGGTCCAAGGCATGCGCGAATCGGTCGGTGATCCCGGCATTCGCTTCCACGGTGACGACCGTGTTCGCAGGCAGGCCGCCCGGCGCGGAGATGTCCACGGTGCGGCCGTCGACCGAGAGGGCCACGGTCACGAGCAGCGGGCCGCCCGGTCCGGAGACGAGGATCCCGGCGGCGAGCGTACCCGGGTCCCCCGGCTCGGACAGGGTCAGCGTCACGGAATCGGTGATGCGCACGCCTTCGGCCCCTGCGGCGGGAGCTGCCGCGGTGACGCGCGGCGCGTCGAGATCGCTTGCGGCCGCGTGAAAGGTCAAGGAGTACGGGGCGCCGGCGGAGAACGGCGATGCGCCGAGAGCAAGCCCCGAGCGGTCGGAGATCCCGACACCCAATCGCAGCTCGTACGTACCGCCGGGGGTCAGGGGCGTTCGCGGGGTGATTCGCAAGGTCAAGTCGTCCGGCCCGAACGCGAGGGCGATCGCCGGCTCCGCGACGAACTCCCCGGCGGCATTCCGCTCCAGCAGCTGGACCGGCGGGAACGCCGAATCCAGGACGCTCTCGGCGTCGAGCGGTTCCGAGAACGTGATCTCGAGCACCGTGCCGGGCGGCACGTCCTCGGCGCCCGGCGGAGGCAGCGCGGCGGCCACCGTGGGCCCCGCGAGATCCGGCAACGGAGTCAGATACCGTTCCGTGGTGAAGCTGAAGAGTACCGGATCGGTCGGCACCAGACGATTGCCCGCCAAGTCCTCGATGAGCGTCGACACGTGCACCTGGTACCGGACCCCGTGCTCGAGCGCGCCGCTCGGCGACACGGTCAGGGTCGCCCCCGCGAGCGCCGCGTCCGCGGGCACGATCCGCGCCCGGTCGGGCCGGGTCAGGAACACGGACACGTCGTAGCGCACCGACGCCGGGGACACCGGCTCGGAGAACACCACGGTCACCGGAGCGTCCACCGCCACGTCGGTCGCCCGATGCGCGGGCGAGACCGAGAGGACGCGCGGGGCCTCGGCATCGGCGTCCGCGTGGGCGTCGGCCGACCGGGCGCCTTCCCGGCCGTAGCGGTTCACCGCCGAGACGGCGTAGTAGAGCTCGGCCGAGGGGGGCAGCGCGGAGTCGACGAACGACGTCCCAGCGACCGGCGAGGCGGTGAGGAGCACATATCCCGATCCCGGCGTCTGCGTGCGGTAGACGCGGTACCCGGTGACCTCGGGCTGCGGGCTCGCCGTCCAGGAAACCCCGGCGCGCGCGGGGCCGCGGCGCGCGATCACGCCCGTGGGCGCCGCAGGGAGGACGACGATCAGCGTCACGGTGAGCGTGCGCAGATTGTGCGCGGCGTCTTTCACCTTGAGCAGGATGGTGTGGCTGCCCAGCGCCAGCGGCGCGGTCGGGGTCCAGTCCAGATGCATGTCGTCGTGCGAAGCCTGCGCGAGCCGGTTGGTGCCGTCCACTTTGAACACCGTCTGCGACATGCGCACCGCGGTGAGCTGGTCGTTGAAGTCCGCGTGCACGCGCGGGGTGGGATTCTGGGTGGTGAGCACACCTCCGGTCCCCACCGGGCCGGCGATCCGCACCGCGCCTTCGAAGAGCGAGAGCGAGGCGTCCGGCGGCGTCGCGTCGAGGGCGAGGATCCGGGTCTGGGCGTCGAGGAAGGCATCGACGGCGCTCGAGTACTGGCCGGCGGCGATCCGCGCCACGCCGGTGTCATAGAAGCCGCGCACCACGACCGTGCGCGGGTCGCTTGCGCCGAACAGGGCTTCGACCGCGGCCAGCCGTGCGGCCATCATGTCCGCCATCACCCTGGCGATCCCCTCCGCGACCGCTCACTACTTCGACGACGTCACCTTCGCCATCCCCACCAACCTGCGCGTCCTGCCGGGGCAAACCACGCCTTTCCTGGTGCCTTCCAGGCTCAGCTCCGTGGACCAGGTCAAGGACAACCTCACCGAGAACATCGGCCGGCTCGAGGCCGAGGTCGGTCTCGACCTGGCCGGCATGCCCAAGGTCACCCTGGGGTACGCCTACCACTCGCGCACGGGCAACCAGAGCCTGGGCTTTCGTGGCCTGACCTACTCGATGGGCGGCGGCGAGCCCGCCCTGTATCCGCTGTGGCAGGACATCGAATACACGTCCCACCGCTTCTGGGCTCTCTTCTCGCACAGGGTCGGCGACTTCGAGATCACGCTGCGGCCGGAATACGAGATTTTCGAAGGCGAGCGCGAATACACCGATCGCACGTTTGCGGGCGACAGACCCCCGACGTTTCTGCTCAACGAGCGCCGGGTCGAAAACCAGTACGACAGCCGCAGCTTCAACGGCAGGCTGCGGATCCAGGGCGAGCTGATCAAGGACCAGCTTCACATGGACACGTCCTGGAACTATCTGAACCGGGACAACGACAACAACGTAGATGCGCTCGGCATTGCGCGCGCAGGGACCAAGTTCGATGAGAAGGCCCTGAGCTACCTCGACAACACGCACAACAGCGGCGACTACCAGAACCGGTTCGACTTTACCCTGACCTATGTCGGTTGGGACATCGCCCAGCCGTGGGTGGGTTTCCAGTGGCGCGGCGGGAATCAGAACAACCGCGCCAGCCGCTTCGAAGACGGCTCCAACCAGGTGGACGTCAACGGCAATCCCGCGCTGCCGGACGAGCAATGGAACTTCCGCACCGCGAACGAGGAGTATGGGTGGGCCGAGAGCTTCGGCCTCGAGTTCCGCGGCCTGGACAAGACCAAGATCATCGCCAAGGGCGAGTTCGAGCAGATCGACGTCGATTACGATTGGTCCGCCGACTTCGTGCCGCTGGTGGGCTCCATCCCCGACCTCGGGAACTGGCGCTGGGAGGACACCGGGCACTTCAACCGCTACGTCGCCTCGCTCCAGTTCAACAACAAGTCGTTCGACGACATCACCCTCAGCGGGCGGTACCGGTACACCGTCCGGATGACCAACCACGACGAAGACGTCGACCTGGCCGAGGACAAGCCGGGCGACGCGGACTACCAGCCCCACACGTCGTTCGTGTCGACGAACCCCCTCTACACGACCGCGAATACCACCAGCTTCTACTATCCGGGGACGATCGGCGACACCGACCTCGTCTCCCACGACGCCCATCTGAAGGTGGAGTGGAGTGCGTGCGATTGGCTCACGGTCGCGCCGCGGGCGCAGTTCCAGCACGACGAGTATCACCGGGCGGCCGACGTGGTCGGCGAGATCGGGACCATGAACCGGTGGGTTCTCGGGCTCGAGACCACGGCCACGCCCGTCGACGGCCTCGTGTTCAAGAACGACTACCACTTCACGGACGCCTCGACCTGGACGCGGGCCCATAGCTTCACGAATACGCTTCTCCTCGTATCGGAGGGTGGCACGTACCGTGGCGGCCTTACCCCGCGGGCCACGTCCGATTCCCAGGTCCTCGACTCGAGCCTGTCCTACACGATCGACGAGTTGACGCTCCGGACGACCTACCAATACGCAACCTCGAACTTCCTGATCCACACCTACCGTCACTTCGGGACCGTCGGGGCCGAATACCGGGCGACGGACCAGGTCACGATCGAGGGGACGTTCGGGTACGTCCAGTACTGGGAGGAACAGAACGCCGGCATCAACGACTATGACGGACCGATGGGTAGCCTGTCGCTGAAAGCGCGCTTCTGACGGAGCCCGGCAAGAAGGGTAGCGGGGGCGCGAGTCCAGACCCGCCGACCGTGTCGCTGCGTCCTTCCTCACCGGTCCTCGGGCGCGGACGACGGCGCCGCACCGAGCGAAGCTGCTTCGTGCGGCGAGAGCGTGTCGAGGCCCATGGAGCAACTGTGCCGCCTCCGCGAACGCCGCTGGCTCAGCGGCACGCCGCGACCCATCGACCCGCGGGCGCGGGAAGCCTCACTTTCCCTTGCCCTCGACCTCGATCTCCAGTTCGACCCGGTACCCTTCCTGCGTCACCTGCGCCTCGACGGTGTCCGGGTCGGCCTCGTAGACCACGCAGACGTGCAGGAAGCGAGCCGGCCCGGCCTGCTCCACGGCGAAGATCGCCGGCCTACCCGCCATCGCCGCCACATTGCTCTTGCCGACTCGAACCGCGGTCGGCGTACGGCGGTCCGGCCAAGCCAGGGGGAAGCCGCATTCCGTGCCCCATTTGCCGTCCCGCAGGCGGTACTTGCTGCGCACCCAGTGGGCCGCCTCGAACTCCTCGAGGTCGATCGCCACGGTGGCGTTAATCACGCCGCCGCTCTCCGGGAGGAACTGCACCCGTAGCCGCTCGAGGCGCGCGGGAAAGAGCCGCATCGCGGGATCGCCGTAGACGACCAGGTTGGCGACCGTGTTGAACGCCTCGTCCTCGTCGTTCTTCTGCAGGTCCAGGAGCCTCTCGGGGGCGAACTTGCGGTCCACCAGTTCCAGCGCCATGCGGTCCTGGAGCGTCTTCACCGCCTCTCCCAGCGAGCGGCCATCGAGGAGGACCGCCTCGTACACCCTCGACGTGTACATGCCGTGCATGCCATCGACCCCCCCGACATAGGCCGCCGCACCGCGTCGGAGGAAGGAGAGCGCGAAGCTGTCGATCGCGTCCACCGCGTTCTCCTCGAGCCCCCCCTTCTCGTCGAGCCCATACGTGCGCGAGACCGCGCCCGAGTCGCACACGCTCGAGATGACCACCGCCCCATCGAGGTCCGGGGCCGAGCGGTCGATGTGCGTCGACCAGTATCCGCTGCCCATCCCGCCCACGGCGCCGTGCGCGGTAACGGTGATGAGGTCCCGATTCGCGAACCACTTCAGGTGTCGCTCGAGGTCCAAGTCGTCCGCGGCGACGCAGACGAGGTCGTGCGCGAAATCGCCGAAGATCGTTCCCGCGCGGGTCACCGACTCTTCGCCCTCGCAGGACGTGACCTTCAGAATGCTCTGCTTCCGTTTGCGCGCGAACGCCATGGCGATGTTCCGCGCAAAGGCGTGGGCGTGCGCGCCATCGTCGCCGGTGACGAATCCGTACGCGAAGTCCGGGAACGGATCGTCGTCCACGCGCGTGGCGAAGAGGAAGCAGCGACGCGCAAAGCGAAGGTCGATGACTTCGCGGGGCGCGACGATGCAAACGAAGCCTGGCGCGATCTTGCGCAGCTCCGGCAGGAGGTCGTCGAGCCGGTCCGGACGGAAAGCAAGCTCGCGGGCGTTGGGGTGGAGGGCGCGGATGGTTTCCGCTGCCTGGCGCAGGTCCGCGTCCGCCCCAGCCACGACCAGGACAACGTAGGCGGGCGGTGTGGCGGACTTCCCATCCGCCTGCGCCAGGGCGTCGACGAGCGGCACCCCAAGCAAGACCAGAGCCGTTCCGATCCACCGCCGGGACTTCATGGTTCACCTCCTCCTCGTGACCGGGTTGCCACCGGGGTGCCGGACGGGCGTGCGCGGGGATGATCGCGGCGGGATCAGCCATGCCCGCCGGCCTTGTCCGGCAACGAGCCCAGGAGGGCGAGCAACTGGTCGCGCGCTTCCGGGGCGAGTTGCCAAAAGGCGAGCTTCACCAGGTGGTGCTTGAGCGCGGCGTCGTGCCGGCAGGAGACGACCCGTGCGAGCGTGTGAAGCGGCTTCCCACCCGGAACCTCGACGGAGAGGCGGATCGTCTTGCCCACCTTCAGGGCGACGGGCAGGTGGGCCTCGACGCCCAGCGGATCGATGCACTTGGACACGAATCGGTTCCCCTTGCCGAGGCCGTCCAGGAAGCCGCTCGGTTCCTGTTCCTTCCAAGAGCACGCGATCGGCCGCTTGATTTCCCAGCGCGGCTCTCGAGTCGAGCGTGGGGCGATCAAGACTCCGAGGGCCTCGATCACGCGCAGCGGGTCGAACGGTTGCTCGATCTGCGCTCGCGCGCCGGCGCGGAGCGCTTCCGGAAGATGGACCCTGGTCTGCACGGAGTAGATCACGCCGAGCCGGCATTGGGGATCGCCGTCGAGGAAGGGCTGGAGCAGGGTGGAAGCCTTGGCCTGTTCCCGGGACAAGCCGGACAGGAGTTGCAGGTCGATGAGCACCAGTTGCGGGTGGGCGGTCGCACACATGCTGACGCCGGTCGCGACATCCGGGCATCGATGGGCGACTCGGAAAACCGTGCCGCGCAGTGCCTCTTCGAGCACCTTGCCGGTGCGATCCGAGCCGCACACCAGGATCGTGCCGGTGAAGCTGCGCGAAGGGAGGGTGGTGTTCGACCCCTGTGCGCCCGGAGGAATCCGGATCGCGCCGGAGGCGGGCTTGGGAACGACGCCGGATCCGCTCTGGGCAGGCGCTCTGGACGAATCCGTCGTATTGGCGGGCAGGATGGGGGTGCCGATGCCGGGCCGGGGAGGCGCGCCGCTGGATCGCGCCTCGCTCGACGGCAACCGATGCACCCCGCTCGCAGGTTTCGGCGGGACGCCGGCCTTCGCCTTCGCCTTGGCTTCAGCCTCGGCATCCGCCTCTGCGATCAGCACCCTGGCTTCGGCCTCTGCCCTCGCATCGGCCTCCGCCTCGGCACGCGCCTGGGCTTCCGCCTCGGCACGCGCCTTGGCTTCCGCCTCCGCTCGCGCCTTGGCTTCCGCCTCTGCACGCGCCTGGGCTTCCGCTTCCGCTCGCGCCTTGGCTTCCGCCTCCGCTCGCGCCTGGGCTTCCGCTTCCGCGCGCGCCTGGGCTTCCGCCTCCGCTCGCGCCTTGGCTTCCGCCTCCGCTCGCGCCTTGGCTTCCGCCTCTGCCCGCGCCTGGGCTTCCGCCTCCGCCCGCACCGCCGCCAGGGCTTCGGCTTCCGCCGCCGCCTGCGTGGCTGCCTCCTTCTCGGCCCTGGCCTTCGCCTTCGCATCCGAATTCCGTTGCGCCCGCTCTCGCGCCCGCTGCGCGTCCGCGGGACTCTCGACCACACCAGCGCCTGGAAGTAGGGCCACCCACGGGCGCTTGACTCCCCAGGCCACGGCCTCCCGCACGGCGTCCTCGATCGGATCTCCGTCGAGATGAGCGCGGTAGAGCCCGCAGGTCTGCATCACCAGCTCGGAGAATTTTCCGTCTCCGGGCGCGGACGCGGCGGCTTGAAGGAGCGCGTGGAGGGCGTCGTTCGCGAGCCCACCCGCAACCTCCGCTTGCATGAGGTAGAGGTCGCGCACCAAGGGGGACGCGCCGAAGAGCGTCTGCGACTGGGTCAGATGCTGGTGGGCGCACAGCAGGAGATCATGGGCGCGGTCCGGGCCCGCGGCCCTCGAGGTGGCCAGACCAGCGCACAACGCCGCCCTGCCGCGCGTGAAGTGCTCTCCGGCCGCATCGTCGAAGATGCGGATCCCCTCGCGGGCCGCGGCGTCGTAGTCGGCTTCGAAGTATGCCGCCCAAGCCATCGGCAGTCGCAACTCGCCGTCGGCCCGTACGTTCTTGCCGGAAGACAGATGCGCGGCCACCCTTGCGCGGACGTCCATGTAGCGTCCTTGCTCCAGCAGCACGTTCGCGTGCAGGACCGCGAGGCGCAGTCCGATCTCTTCGATCCCGCCGTCTTCGGCGGTCCGCGCGGCCTGGTCCAATTCGGCGAGGCACGCCGCGTATTCGCCGAGCTGGTAGTGGGCTACCGACTTGAGATGTAAGGCGGTCGTGCTCGACGGATTTGCTTGGAGAAAGCGCTCGGTCTCCCGGATGGTGTCCTCGTAGCGCGTATCGGCGAACAGGTCGGTGATGCGCGTGGACACCGACATCCGTGGGATCTCCCGATCGAAGGCCGGAGAACGGCATGGGCCCTCCGACGGCACAGCCCGTACTCTGCACCGAGGACGTGCGGAAGTCAACCGGCGGGGAAGCGGCGGGGAAGCGGAGCCGGCTTCGCCCGGTTCCGCCCGCACGCCGCCGAGCGGGGGCGCCGGCTTGCGGATCGCCTCCCCGAGCCACCGGTTGGTGCCGACTCGACTCAACGCGACTCGGCGGGCGGCGGATTCCCCTTCCCACGCCCCGTTCGGGCTCGGGGCCGCAGGGAGGTTTCCGCTGGGGCGCCTTCGCGGATCAAGGCGATCAGCTCCTCGCTGCTCAGCCTGGTCGCGCGATCGGAGCCTTCCAGCACGCCCGCGACGAGGTCCCGCTTGTCTTCGTGCAGCGCGAGGATCTGCTCCTCGATCGTCCCTGCGGCCACCATTCGGTACACCATCACGGCCTTCTCCTGGCCGATGCGGTGGGCGCGATCGCTGGCCTGGTCCTCCACCGCAGGGTTCCACCAGGGATCCAGGTGGATCACGTAGCTCGCGGCCGTCAAGTTGAGACCGGTGCCGCCCGCCTTGAGGGAGATCAGGAAGAGCTCGCCTTCCCCGGCTTGGAACGCATCGACCCGCTGCTGCCGTTCGCCGGGCGGCGTCTGCCCGTCCAGGTACTGGTACCGCACGCCGCGCTCGTCGAGCGCCGCGCGCACCAGCGCCAGGTGGCGCACGAACTGGCTGAAGACCAGCGCCCGGTGCCCCTCCCCGCGCAGTTCCTCCACCGTGTCCAGAACCAAGTCGAGCTTGGCGGAGCCGCCGGCGATCTCCGGATAGACCAGCCTCGGGTGACAGGCAAGCTGTCGCAGCCGGGTGATCTCGGCCAGGACGGTCATCGAGCGTTGCTCGGGCGTGCCTTGCGCCGCCGCGATGCGCGCGAGTCCCTCGATCCGCGCCGCGTCGTACAGGCGCCGTTGGTCCGGGGGCAGCTCGACGACCAGGCGCATCTCGGTCCGCGGCGGCAGCTCCTTCAGCACCTCCGCCTTGGTGCGCCGGAGGATGAACGGGCGCACGACCCGGGCGAGCTGGGCCCGGCACTCCCGGTCGCCGTCGCGCTCGATCGGCGTCGCCCAACGCGCGCGGAACTGCTCCCACGATCCGAACAGGCCCGGCGAGATCGCCCGGAACAGGCCCCAGAGGTCGCCCAGGTGGTTTTCCAAAGGCGTTCCCGTGAGCGCGAACCGCACGTCGGCGGCGATCGCGCGCAGGGCCTGCGCGGTCTTGGTCACGCTGTTCTTCACCGCCTGCGCCTCGTCGAGCACCAGCGTGCTCCAGCGGATGCCGGCGAGCCGGCCGGCGTCGCGCAGCACCAACCCGTAGCTGACGACCACCAGGTCGCCGGCGGCGAAGCTGCGCCCGGAGGCACGGTCGGTGTCGCGATAGCGCACCGGATTCAACCCGGGGGCGAACCGCGCGGCCTCGCGCCGCCAGTTCTCGCCGACCGACACGGGGGCGACCACGAGCGCGGGCCCCTCGACCGCCCGATCCGCCAGCAGCGCGAGCATCTGCACGGTCTTTCCCAGCCCCATGTCGTCGGCAAGGCAGCCGCCCACGCCCCATTCCGCCTGGCGCCGCAGCCAGCGGTAGCCCTCGCGCTGGTAGTCCCGCAAGACCGCGGTGCACGTCGCCGGCGGCTCGGGATCCAGCGACATCGCCCGCTGGAAGCGCTGGAACATGTTCCGCCACGCGGCGCACGCCGCGACGACGGTTCCGCCCACCTCCGCCAGGCCCGCGATCACCGGCGCCGCGGTCGGGCCGATCTCGAGCCCGCGGCGGCCGTCGCGGACCGCCTCGGCGAGCGGGCCGAGCGCTTTCCTCACCAGGTCCCCGAGCTCCACCCAGCGCCGCGGGCCGAGCGGCAGCCAGCGGCGCCCCTCGCGCAGCGCGCGCAGCACCTCGACCAGCGCCACCACCTCGCCGCCGAACTCCACCTTCCCCCGGCGCGAAGTCCACCGCCGGCGGCGGCAGCGGCCGCATCCGCAGCGACACCCAGAGCGCCCGCTCCTCCACCGGCTCGAGCCGGATCCGCACGCGGGTGTCCGCCGCGATCTCCCGGCCGCGCAGGGAAGGCGGCAGCTCGATCGGCACCGCCGCCTCCAACCTCGGCAAGCGGGCGGCGATCGCGGGCGCGGCGACCGCCGGCAGCGGATCCCGCATGCGCACGAACTCCGACAGCAGTTCGCGGATGCGCGGCGGAAACGGCACCACCACCAGGCGCGCCTCCTCCGCCACCAGGATCGCTGCGCCCACCTTGCCCACGCTCACCGAGCCGACCTCGCCGAGCACTCGTCCCGCGGCAAGCACGCGGAACCGAAGCGCTCCCCGGCTTCCCTCCTCGATCCGCACCGACGGGTTCGCCACCTCGACCGCCACCGCCAGCCGGGGCGTGCCTTCCCAGAAAACGCGCGGGTGCCCGGCCAACGCCGCCAGGGCTTCGAGCGATTCGACCTCCGGCGACGCGGACGCGCTCCGGAGCGCCAGGATCTCCCAGATCCGCTCGTCCTCGGGAAGGAGCCAGGTTGGACGCGAGTGACCGCACGACCGCACGCACATCGACGCGCCGGGGGACCAGTTCCCCTTCCGGCCGCGCACCTGGAGGAGCGGGGCCGGCGTCAGCCCTTGCCGCTCGGGCGAGACGAGCCACACGAGCCGCTCCTCGGGCTCCTCCGCCGCCGCTCCCGAAGGAGCCGGCGGCAGCAGCCGGTCCAACCGCTGGATGAAACTCTCCCAGGGTTCCGATTCCGACTCCTCGAGTGGGAGGCGATCGAGCAGATTGCCCACCGCGACGAGCACGGCAGGAACATGGGGGCAGTACCGCTCTCCCGTCCCCTGCCTGCAGGAGCACGTGGTCACGGCGAAGTCCCCGGCATCCCCCGGGAGGAGGGTGACGCTCAGGGTCCGGTGCCGGCCACGGACGGTTGCGCTGAACCGGCGGAAGTGCGCATGCCAGCGCAGATCGGAGACCCCGAGCGCGAACGACCGGGATTCGTCGCGATCCGATCGCGGGTGCTCTTCCCAAGCCTGTCGGACGCCGATGCGCCATCGATCCAGGGGTAGCAAAGTGAGCCCGCGGAGAGACGTGCCCGCACGGTTCGGCGCAGCCTTCGCCGCGTCCTCGTACCGGAGCAATGCGGAGGATCCCGAGGGGGCGGCGCCGTCGTCCCGAGCCCGGGTCGCGCCCAAGCCGGCCGCCGCCGCAAAGTCCGAATCGAACGGTCCGATCACGCTCGTGCGCACTTCGGTCAGGCACTCGCCGCACGCGCACAAGAGCAGCCGCGCGGCCCAGTCCGGGCCCGGAGGAGGGGACTCGACCACCCTCATCAACGCGGCAGCGAGGAGGTCGCCGGACGCCGCGGTGCGGGTCGATCGGCCCGCCGTCCCTTTCAGCCGGTAGGTTCCCGCGGCGAAGTCCACGCAGGTCGCGCACAGCCATTCGAACGCCGAAAGCTCCGGCGGCAGCCTGGCGGCGTCGAGCGGCACGAGCCCGATGGCCGGATCGCACGCCGGCCGCCGGTGGGGCGGAAGCAGGCGCAGAAAGGCCTCGGCCCGCTCGGGGCGCATCGTCATGGGGGCGCAGGGCGGAAAAGGCGCGCCCGCCGGGTCGAGAAGCGTGAGCGCAGGAGGCGACCCGCCGAGCCGCTGGAAGGGCAGGAAGCGATCGCCGATGACCAGGAAGCCGCCCTGACGTTCCAGCGGCGTGCGACGAATCAGGAACTGCGCGCCGTGGGCAACGATCCGGGGCGTGACGAAGCGCTCGCCGGAGAGGACGATGTCGGAATCGTGAGTCAGGAGATGGGTGAGCGATGCTACGGACGTTCGTGCGCCCGGACCAGCCGCATGCCAAGCCTCGTCGAGCGAGAACGGCTCGTTGCGGGCATGGACCCAGGCGAGCAACGCGGCGGCCTGGGACTCGGAGTCAGGGGCGGGATGGGTCGGCGGGTCGTGCATCGGGGCATCGGCGGTCGAGGTTTTTCGGGTAGTCCCCTATAGTCGCCTCCCGCGCGCGGGTCAAGACAATCCCGAAGAGTGAGCGAGTCCCCGGCGTACCGGAGCACCGGGCTCGCTGCGCCAGGACCCGCGGTGGCCGGCGTGGATGGACGGCATCGACGCCGGGCGCTGAGTGCCGGCCCCCGCAGAAGCGGCCCGCGGGCTTCATCAACCACCCGTCTGAGCGCAACCGCCGGTCACTCCTCCCGCTGCGCCCACTCCGGTTCAGGCGCGGGCCTGGTGCCGACCAGGGCCGATGCGGGCATCGCCTCGGCGTGCCGCGACCGTCGGCCGAACCGCGCGAGCAGCGCGTACTGTGCGTCGAGGGTCAGGCCGAAGAGGGTGGGTACGAGCACGATGGTGAACACGGTCGACACCAGGAGGCCGCCGAGCAGAACCGCGCCCAGGCCCCGGTAGAGTTCGCTCCCCGCCCCGGGGAAGAGCACCAGGGGCAGCAGGCCGACGAGGGTGGTGAGCGTGGTCATGAAGATCGGCCGGATGCGCGTACGCACGCTCAGCACGATCGCCTCGGCGTGCGGCATGCCTTCCTCGCGCATGTGGTTGAGCGCCTGGTGCACGATCAGGATGGGGTTGTTGACCACGGTGCCGATCAGGATCACGAACCCGAGCATGGTGACGACGTCGAGCGGTTGCAGGACCCAGCGATTGAGCAGCCACAGGCCGGCGACGCCGCCGACGGCACCCAGGGGGACCGACAGCATGATGACGAAGGGGTAGGTCCACGACTCGAACAGGGCGGCCATGAGCAGGTAGGTGATGAGCAGGGCGAGCACCACGTTGAAGCGCAAGGCGAGCCAGGTGGAGCGCAGCTTGTCGGCGGTGCCGGACAGGTTGATGCGGAATTCGCTCCCCAATCGTCCGCTGTCGCGGATCGGCTGGAGGATTCTCTGCTCGATGGTCTCCATGGCGTCCTCGAGCGCGATGTCGGGCGGCGGCGAGACGCCGATGGTGATCGCGCGTTCGTGCTCGCGGTGATTGACCTGCTCCGGGCCGCTGCCCAGGCCGATGGTGGCGAGGGCGCCGAGCGGGACCAGGTCGCCGGTCGGGGTGGCCACGACCAGCGATTCCAGGTCCTGGGTGCGCCCGACGAAGCGGCTCTGCCCCATTAGGGTCACGTCGATCTTGTCGCCGCCGACGTAGTAATCGGTGGCGTACGCGCCGTCGACCAGCGCGTTGACCGTGTAGCCGAGGTCGCGTGCGGTCATGCCCAGGTCGGCCGCCTGGTCCCAGCGCGGCCGCACGTGCACCTCCGGGCTCGACAGGTCGAGGCTCGGGCGGGGAAAAGCCTGGGCCTTGGGGATCATCTCCATCACCTGGCCGAGCACCTGGCCGCCGAGGCCGATCAAGGTCGGCAGGTCGGGGCCGACGATCTCGACGTCGATGGTGCGGCCGGCGGTGAGGCCCTGCTCGAACAGGCTCGACTGCTTGGCAATGGCGAAGGTGCCGGGGACGCGCATGGCGACCTTGCGGATGAGCCCGACGAGCCCGGCGGCCTGGAGCGGGTCCGCGGCCCGCAGTCCGAGGAAGATCTGGCGGCCGCGGGCGACGTAGAAGAAGTCGCCGATGGCGGGGAAATCGAGCCTGGCCGCCTCCGGGCGGTTCGGATCGACGTCCCAGTAGGGCTGCAGGTCGGCCTCCAGGCGCTCGCCGATGCGGGTCATCTGCTCGAGGTTGTAGCCCGGGGGCGGCAGCAGGATGCCGAAGACCAGGTTGCGATTGCCGGTCGGCAGGTATTCCACCTTCGGCACCAGGCGCAGGGTCAGGTCGACCGCGGCCCAGCCGAGCACGCCGACGACCGCGAGGCGGCGCAGCACCCCGCGACCGAGCCACCGGTTGGTGCCGACCACAGCGGCGACGAAGAGCCGGCCGAACCGATCCAGCGGCCTGAGCAGGATGCCGCGGACCACGGCGGCGAGCAGGCGATACGGGGCGGTGACGAGGCGCACCCACCGGGACTGCCGGGCCGGCTCGCCGCGGTGCGGCAGGATGCGCGCGGCGGCGGTGGAGATCAGGGTGACCGACACGATCATCGACAGGCCGACGCCGGCGCTGATCGCGAGGGCGATGTCGACGAAGAGCTGACCGGCTTCCTCCTTGACGAACACGACCGGGATGAACACGGCCAGCGTGGTCAGGGTGGACGCCACCACCGCGCCCCACACCTCCTGGGTCCCCTTCACTGCGGCCTCGAAAGCGTCCTCGCCCAGCTGCCAACGCCGGAAGATGTTCTCGAGCACGACGATGGCGTTGTCGACCAGCATGCCCACGGCGAAGGCGAGACCGGCGAGGCTGATGACGTTGAGCGAGCGCCCGAACAGGTGCATGACCAGGAAGGTGCCGATGATCGAGGTGGGGATGGCCAGCGCGATCACCAGCGTCGAGCGGCCGCTGCGCAGGAAGAGCAGCAGCACGGCGATCGTGAGCGCGCCGCCGTACAGGATGTTCTGCTGCACCAGCCCGACCGCCGAGTAGATGTACTCGGTCTCGTCGTACACCTGCTTGAGCAGGAGCCGGCGCTGCCCGACCGCGCCGGCATTGAGCTCGGCCATCGCCTTGCGCAGCCCGGTCATGACATCCAGCACGTTGGCTCCGCTCTCGCGGATGCAATTGACCGCGATCGCGCTGGTGCCGAAGTTGCGCACCATGCCCTCGGGCTTCTTGAATCCCTTGCGCACCTCGGCGACGTCGCGCAGGTATACCGGGGCGCCGTCGCGGCGCGCCAGCACCGTGTCGGCCACCTCATCCAGGGAGCGGTACTGTCCCAGGGTGCGCACGACGTAGCGCCGCTTGCCTTCCGCGAAATCGCCCGCCGAGGTGTCCTGGTTGCGACCGCGCAGCGCGCTGCGCACGTCGACCAGGGTGAGCGCCCGCGCGGCCAGGCGCTCCGGGTCGATCACCACCTGGACCTCTTCCTGCTTGCCGCCGAACACGTTGGCGTTGGACACGCCGGAGACGCGTTCGAAGCGCGCTTCGATCGCGTCTTCGGCGAACTTGCGCATCTCGGTCACGTCGATCTCGGGCGGCAGCAGCTCGCCGAACGCCGGGTCCTTCTCGGCGGCGAAACGCAGCCGTCGCAGCCGCAAGCCGGCGTTCTGCGCGCGCTGGATGTGCTCCAGGGCCTCCGCCCGGTCCGGGTGGCGCCGCCCGAACTGGGCGAATTCGTCCACCGTCGGCACCGCCGGCCCCAGGATGAACCAGGCGATCGGCGTGTTCGCGGAGTTCGCCGTGCTCAGCACCGGCTCGTCCGCGTCCTCCGGGTACTCGCGCACCTGGGCCAGGCGGGTGTTGACCAACAGCAGAGCCCGGCTCATTTCGGTGCCCACGACGAACTCGAGGGTGATCGTCCCCATCGAGTCGGTGCTTTCGGAGGACATCTTGACCACGCCCTCGACGCCCTTGAGCTGCTCCTCCTGCTCCCCCACGATCTCGCGCTCGATCTCCTGCGGGCTGGCGCCGGGCCAGAAGGTCTGCACGGTGATCGTCGGGGTCTGCACCTCCGGAGTGAGCTGCATCGGCATGCGCAGCAGGGCGATGGTGCCGAACAAGGCCACCAGCAGGACGCCGACGGCGACCTTGACCGGGCTGTGGACGATGGCCGCGACGAGGTTCATGGCGGTTCGGCGATCCTGGAAAGGGTCGCGTCATTTCTTCTGGGGGGAGTCTTCTCCGGGAATGACGGCCACGTCCTGGCCGGGGCGAAGACGCTCGTTGCCCTGGACGACGACGCGGTCGCCGGCCCGGAGCGGCCCCGTGACGGCGATCCAGCCTTCGGCGGAGATGCCCGACTGCACGGGGACGGGGCGTACCTTGCCCTTGGCCGGATCGGCGGTGTCGGCGTCGACCACCCACACCATCGGCGCCGGACCGCCCAGCACGAGCGCGTCCTTGGGGACGAGCAGTGCCCGCACCGGCTCGCCGACGGCGAGCGTGACGCGGGCGAACAGGCCGGCCTTCAGCAGCACCCCCCCGGGCGCCTCGCGGTTGTCGAGCCGCACCTTGACGGGGAAGGTGCGCGCGCGCAGGTCGGCCCGCGGCACGACGGAGACGATCCTGCCCTCGAAGACCTGACCGGGCAGGGCCCCGATCTCCACGCGCGCGGGCTGGCCCGGGCCGAGGCGGCTCACGCAGTCCTCGAGCACCGGGACCTCGACATCGACCCGGTCGAGCTCGGAAATCTCGGCCACGGGCCCTCCCTTGGCCAACCAGCGTCCGACCTCGGCATGCTCCGCCACGACATGGCCGTCGAAGGGAGCCACGATGACGTGTTTCTCCCGCTCGTCCTCGAGCCGCCGCACGGCGCCCTCCTGCATGGCCAGCTTCGCCCGCGCCTGGGCCACGCGCTCGACCCGGGTGCCCTCCACCATCATGTCGAGGGCGGCCTTGGCCTCGATCCGGTCCTGCTCGGCGCGGCGCCATTCGGCCTCCGACTGGTCGAGCTCTCCCTCGCTCACGGTGCGGGGCTCGAAAAGCCGGCGCATGCGCTCCACGCTGGTGCGCGCGTAGTCGAGACGCGCCTCGATGGAGGCCAGGCGGGCCTGGGCCTGCTCGATCTCCTTGGGGCGCCAGCCGTGCTCCAGCTCGGCGAGTTCCTGCTGGCGCAGATCGAGCTCGGCCTTGGCCTGGACGATCTGGATGTCCACGGTCCCGGTGCGCAGGCGGGCCAGGACCTCGCCCTGCTTCATCCGCCGGCCTTCGCGGGCGAGGTATTCGACGACGTAGCCGTCGACCTGGCTGCCGACGACGGTGGTGCGGGCGGCGACCACGGACCCCACGAAGGTGCGCTCCTCGGCGACCTCGCGCTCCTCGGCGGCGACGACGCGGACGGGGGAAGGACCGAAGCCCTGCGCCGCCGCGCGGGGATGCGCGAGCCCGGCCAGCAGGGCGACCCAGACGAGCGCCGTCGCACCCCGACGGGCGTCACGGCTGCGGATTCCCGGAGGCATGCCATCACTCCTTGCGCGGGGAAACGGGCTCGAGGTTGCGCTCCATGGCTTCCAGGGTGCCGCGCAGCGCCTCCACCCGCTCCGGTCCCAGGCGGCGGATCGCCCTTGCGCGCACGCGACGGGCGCACGCCACCATGCCGGGCCAGGCGTCCACGGCGCGTCGGGCCGGCCGCACCCATTTCTTGCGACGGTCGGCGGCGCAGGTCCCGCGTTCGATCCAGCCGTCCCGCTCCATGCGATCGAGGATCCCGAGGAGCGTGGGCAGCTCCAGGCTCATGCGTTCGGCGAGCTGCGAAGGCGACAGGTCCGACTCCGCCGCCGCGAGACAGGCGACCACGTGCCACTGGCGGGCGGTGATCCCCAGCGGCGCCAGCTCCTCGCCGAGCGCGCGCTCCATCGCCTGCTTGGTCCGGTAGAGCCAGTACCCGACACTCGCTTCAAAGTCGTACCGGAGCACGGGCGCACTCCATTGGTTAGCGTGCTAACCAATGGAGCATAGCGCCCGCGTTCGGGACGGGGAAGGAGAATCGCGCGCCGCAACCTTGGACCGAACGGAGGAATCGCCGCAAGAGCGCAAAGGACGCAAAGGGCTTGCTCGAATCCCTTGCACCGGAACTCTCGCCGCCCTATCTTGGCGCGCGGGTGCATTGGCCCCGTCGTTCGACCGTGGAGGCGCGCATGAGCAAGAAAAAAGAAAAGAGAGAAAAAGAGCCGAAGCAGGAAGAGCAAGAGAAGCCCAAGCCGGCCCAGAAGAAGTCGGCCAAAGCGGCCAGGCCGGCGACCGAAGCTGAACCGCCCCGCAAGCTGAAACGGGAGTTCTACGAGGCGGAGATCGCGAAACTGCAGGTCGAATTGGTGAAGTTCCAGCAGTGGGTCAAGCACACCGGGATGAAGATCGTCATCCTGTTCGAGGGCCGCGACGCCGCCGGCAAGGGGGGGACGATCAAGCGGGTCACGGAGAGCCTCAATCCGCGCTTCTGCCGGGTCGTGGCCCTGCCGGCCCCGACCGAGCGCGACAAGGGCCAGTGGTACTTCCAGCGCTACGTTTCCCATCTTCCCGCCGCCGGCGAGATCGCCATCTTCGACCGGAGTTGGTACAACCGCTCCGGGGTCGAACGCGTCATGGGCTTCTGCAAGCCGGAGGATGTCGAGGAGTTCTTCCGCACCTGCCCCGAGTTCGAGCGCATGCTCGTCCGCGCGGGGATCCTGGTCGTCAAGTACTGGTTCTCGGTCAGCGACGAAGAGCAGGAGAAGCGATTCCAGGAGCGCATCGACGATCCGACCAAGCGCTGGAAGCTCAGCCCGATGGACATGGAATCGCGGGCGCGGTGGGTGGAGTACTCCAAGGCGAAGGACGAGATGATGGCGCATACGGACATCAAGCAGGCGCCGTGGTTCGTCGTCCCTTCCGACGACAAACGCCGGGCGCGGCTCAACGTGATCCGCCACCTGCTCAGCCTGGCGCCGTACGAGGACCTGACGCCGGAGCCGATCAAGCTGCCGCCGCGGCAGGTCGACAACTCCTACGTCCGGCCGCCGGCCAAGGACCAGACCTTCGTGCCCACCTACTACCCGTAGCCTGGCCGGGGCGCATCCGATTGCCGCCGGGCGGGCCCTAAGTACCGCGCCCCGGAGAAGGGTGCCCAGTCCCCGAAGGCGATTCTGGCCACCAGCGAGGCGCGACGACGACGCGATGCCAAGAGGCATCGCGGAGGAGGAGCAACGAAGCTGGGGGCCGGAAGCGCCGAGCAGACTGGGCACAATCCTCCGGGGTGCGGTACTACGGTCGAGGGTGCCCCGTTCGTAGCCCCTACCGCTTCACCGCAATGACGGTGAGGTCGTCGCGCACCCGGTCTCCGACGTGCTCGCGCCACACCAGGATCAGGCGATCCGCGAGCGCGTCAGCGGACAGCGCGCGATGCGCGCGCACTTCCGCCTCCACTCGCTCGCGGCCGAGCTGATTCTGCCCGGCGTCGAATGCCTCGTTCAACCCGTCGGTGAAGCACACCAGCGCGTCCCCCGCGGCGAACGGCGCTGCGCCTTCCTCGAACACCGAGTCTTCGATCATGCCCAGCATGGGTCCGGTGCTCTCGAGGAGCGTGCACGCGCCCGAGGTTTGGGCGAGCACCTGCGATTCGTGCCCCGCGGAGGCCCATGTGATGAGCGAATCTGCGAGATCGAAGCGCACGCACATCATGGGCACGAGCGCGGAATGGCGGCGGTCCGCGCACACCAGCCGGTTCACCTCGGCGAGCAGCCGGCCGGGCCCGGCGGCGCCTTCCGCGAGGCTCGCCCGCACGTAGGCCCGCGCGGTGGCCATCCACAGGGCGGCGCCGACCCCGTGTCCCTCCGCATCGCCGAGGATCAGGTAGGGTCGCCCGCCGGCCGTCTCCAGCCAATCGTAGAAGTCGCCGCCGAGGGTGTCGCACGGGTGGTAGCGCACGGCGACCTCGAGCCCCTCGGGGCAGGTTCCCGGCTTGGGCAGCAGCTGCTGCTGGATCTCCCGGGCGAAGGCCAGGTGCGCCTCCATGCGCTCCTGCTCGAGCCGCACCAGCTCCTCCTCGAGCTCGCGCCGGCGCACCATCGCGCGCACGCGCGCGATCAGCTCCGCGAGCGGGATCGGCTTCCCCAGGTATTCGTCGGCCCCCGCGTCGAGGCCCGCGACGGCGTCGTCGCTCAGGGTCGAGCCGGTGAGCATCACCACCGGGATCGCGCGGGTGCGCGGGTCCTGCTTGAGCCGCTGGGCGACCTCGCGTCCGGACATGCCGGGCATGTTCACGTCGAGAAGGATCGCGTCCACTTTCACGCGCTCGAGGATCGCGATCCCCGCGGCGCCGTCCGATGCTTCCCACACCTCGTATCCGCAGCCCGTCAGCACGGCGACGATGAAGGCGCGGACCGCGTCGTCGTCGTCGATCGTGAGGATGGTGCGGCGGCGGGGATTCTCTGCCATGGCGGGAGTAAAGCACGGCCCGGGCGGGAGCGTCAATCGACAGGTCCGGGCCCGGGCCGGACTGGGTCACCGTTTCGAGCGCTCGATGCCCTCGAGGGCGGACTTGGCCACCGGATCGCCGGGCCAGCGCGCGTTCACGGCCTCCCAGGCGGCGCGCGCCTCGGCTTTCCGGCCCAGGCGAAGCAGTGCCAGGCCGCGCCAGTAGACGGTCTTGGCCAGCCGCGATGCCGCCGGGAACCCCTTCTCGTACTCTTCGGAGCGCCGCACGGCAGCCGCGAAGCGCTCGCGGCCGGCGTCGCCGGTCGCGACGACGCGGAACTTCGTCCCGGGCGCCGGCGGCCCCTCCCGCCGCACCTCCAGCGTGTTCCGGTGCGACTCGAAGTAGTCCTCCTGCGGTACGATGGAGCCCGAGCGCCCCAGCGCCGCCGCCGGCGGGTCCCCCGCCCCCTCGACCGACCAGGCAACCTCGGGAAGCCACAGCCGGTGGCCCGCTTCGTCCGCAGCGCCCAACCGCAGATGCAGCCGCTCGCCGGCGTGCGCCTCGACCTCCACGGGCGTAAGCTGGATCGAGGCCGGCGGCCCGACCACGCGGATCGGGACCGTCGCCGTCACCTCCGCGTCGCCTTCGAGGCGCACCGTGAGCGTCGGGTCGCACGGCTTGGCGCCCGCCCGCACGCGCACCGGCTGCCCCGTCGAGTCCACCTCGAGCCCGGCCCCCGCGCTCCAGGCGAGCCGGCTCTCCACCGGATTCCCGGCGGCGTCGAGCGCGAGCGCGAGCAGGCATCCGGAGGCGAGTTCCGCCCCCGCCGCCACGCTGCCCACATCGTCGCGCCGGCCGTCGGTCCCGGCCATCCCGACGTAGCGCAGGAGCACGCGTCGCGCCGGACCGCCGGACCGCCGGCCTCGCGCTTCCGCCAGCAGCGTATCCGCTTCCGCGTCTTCCGGCGCCCGCCGCTTCGCCTCCACGGCGCACAGGAGCGCCAGATCCCGATCGCCACGCTCGCCCACGATCCGGGCCAGTTCGCGCCACGCCTCGGCCCCAGCGGGCCAAACCTGGACGGCCCTGCGCAATTCGACCACGGCGCGCGAGCCCCGCCCCTGCTCGACGTGGGTGCGCGCATGACGCAAATGCGCCAGGTACTCCGCCGGCGGGTCCTCCGCGCGGGCCAGCGCCGACACCGCGAGCGACAGCGCAAGGCAGGCCGCGGCCCTTCGCCACGCGACCAGCCCCGTCTCCGGGTGCCGCGCGGCGCGGGACGCCGGCGATCCGTCCCATCCCCGGGCCGTCGTGTCCTCGTGCATCTCTCCCTGCCTCCCATGACCCGCACGAAAACGCGCCCGGCGATCCGTTCCGCGATCACCGCCTCCTCGGGCTTGTCGAACGCGTTCGTGAGGCCGAGCGGCTTCCGTAGACGCCCGCCTGGCCGACGACCGGCGCGAAGCGGAATTCGCCGAGCGCCGGATTTCCCGATGCCGTCGCCCAGCTCGCGTTGGCCGGCAACGCGGAGGTGGTGAGCGTGATGACGTCGGCC
>Ga0082335_1003724_pt1 | contig 24516 bp, 28 predicted proteins | sample Subgrocontami58m_FD_72375 | JGI IMG/M metagenome (GOLD analysis project Ga0082335, IMG submission 72375) | Subsurface groundwater microbial communities from S. Glens Falls, New York, USA - GMW37 contaminated, 5.8 m (SPADES assembly) (version 2) ...
ATCGGGGCTTCGCTGGCGCCCATTATCAACGAAATAAAATACGTTTTTGATTTGTATCAAGGCCAGGCCACCAAGCCCGTGGAAAAAATAGTTTTATCAGGCGGATCGGCCTCTTTACCCAATTTGTCAGGTTATTTTGAAGATTTATTCGCCAAGCCGACCATTATCGGCAATCCTTGGGATAAAATAATTTATGACTCGGGCTTAAAAGCGGTTTTGGACGAAGTCGGTTCCCGGATGGCGGTGGCTATTGGTTTGGCGATGAGAGACATTAAGTAATTTTTTTGGTCATTGCGAGCGAATGAAATGAGCGAAGCAATCTCAAATGAGATTGCGGAGCCTGTCCCGAGCGATAGCGAGGGATCGCCCGCCGATACGGCGGGCTCCTCGCAATGACGGTAATTTAAACTCATGAACGACATCAATTTACTGCCGGAAGAATTAAGAGACGAGGAAGAGCGCAAAGTGGGTCAGGCGTCAGCTGGTTCAGAACCGGCGTCCTGGCATTTGCCCGGCAACAATAATCAGAGCAATCCAACCAAGCCGGCTTTGCCAGCGAGGCGGGGTGAGCCGTCCGATAGTGGTTCGGTTTTATCTTCCAAACCCCTAGCAACGGCGACCAAGCTTGATTTTAAGCCCTTGGTGCCAATTTTTGATTTGGACGCGGAAGCAAAAAAATCGCCCTGGCCGGAGGAGTTATCGCCTCACTCTGAAATTCCCACGCTAAAGGCGGACCAGCAAAAATCCAATGGCCCGGAGGCGACTTTGTTTATGCCAAAAAGCGCCAAGCCGAGGTCAGCCCGCCTTGACTCGCGTCAGGCGAGGCCAGGCGGCGGTTTGTTAAGCCGCTTGTTCGGCAAAAAAGCAGCCAAGGGCAAGATTATTCAAAATAAGCTGGATAGTCATGTTTCTGCCTCCGCTTTTGGCAAATCGGTTGACGTTAATTTGATTCCCGAGGGCTCGGATTTGCTGCCCAACCAGCATTTTTATTCTTATTTTATCTACGCCGGCGCTGGCGGCCTGCTTACGGTGGGGCTGATGTTTTTGGGCCTGGTTTTATATCAGCAAAGAATCAACAATCAGGAAAAAGAAGTTACGGCCAAAGTCAACGCCAGCGAGATGATCTATAATCAGCTTAAAGCCAAGGAAGAGGCCTTAAGCGCCTGGTCCAAAAAAGCCGTGGCCATCCAGGGATTGTTTGACAACCATGTTTATTGGACTAATTTTTTTGCCAAGCTGCAAAGCGTGACCAGCCCTGACGTTTATTACAAGGATATTAACACGGCCGTGGACGGTTCGGTGGCGTTGTCGGCCGTGGCCGGCAGTTATTTGGCCGTGGCCAAACAGTATTTGGCTTACCAGCAAGCCGATCAAATAATTAAAGAAGTCGCGATCACCAATATGGCGGGCGACCAGGCGTCAGAGGAAATCAATTTTAGCGTTAAGCTGCGATTTTTTCCCGAGATTTTTTTCTTAACCTTTAATAACGATTAAATGGAGCAAACCGAGAAAAAAAATAAACAAGCGGCCCAGCTGAACGTTTGGCTGAATAAAAATTACAAAATCGCTGCTGGCTCAATTGGCGTTGTGGTAATGCTCGCCGGTTTGTTTTGGCTGGTTTATCCCAAATATCAAACCCTGCGTCAGGTGACGACCGCCAGTTTGCCGGATAAAATCGGGGAACTTAAGGCCCTGGAGGACTACGCGGTCAAGATTAAAGAATTGGAACGGGTGATTGCCGATTGGCAAACTAAAAATCAAACCAAGGTCAAAATTTTGGAGCAGGTTTTGCCCGGTACTCCCAAGGTGCCGGAGTTAATCGCCCAACTGGACGCTTTAGCCAGAGCCAGCGGTTTTACCATTAATTCTTTGGATTTTGCCGAGAGTGAAGCGGGTCAGTTGTCCGGCACAACAGGCGCCGCTGTTACCAAGGCCAAAGTCGCGGTTAATAAGGCCGCCGGGCTGGATGAAATTTTAGATAAAAACATCCGCTTGGTCAACATTAATTTAAATCTGACCGGCGGCGATTATTTGTCTTTTAAAAAGTTTCTGGATCGCCTGGAAAAAAATATGCGTTTGCTGGATGTTGTTTCCATTGATTTCAGCAGTTCCTTATCGGAGGGCACGGATTACGCTTTGGCCTTAAGAACTTATTATTTAATTTCGCCAAACGCGGCTTATTAGCGACGTAGAGCGAAATCCCGCTAAGCGGGACGAGCCGAGGAGCTTATATGTACCCATATGAAAATAATTAAGCGACAGTCAAAAAATCAGGGTTGGGCAGGGCCGGTGGTATGGCTCGCCTTGTTGGTTTTAGTCCTGACCGTCGGTTTTTACCAACTGCCGCCCTTGGCTCAAGGCCAGGCAACGAGTTTGAATTTGAATCAATATCAAAGCGCGCTAACTAAAGTGCAAGCGCTAATCAGTTCTTTGCCGCAAGATATTTTTACCAATCCGTTGTTAGACCGGTTGATTCAGCCGATTCCCATGCCTTTTGAAGCCGGGGCGGTGGGCAACGATAATCCTTTCCAGCTGCCCGAGCCGCCAGAGATTTTGTTACAACAAAGGTAAGTCGTTTTATCACGCCATCCCCACCTAACCTCCCCCTCAAGAAGGGGGAGGAGAGGAGGGGGTCGTCATTTACCAACATGTCCGAGACCAGCAGACAAATTTTAGACGAATTAAAAAAAGGCGGCCAGCTGGACGACCCCTCTTATCAGCGTTATTTAAAACTGGCCGAAGACGAGGATCAGCAGGCCTTGCTGTTAGCTTTAAATGAAGATCCGGCCATTGCCAAAGAAGCCCTGGCCCAGGCCAAAGGCATAGTTTTAGGCATTCCCTATGTTAATTTGGAAGGCAAAGATCTGCCTTTGGCGGTTTTAAAGGTTTTGCCCCAGGATCTGGCGGCCAATTACCAGATGCTGATTTTTGGGCAAGAAGGCAATGTTTTGGAAGTCGGCCTGGTTGATCCGCAAAATTACAAGGCCGTGGAAGCCATTGAATTTTTGGCCCGCAAAAAAAATTACCGGCTTAAATATTTCATTATTTCTTCCGCGAGTTTTACCTTGGGCTATAAAAATTATCAAAATTTAAGAGAGCAGGTCAGCCAGGCCCTGGATTTTGCCGAAGAAAAATTCGCGCCCAAAGACAAAGGCGGTTTGGAGGAGCCGACCAAGCTGGAAGAAATAGTTAAAACCGCGCCCGTTTCCAAAATTGTGTCCGTAATCTTGCGGCACGCCATTGAAGGCGGGGCTTCCGATATCCACATTGAGCCCTACAGCGATAAAAGCCGGGTCAGATACAGGATCGACGGCATTTTGCATACTTCCATTGTTTTGCCCATTTATGTTCATGCGGCCTTGATTTCCAGGATTAAAGTCATGTCCAATTTAAAGATTGATGAAACCCGCGTTCCCCAGGACGGCCGTATCCGCTTAAACATCAACGGGAACGACGTGGATTTTCGGGTGGCCACTATTCCTTTGGTTAATCAGGAAAAAGTGGTCATAAGAATTTTGGAATCGCCCAAAACCGCTCCGACTTTTAGCGAGCTGGGCTTTATGGGCAACCAGTTAAAAGCCATGGAGCGGAACATTAGCAAGCCCAATGGCATGTTTTTGGTGACCGGCCCGACCGGTTCGGGCAAATCCACCACTTTGTTTTCGGCCTTGTCGACGCTAAACAAGGAAGGAGTCAATATCAGCACCTTGGAAGACCCGGTGGAATATTATATGGAGGGGGTCAATCAGTCGCAGGTTAAAAGCGAAGTTGGTTTTACTTTTGCCACTGGCCTGCGGGCTTTGTTTAGGCAGGATCCCAACGTGATTATGGTGGGCGAGATTAGGGACCAGGAGACCTCCAAGCTGGCCATTCATGCCGCCCTGACCGGCCACTTTGTTTTATCCACTTTGCACACCAACGACGCCATCGGCGCGATTCCGCGCTTGATGGACATGGGCGGCGAGCCGTTTTTGCTGGCTTCAACTTTAAATTTGATTTTAGCCCAGCGCTTGGTTAGAAAAATTTGCCCCAACTGCCAAGTCAAAACCGACCTGGCTCCCGAAATTAGGCAGAGTATTGAGGCGGCTTTGAGCGACTTGCCCCAAGAGGTTTGGTACGAGGGAGTTAAAGATAACAAAGCCCGGCAGGTTTACAAAGGCAAGGGTTGCGTCCAGTGCGGCGAAAGCGGCTATAAAGGCCGTTTGGCCATTGCCGAAGTTTTAACTGTCAGCGAAAAAATGCGGGAGATTATTGCCAAGGGCTTTCCGCAAAAAGAAGTGGCCGAAGAATTAAAACTGCAAAAATTCATTAGCATTACCCAGGACGGCTGGATGAAGGTTTTGCTGGGGCTGACCACGGTTGAAGAAATTTTAAGAGTCACTAAGATGGAAGAATAATTAATACTTGTCATCGCGAGCGACCCCGACTTGCCGTAGGCAACGTCGGAGGAGCGTGGCGATCTCGTTACTGGTTTAAGCTTTGAGATTGCTTCGTCGTCCCGACGTTTGCTTCGCAAAGTCGGGACTCCTCGCAATGACGATTATACCCTCGCTCGCTTTAATAAAAAATATATGGCCGACAAACTAAAAATTTTAATCATTGAGGACGACACCTTTTTACTGCAAATGTACTCCACCAAATTGGAGTTGGAGGGTTTTGAGGTGGTTGACGCCACCGACGGCGAAAAGGGTTTAAGGCAGGCCAAAAAAGAACTGCCCGATTTGATTCTGTTGGATCTGATTTTGCCTAAAAAAGACGGCCTGGCCGTGTTGGAAGAATTAAAAAAAGATCCGGCCACCGCGGCAATTCCGGTGATTATTTTGTCCAACATCGGGCAAAAAGAGCAGATTGACCGTTGTTTTGAACTGGGCGCCGTCGACTATATGATCAAGGCCCATTTTATTCCGTCAGAAGTTATTGCTAAGATTGAAAAAACGCTGGAGAAGTTTTAACCACTGTCTTTCTGGAACCCGCCGAAGGCGGGTGAAGCAATCTCAAATGAGATTGCCACGCGCTGAACCGTACGGTTCAGCGCTCGCAATGACACAGACCACTATGTCAACAACCGACACCATCACCATCAACCGCATTTTAAATACCGTGGCCGAAAGAAAAGCCACGGACATTCATTTTGTGGTGGGCAATTATCCCTTTTTAAGAATCAAAGGATCATTAGTGCCCATGGAAGGCGAACAGCTGATTACCCCGGAGGTGATGCGGGGAATCATGAATTTTTTCGTGTCCGAAGAAAAAAAGAAGATATTAGACGTTACCAAAGATTTGAAATATATTTTCGACTGGCTGGGCAAAGTCCGCTTTAGAGTGCATTTGTTTCAGCAGAAAGGCCAATACAGTTTGTCTTTAAAAATGATTGAAGGGCGCGTGGCTTCACTGGCGGATTTGGCTTTGCCTAAAATCGTGGCTGACATGCTTGACTCCAACCAAGGTTTGATTTTTATCACCGGACCGTTCAATTCCGGACGTTCCACCACCGTGGCCGCCATGATTCAACACATCAACCAAACCCGCAGCGAACACATTCTTTATTTGGGCGAACCGGTGGAGCATTTGTTCGTTAACGATAAAAGCATTATTGAACAGAGGGAAGTGGGGGTGGACGTGCCCACTTTTGCCCAAGGCCTGGCTTCGGCCAAAGACGAAGACGTCAATATCGTGGTAACGGCCAAACTGCCGGACAAGGAATCATTGGAGCAGGCCCTGGAGTTGTCCGAATCCGGCCGCTTGGTAATCGGCATTTTGGATTATTATTCGGCCGTAACCGCTTTGGATGGCTTGGTCAGCGAGTTTACAGATGCCAAAGTGCTGTGGGCGCGCAACGTCCTGGCGGATTTTTTAGTGGGCGTAATTGTCCAGCGCCTGGTGCGCGCTGTTGACGGCGAGATGACTCTGGCGGTTGAGGTTTTGACCAATTCGCCTTCGGGCAAGGCCCTGATTAAAGAAGGGCGCTTTGCCCAACTGGAAAGCATTATCCAAACCTCCAAAGCCGAAGGCATGATCAGCTTGGAAAGATCGTTGGTTGAGCTGGTCAATCGCGGCAAAATTAAGCCCGAAGAAGCCATTAACAACGCCGTGGATCCCAAGTCCATGAAAATGCTGTTGAGAAGATAATTAACTTTTGTCATAGCGAGCACGTGAAACGAACCAAGTAATTTCAACGAGATTGCTTCGTCGGTCCCGCTAAGCGGGACCTCCTCGCAATGGCTACGCCATGTCACAATATTCATACAAAGCAAAACGTAAGAACGGCCAGATTTTTGAAGGCGTGGTGGAAGCGCCGGACGAAGATTTGGCGGTGGAGGTCTTGCGCGATCGCGGCCTGGAGGTTGTTTTTTTACAGCAGCTGGCCAAAGAAATCGTCAAGAAAAGCTCTGGTTTTAAACTGCCTTGGTTAGGCGGCAAAATCAAAAGAAAAGAAGTGGTGATTTTTTCCCGCCAGCTGGCGGTCATGATTTCCGCCAATCTTTCGGTGGTGCAAGCCCTGCGCATTATTGTGGCCCAGACCGAACAGCCGGCTTTAAAAGACGCCATTACCGATGTTGCCGATGAAGTGGAAAGCGGCATTAAGCTCTCGGTGGCCTTTGAAAAATATCCCAAAGTTTTTTCCCATTTTTTCGTTTCCATGGTCAGAAGCGGCGAAACCTCGGGCAAATTGGACGAAGTTTTGGAATATTTGGCTGATCAGGAAGAAAAGGATTACGATTTGGTTTCCAAAATCAAGGGCGCCATGATTTATCCGGTTTTTATCATCAGCGGCCTGGCGGTGGTGGGCGTGGCCATGATGATTTTTGTCATTCCCCAGCTGACCGGCATGCTGACCGCTTCGGGCACGGCTTTGCCTTTTTCCACCCGCCTGTTGATTGGAACCAGCGACGCTTTGAGGTTTCAATGGTATTGGTTTGTGATCGGCGCGGCTGTTTTATTTGTCGGTATCAAGTATTTGTTAAATTCCCCTCAAGGCAAACATTTTTTTGACACCGTTAAATTGAAATTTCCGGTTTTTGGCAAACTGTTCCAGATGATTTATCTGGTGCGCTTTACCCAATCGCTTTCCACTTTAACCAAAGGCGGCGTGCCCTTGACGGCGGGCTTAACCATTGTGGCCGAAGTGGTGGGCAATGATTTGTATAAAGGGCTGATAGAACAAACCATTAAAGAAGTGGAAGACGGCAATTCCGTGGCCGTGGTTTTTTTGGAATCGCCCGTGGTGCCCAAATTGGTTTCGCAGATGCTTAGCGTGGGTGAAAAAACCGGCCGCTTGGATCAGGTGTTAGACAAGGTTAGCGGTTTTTACGGCCGGGAAATAGAAAACATGGTGTCTAACATGACTCATTTGATTGAGCCGTTTATTATGGTGATTATCGGTATTGCAGTGGGCGGCATGGTCGCCTCGATTATATTACCGATGTACAACCTGGCCAATCAATTTTAACGTTGGTAGGGGCACAACATGTTGTGCCCCTACGTTTTGCGCCACGTTCATTAATTAGGCGACCAGGCCGCCCCATCAATTTATGTTAATTTAATCCTGATAACCTGTTGATAGGTTGATGGTTTTTCCACAGGACATTGATTTTTGTTAAAAAATGTGCTATAATAATAAATGATTAGGTGTTTTTTAGTTATCCCCACTGAAGCAGATGCTACGTATCGCTTCAGTGCAAGCACAATAATAGACGCATTTCGCGTCGCTTCAGTGCAGGTAGAATCGAGAAATTTACAATTTTACGGCTGAACATCTTTGATCTCATTTTTTTAAAAAATAAAAAAATCAATTTATGAACAAACAAAGGGTTGGTCTCTTCCGCCGGAACATTAGCGGATTTACCCTGATTGAGCTGTTGGTGGTTATTTCCATCATCGGCTTGCTGTCCACTTTAGCCGTTGTTTCTTTAAACAATGCCCGCGCCAAAGCCAGGGACGCGCGCCGGCTGTCGGATTTAAAAGCCGTGCAAACCGCCATGGAAATTTATCGGGATGATAATAACGATTACGTCGTGGATTTAGCGGGCGATAATAAGTGGTCCACCACCATTACCGGTATGAACACCGGTACTGATATTTATTTGCCGGCCGGCGCCCCCATGGATCCCGACCCCACCCGGGCGGTGGGCCAGCTTAACGTTGGTAAAAGCTACGTTTATTGCGTTTCCACGGATTTGACTTTTTATTTGATGCACGCCAATTTGGAGGTCTCGCCGCCGGCCAGCGGCTTAAGCGGCGGTCTTAATCCATTAACTTATCCCGTCGGCAGCTGTGTTAATGCCGCCGGTCCGGTGGATCCGCTTACCGTTGTCTGTGACGGCAATTTGGGTTTTTGCTTAGGCCGTTTGTAATTTAAACTTTAATAAATTATTAACAAAAGGTCGATTGTTAATAAATAAAGTAATAAAAAGAAATTAAAAAAATATGATTAAATCAAATAAAGGTTTCACTCTTATCGAACTTTTGGTGGTTATCGCCATTATCGGCTTGCTTTCAACTTTAGCCGTGGTTTCCCTCAACAACGCCCGTTCCAAGGCCAGGGACGCCCGTAGAACCGCTGACTTAAAAACAATCCAATCGGCCTTGGAGCTTTCCAAAGGCGACAATTCTAACAGCGCCATCTTTGCCATGCCGGCGGCTGGACCTGGAGCTTGGGCTTCTTTGGGCACGAGCGCGTCTTTTCTAGCCAACTACTTGCCCGGCGGCATGCCGGTTGATCCTTCGGGTACTCCTTCGAAGTATAATTTGTGTACCAACAACACAGCTGGCGGTCCGATGAATTATCTGTTGACTGCTACTTTGGAAAATACCACGTCTGTTCCCGGCGGTAGCGTTGGTCTTATTTCCGCTTGGGCGGCTGGTGATTGCCGTGATTCGTTGGATTCCAACCCGTCTACCGTGGCGGCTGGTACTTGTCAAACCGCCGGACTGTTCTGCTTGGGCGATATCAGTAAATAATTGATTTTTCGGTCTTAATAAAAGGCCTTGCCTTCAATCGTCATTGCGAGCCCCGAAGGGGCGCGGCAATCCCGTTGTACTTGGTATAAACATCGGGATTGCGGAGCCTGTCCCGAGCGTAGAGAGGGATCTCGCTCCTCGCAATGACAGTTAGGGGCAAGGCCTTTTTAGTTTGTAAAATTGCTTAAAAAGGCGTAATATTACAGTATGTTTTACGCTTTAATTGCCATTCTGGGCCTGATTGTCGGCAGTTTTTTAAATGCCGTGATTTTTCGGTTAAAGAGCGGGGAACAGTTTGTAACCGGCCATTCCAAATGCCCGAGTTGTAAACATCCTTTGGCTTTTTTAGACCTTATTCCCTTATTCAGCTTTATTTTTTTACAAGGCAAATGCCGCTACTGCCATCAGTCCATTTCCTGGCAATATCCTTTGGTTGAATTAGTTACAGCGCTTGTCTTTATAGTCGGCTATTATCATTTTTTCGGCCTTGAGTCCGCGGCTTTCAGTCCCGAGTATTTAATCTACCTGATATTTTCCTGTTTTCTGATTATTATTTTTGTTTACGATTTTAGATATTATTTAATTCTTGATAAAGTCAGCTTGATCGCTTTAGTCGTTGCTTTTGTTTTAAATTATCTGGCCGGCCGGCCGTTGCTTAACTTGGCTTTAGCGGCTGTGGTGATCGGCGGCTTTTTTTTCCTGCAGTTTGTTATTTCCAAGGGCAAATGGATTGGCGGGGGAGATATCCGTTTGGGCTTGGTGATGGGCGCGATGCTGGGCTGGCCCATGGGTTTGGTGGCTTTGGGCCTGGCTTATCTTATCGGCGCGGCCTTTGGCCTCATTTTAATGGCCTTAAAAAAGAAGGGGCTAAACAGCCAACTGCCTTTTGGCGCGTTTTTGTCTTTAACCACTTGGGCGTGCCTATTGTGGGGGCAAAGAATTTTAGAGTGGTATATGGATAAAGTGTTATAAGTCATCCTGGAGCGACTCCGACTTGCCAAAGGCAACGTCGGAGGAAGCGATAGGATCTACATTGAATTACCCCAAGGTATTTCACAGGAGATTCTATCGCTGCGTCCCGCTTTGGCGGGACTTGCTCCAGAATGACAGATTTAGCTAATTTTATGAAACTAAAAGGTTTTACAGTCATGGAAATGCTGGTTATTGGCGGGATTTTCGTAATCGTGGCCGGCATGGTGTTAGTCAATTTTAAACGCGGCGAAAACAGCACGCAGTTTTTGCTGGCCACTGAAGAAGTCGCTTCCAATATCCGCAAAACGCAAACCCAGACCTTGACCGGTTCAATAGAGGAGCAAATCGTGGCCAGCGGCGGCTTTGGCTTGTATTTTGATCTGGCTCGGCCGGGCCAGTACCTGATGTTTAGGGATAATGGGAATCAAGTTTATGAAAACGGGGTAGATACCCTAATGGCCAGCACCACTTTGCCTAACGGCCTGACCTTTTCCGCTTTAAGCGCTAATCCTTTAACTATAGTTTTTAAACCGCCCAAACCCACCATTTATCTTAACGGCGGAATTATTAACAATAGCGCCGATATTTATTTAACCAGCGACCGGATTAGCGACAAGCGAGGCCATATTAATATTAACCGAATTACCGGACGAATCACGGCGGAGTTGGAGCAGTTATAATTAAGAGATCCTATCACTTCGCCGGGCTTAGCTCGGCTCGTTCCAGGATGACAAATTAAGAGATCCTACCCCCTTCGACTCCCCGCCGAATCGGCGGGTCGCTCAGGGTCCAGGATGACAAATAATGATGAATAAACTTATTAAAAATAAATTCGGATTGACGCTTATTGAAGTAGTGGTGGCTTTGGGCGTGGTTACTACCGGCGTTATCTCGGGGTTGACCTTAACGACCTTTAATTTAACCACCGCAATGTCCAGCGCCACCCGTTTGGTGGCTGCCAATTTGGCCAGAGAGGGCATTGAGGTTATCAGGCAAAAACGCGATTCCAACTGGCTGGCTAATGCTCCTTGGAATCAGGGCATTGTAGAAGCAAATAAATACCGCCTAACCGTTTATTTTAATGAAGCCAGTAATCAATGGACAACCGTCAGCCAGGTGGTTGACATAGCCAATTGTTCTGACTGCCAAATTTATTTAAATCCAGCTACGGGCGTTTATTCCCACAATAATATTGGCACGCTGCCTATTTCCTATAAACGCATGATCGGGTTAAAAGAAATTTGCTGGCAGGCAGCAGTCAGCGCCGAAGTGATTTTGGCGGCTGGACAAAAATGCGCCGACGTTAACCAGCCCTTGGTGGGCTATGAAGTGGAAAGTTTGGTGACCTGGACTGAAAACAGCCGCGCTCACAGTTTAAGCGTGGTGGATAGGTTGTATGATTGGAGATAACGCATCATTGTCATTGCGAGCCCGCCGATTCGGCGGGCGAAGCAATCTCGTCGAGATTGCTTCGTCGCTCGTCTTTGACTCGCTCCTCGCAATGACAGGTAGAATATAATAATTAGCGATTATGTTGAGAGAGCTAAAAAATAATAAATTCGGATTTACCTTAGTTGAAGTAATTGTCGCTTTGGGTATTTTTTCCATTGCCACGACTTATTCGGTCAGCATTTTTGTCCAAAGCAATCAGGTGCAAAAGCGCACGGCTAACGAGCAACGGCTTCAATCAGACGCTCGCTATGTTTTGGAAGTGATGGCCCGTGAAGTCCGTTTGGGGCATCTGGATTACGCCTATTACGCCGCGCAAGGAATTTCCTTGGCCAACATGCCTTTAACGCAAGGCAATGCGATTTTGGCGGTCAGGGACGTTGATAACAATCAAATCCTGTTCAGAAGAGGGCAAAACGGCGCGCGCTACGTGGCGCAGGTTTTTTCCGGCGGCGTTTGGCTGGATATTACGCCGGAGGACTTAAACGTGGCCAGATTGTCCTTTTATATCGCGCCAGCCAATGATCCGCTGGTTTGGAGCGACGCCTTGGCCGACTATCCGTCCGATATCCAGCCCTTGGTAACCATTGTCTTGGAAACCGAGAGTTTGCATGAAGACGTTCAGGGCACTTCCAATATCTCCTATTTACAGACCACCGTAACCGAGAGGAAGTATATGAGGTAATTAAGTGTCATTGCGAGTCCGAGCGTAAGCGAGAGGCGCGGCAATCTTAAATAATGAGATTGCTTCGTCGGCCAGCTTAGCTGGCCTCCTCGCAATGACAGGAATATTTATGACTAATAACTCATCACCAGCAGGATCGGCGTTGCTACTCGCTATGTTAATTATGGCTAGCATTGTGACGGCCTCGGCCGCCACCAGCCGTTTAGTTATAAACGAAGTTTTACAGTCATTTCAATTGGATAAATCAATCGTGGCTTTTTATGCGGCCGAGGCCGGCGTGGAACGGGGTTTATACCAAGCCCGCCATTTTGACTTTAACGCCACCGAGTTTAATCAGCTGGCCGCTGATTTGCCCAACAACAGCTCTTACCAATTGGTAGCCAAAGGCGCTGAAGACGCGCTGTACGCTTCGCTTAACCAGGACGAATCCTATCAAGTTGATTTATTTGACGCCAACGGTTTAAGCGTTTTAGCCAATCCCATCAGATCTTTAAGAATCAGTTGGACAGGCGTCGGCAGTTGGCTGGAAATAAAATGGACGCCTTGGACCACGAGCGGGGTTTTAGATAATCCCCAAAGCGTTAAAGTCAGCCAGGTTTCTTCGCCCTACACCCTTCAGCTTTATGATTCTACGGCTTATCTTTACCGCGTGCGCCTTATTGCCCGCAACGCGTTGGCCAGCAACATTCAAATTACCGCTTACAACAGTTTGGGCGTTCAAGTACCTATTCCCGGCCGGGTTTCCATCAAGGGTTTGGGCAAATACCCGGTCAATTCCGCTCAAGCGAGCGCTCAAGCCATTTTAGTGACCATGCCGCAAAAATCTCCTGTTTCCGGTTTGTATGATTATGTTTTGTATAGTGAAGAGGATATTAAGAAGGAAAATTAGCAAGCGACGGTACAAAAGCCCAAGTCGTCATTGCGAGCCCCGAAGGGGCGCGGCAATCCCGTTGTACTGGTATAACATCGGGATTGCTTCGTCGCTTTCGCTCCTCGCAATGACAGTAGTGGCTTTTGTACCGTCGCTCGCTTAAATCAAATGAATAAAACTGAAGCAAAAATAAGAATTGCCAAATTGCGCCGAGAAATTGATCATCATCGCTATCTTTATCATGTTTTGGATAAACAGGAAATTTCCGACAGCGCCCTGGACTCGTTAAAGCACGAGCTTTTTTTGCTGGAACAAGAATATCCCGATTTAATCACGCCCGATTCGCCCACCCAAAGAATCAGCGGCCGGCCGTTGGATAAATTCAACAAGGTCACCCATTCCCAGCCCATTTTATCGTTACAAGACGTTTTTAGCGCGGAAGAAATCGTCAAGTGGGAAGAAAAAAATCAAAAAATCGCGCCCGGGCCATACGATTATTTTTGCGAGCTTAAGCTGGACGGCCTGACCATGGTGTTAACTTACGCGAACGGAATTTTTACCCGTGGCGCCACTCGTGGCGACGGTCAAACGGGGGAGGATGTGACCCAAAATTTAAAAACCATTGAGTCGATTCCCCTCAAGTTAAATGGAGATTTTAAGGTCGGCGGTCAAAAATCAATTTTGCCTAAAACGTTTGAAGTCAGAGGCGAAGTGGTAATGACCAAAAAGGTTTTTGCCAAGATCAACCAAGAGCAGGAACAGGCGGGTTTGCCAACATACGCCAATCCCCGCAACGTGGCCGCCGGTTCCATCAGGCAGTTGGATTCAAAAATCGTCGCTTCCAGAAAATTGGAATTTTTCGCTTTTGAAATTATTACCGATGTCGGACAAAAAACTCACGCTGAAGTTCATCAAATTCTGGGTCAGCTCGGTTTTAAAACCGACCCCAACAGCCAATCTTGTTCAAACCTGGGAAAAGTCGGGGCCTATTTAAAAACCTGGGAAAAGCACCGGCAGGATTTGGCCTATCAAACCGACGGCGTGGTTATTGTGGTTAATGATATTGCCGTGCAAAACAAACTTGGTTTTGTTGGTAAAAATCAGCGCTGGATGGCGGCTTATAAATTTTCAGCCGAACAGGCCACCACCAAGGTCTTGGAGATCAAAGTTCAGGTTGGCCGGACTGGCGCCTTAACGCCGGTGGCCGTGTTACAGCCGGTGCGCCTGTCCGGTTCCACGGTTTCGCGCGCCACTTTGCATAATCAGGATGAAATAGATCGCTTGGATATCCGGCTCGGCGATACGGTGATTGTGCAAAAAGCCGGCGATATTATTCCCGATATTATGCGGGTTTTGCCAAAGTTAAGGACTGGCAAAGAAAAAAAATTCAGCATGCCTAACCAGTGCCCGATTTGTTTAAGCGCGGTTGTTAGGCCGGCTGGCGAAGTCAATTTTTACTGTTCTAATGCCAAATGTTTTGCCGTGGAATTGGAGAAAATCATTCATTTTGTTTCCAAAAAGGCCTTTAACATGGACGGCCTGGGTCCAAAAATCATCGGCGCCCTGATTAACGCCGGTTTGATTATTACGGCGGCGGATTTATTTAAATTAAAGGAAGGCGATTTGGCCCCCCTGGAGCGTTTTGCTGAAAAAAGTTCCCAGAATCTTATTGAATCCATTCATCAGTCCAAAAAAATTTCTTTGGCCCGGTTTATTTACGCTTTGGGCATCAGGCACGCGGGCGAAGAAACCGCCGTTGATCTCGCCAAACACTTTGGTTCCTTGGAAAAACTGGCTACGGCTTCACCGGCAGATTTTGAATCCTTGCCCGATGTGGGTGGAGTAATGGCCCAGAGCATTTGGCAATATTTTAATGCCTCGGCCAACAAAAAATTTTTGGCGGAATTGCATCAGGCGGGCGTTGAGGTTTTAAAGCAAGAGATCGCCAAGACGTCGGCTAAATTAGCCGGGCAAACTTTTGTTTTAACCGGTTCTTTGGAATCCTTATCCCGCGATTCCGCCAAAGCCAAAATCAGGTCAGCGGGCGGTGAAATTTCCGAGTCCGTCAGTAAAAAAACGGCTTATGTTATTGTCGGTTCCGAGCCCGGGTCAAAGCATGAAAAAGCCAAGAAATTAGGCGTTAAGATTTTAACGGAAGCTGAATTTTTGGATTTGTTGAGATAACTATGGTTAAGGTTAAAGCAACCTTTATTTAAATTGTCAAGAATCCTTATTATTTGGTAGAATAAGACATATGCTAACTATTGAAGGAGTTAATAAATTGGCTAAACTGGCCAGAATTGAGCTGACGGCTGATGAGGAAATAAAATTCGCCAAAGAAATTTCCGCCATTCTTGGTTTTGTGGATCAACTGCAAAAAATCAAGGTGGCGGACGATTTGGTTTCAGATGACGGTCAGGAAAATAATTTACGCGCCGACATGGTTATTGGCATTTCCACGGCCGAACAGTCGGAATTAATTAATCAAGCCCCCGAAGTTGAAAATAATTTAATTAAAACGAAGCCCGTTTTTTAGACCACCCCTTGCATCCCCTCCTTATTAAGGAGGGGACTTGAGGGGAGGTAAAAATATGTCATTTTCCTATTTAACAATTTCCCAAGTTAAAACCGGCCTTAAGCATAAGGATTTTTCCTGCGTGGACTTGGTCAATTATTATTTGGGGCAAATCAGCAAACAGCGCGATTTAAATTCGTTTATCACGGTCATGTCCGCTTCTGCCCTGGATCAGGCCAAAAAAGTGGACCAGAAAATCGCCAGTCGTCAGGAACTAGATAAGCTGGAAGGCGTGCCCATTGCCATTAAAGATTTGATTTTAACCAAAGGCGTTAAAACCACGGCTTCTTCCAAAATTTTAGCCAACTATGTCGCGCCTTATGACGCCACAGTCGTTTCCCGTCTTAAAGAAGCGGGCGCGATCATCTTGGGTAAAAACAACTGCGATGAATTTGCCATGGGTTCTTCCAATGAAACCTCGGCCTTTGGTCCGGTGTTAAACCCCTGGGATAACTCACGCGTGCCCGGCGGTTCTTCAGGCGGTTCAGCGGCCGCCGTGGCCGCTGACGAGTGCGTTTTTGCCATTGGCACCGATACGGGAGGTTCTATCCGCCAGCCAGCCGCTTTATGCGGGGTAACGGGCTTAAAACCGACTTACGGCCGGGTCAGCCGTTACGGCTTAATCGCCATGACTTCTTCATTGGATCAAGCCGGGCCGATTACTCGATCGGTGGAAGACAGCGCCATGGTTTTAAACGTCATTGCCGGCCAGGATAATTATGACGCGACTGCTTCAGCCAAACGCGTGGAAAATTATCTGTCCGCTTTAAGCCAAAACATCAAAGGCCTTAAAGTCGGCTTGCCCAAAGAGTATTTTGCTGAAGGAATTTCCAGTGAAGTAGCCGCGGCTATTTCCCAGGCCATAAAAAAAATTGAAGATTTGGGGGCCCGGGTTGAGGAAGTCAGTTTGCCTCACACCTCTTTTGCTTTGGCGGTTTATTACGTTATTTTACCAGCCGAGGCGGCCAGCAATTTAGCCAGATTTGACGGCATTCGTTACGGTTTTAGAAGCGAAGTCGCGCGAAATTTAAGCGAAATCTACCATAAAACCAAGGCCGAGGGCTTTGGGCCCGAAGTCAAGCGCCGGATAATGATTGGCACTTACGTTTTATCGGCCGGTTATCAGGAGGCCTATTATTTGCGGGCCAAAAAAGTCCAAAATTTAATCAAGCATGAATACGCGGAGGTTTTTAAAAAAGTTGACGCGCTGTTGACCCCGACCAGCCCGACCACGGCTTTTAAATTGGGCGAAAAATCCGGCTCGCCTCGAGGAGCCGCAGGCGAAGCGGGCGATCCTTTAACCATGTATTTAGCCGATGTGTTTACGGTTTCGGCTAATATCGCGGGTTTGTGCGGCATTTCCCTGCCAGCCGGCTTTGACAAGAATAATTTGCCGATCGGTTTGCAAATTTTAGGCGCGCCCTTTGCCGAAAGCCAAATTTTGCGCTTGGCTTACAATTATCAGGAAGCGACCGACTGGCATAAAAAACATCCGGTTTAAGGTCGGCGCGGCAAAATATATTTTCTTGCCTCCGGAACTCGTGCCCTCGCTGCCGTCCAGCTTCGCTGGCCGTAGCTCGGTCACTCACACAAGTCCTCGGCTGCTAAAATATATTTTGCCGCGCCTCCCTATCTCTAACCAACCTATGCCTTTAACAACAGATATTAATCAGCAAGTTCCTCAATTACCAATCCGCAAACGCTGGTATAAGCGCTGGTGGGGGATTGTCATTATTTTAATTTTGGCTTATTGGCTGATAACCAGCTTGCTTTTATGGCTCTCGCCAAAAGATTCTGACAATGACGGTCAGCTTAAGACCGGAGAAGCCACTAATCGGGTTGCCGAGGAAAAACTCTATCTTAACACGGCTGATGATCCGGCCGTGGGCGATAAAAAAGCCAAAGTCCGCATCGTGGAGTTTTCCGATTTTCAGTGTCCGTATTGCCGGCAGTCCTTTCCCGTGGTTAGGGAAATTTTAAATAAGTATCAGGATAAAATTTATTTTGTTTATCGCGATTTTCCGGTTACCACCACGCATCCGGAGTCGCTTAAGGCCGCCGAGGCCGGCCAATGCGCCCACGATCAGGGCAAGTTTTGGCCAATGCACGATAAAATTTTTATCAATCAGGAAAATATTTTGCCTCAAGATTTAAAAAATTACGCCCAAGCAATCGGCCTGGACACGGTCAAATTCAATGACTGCCTGGACAGTGGCAAATATGAGGCCGAGGTCAATCAGGATTTTCAGGACGGGGTCAATTTGGGCGCGGTGGCCACTCCGACTTTTTTCATTAACGGCTATCGGGTCAGCGGCAGCATTCCTTTGGAAGTTTTTATCAAATTGATTGAACAAGGGCTTAAGGAAGGTCTGTAAAATTCGTTTGCCAAAATGTTCTTAATTTTGCTATAATCTGTCTGTCATTTCGACCGAGCCGAGTTAAACTCGGCGAGCGGAGAAATCCCTTATAGTTTGATGCAACTTAATGTTTAAGGGATTCCTCGACTCCCCCGAAGAAGCGCTTGCGCGCTTTACGGGGTCGCTCGGAATGACAATATTATTCATTAAATAAATATCATCAAATCTATGTCGTTACTTAAAAAATATTGGTGGGCGATCGCTTTAGTCGCTTTATTCATTGTTTTGTACTCTGTCTTTTTTAGCGGCTCCAAGGTGGAATATGCCGAGTTAAATATTGATCCGCATCTTCAAGGCAATCCTGAATCCAGCGTGGTGCTGGTAGAGTTTTCCGATTTTCAGTGTCCGGCTTGCGGGCTGGCTTTCCCTTTGGTTAAAGATATTTTGGCTAAATACGGCGATAAAATAAAATTCCAGTATCGGCATTTGCCGCTCACCAGCCTCCATCAATACGCTTATCGCGCGGCCGAAGCCAGCGAATGCGCCGCCGACCAAGGCAAGTTTTGGGAATATCACGATTTATTATTTGACAATCAAAAATCGTTAACCCGTGCCGATTTAAAGTTATACGCCCAAAGAGTGGAAGGTTTGGATGTGGAATTATGGCAGGACTGCCTAAGCTCCGGCGTTAAGCGAAAGATTGTTGACGCCGATTTGGACGAAGCCAAAAAGCAGGGTTACAATTCCACCCCCACTTTTTTACTGAACGGCCAAAGAGTCAGCGATTGGTCTTTGTTGCCCCAAATAGTTCAGCAAATGATTGAACCGCTGGTTCCCTTAAGGCAAGCCACTTCCACTGTTCAATAGGAGTAGATTGTGATTCGCGCGGCAGGCAATACTTAACATGAAACATTTAGCGTATAACTTTTATTTGTTTCATGATTTATGCTTTATGTTTAATGTTTTCCATGTTTAATTTTTTACATTCTTTTTTGCCCTCTCCAATACTCTTGGATTTAGGTATAATCAAGATTCACTGGTACGGCCTGCTGATCGCGGCGGCCGTATTTTTTTGTTTGTGGCTTGCTTTGAGGTTATCAAAAAAGGCCTTGCTACCCGAAGATCATATTTTTAATTTAGCTTTTTATTTGGTTCTCTTTGGTTTAATCGGGGCTCGTTTATGGCACGCGCTGTTTTATAATTTTTCTTATTTTTCCGCCCAACCTTTGGACATCTTTAAGGTTTGGCAAGGGGGCTTGGCCATTCACGGCGCGATTTTAGCCGGCCTAATTACCTTAATTGTTTATTGCCGCAAGCATCATTTGTTTTTTTGGGGCGTGTCGGATATTTTGGCCGTGGTTTTGCCGCTGGGGCAGGCCATTGGCCGAGTCGGGAATTATTTTAATCAGGAACTGTTCGGTTTGCCTTGTAATTATCAATGGTGTATTCCCATCACTCCCGCCAATCGGCCCGACCAATACCTTGGTTTTGCCTATTTTCAGCCGGTTTTTTTATACGAATCCTTATTGGATTTTATTCTTTTCGCAGTTCTGCTTGGTCTTTTTAAATTTAAAAAAATAATTCCCGGCCAGCTCACTTTATTTTATCTGGGCGGTTACGCGGTTATTAGATTTTTTACGGAATTTTGGCGCTGGGATTCGGCCCGGCCGGGGATTTTAAGCTGGGTTCAATGGCTGTGTCTGGTCGTGATGCTGGCCGTTTCTTTGGGTCTTGTCAAACGGAACAAAATGCATTATAATTGACCAAGTTAATATTTAGTAAGCGCTGACGCGGGACGGTAGTTCAGTTGGTTAGAACGCTTCCCTGTCACGGAAGAGGTCACGGGTTCGAGTCCCGTCCGTCCCGCCATGAAGTATTTGCTAAGCACTGCTTTGGCCATAGGCCGACCAGCCTATGGCTGGGGTTAGAAATTAGTTTGAATAAAAAATAGTTTACTTTATCTAAAAAATCTGCTACCATATCCGCATAAGTTTGTTTAGTTAATAAATAAACTTATTTTTATTTATGATTGAAGATAAGATAATTCCTCTGCCTTGGCTAAAAAGGGCGTTTGATTTGTTAATCAGCGGCTGTTTTTTAATTATGACCGCCCCGCTATTTTTAATTATTTTTTTAGCCATTAAAATTGAAGGCCTAATAGATCCCGATTCTGGAAGCCGATTTTTTTATCGGGAAATCAGGATTTCCCAGAGCCAGCCCTTTTATTTTTATAAGATTAGAATTTTTAAGCCGGCAGTTTTAATCAGAACGCTTAGCCAAGAGGGTTTTGTGCACACCAAGCCGCTGGAACAGAATCTGGCTAATTTAACTCGGGTGGGAAGAGTGGTTAAAAAATTTTATTTAGACGAATTGCCCCAGCTGTTTTGTATTTTAAAGGGGGAGATGAGCTTAGTCGGCCCGCGTCCGTGGAATCCGGTTGATTATCAAGCAGAAATCCAGCGGGGCGTTTATCGCAAAAAAGTAATTAAAGCCGGTTTAACCGGCTTAGTTCAAATTGCCAAGAGTAAAAATGGCAATCATCAGCCCGGCCTTGATTTAGACGAGCAATACATTGATTTGGTTAAAACCCTTTCGCCGTTTAAGCTGTTATTGCTGGATGTTTGGATTTTATGCCAATCATTTAAGCTGATATTAAAGGGGGAAGGATTATAGAGGTGGTTACAAAACTATTTCGTCGCGCCCTCCTTAAATAAAAAACACCCTCTGATTTAGAGGGGTTTTTAGTTTAAACGATTATTTAACCTGGCTGACGATTTTGGCAAAGATCTCGGGTTTATTTTCGGCCAGTTGGGCCAAGATTTTCCGGTCCAGTTCAATTTTTTTCTTTTTCAGCTCGCCCATGAACTTGCTGTAGTTTAGGCCCTGCGCCTTAAGAGCGGCGCTGATGTTGATCTGCCATAAGCCGCGCGCGGCTCGCTTTTTGTTGCGCCTATCGCGGTAGGCGTAAACGCCGGCTTTTTTAATGGCCGGCTTGGCCAGTTTGATTTTCTTTTTGCGGCCCCACATGTAGCCCTTGGCTTTAGCCAGCAGGACTTTTCTTTTTTTGGCTCGCACTCGGCCTCGTTTGACTCTCGGCATAGTTTAATAGGTTAATGGAGTTACGGATTAAGAATAAGGTATCAGTTTTTTAATGTTGGCGCGGTTGACGTTGGACAAAGTGTGGTCGCGTCTTTTATTGCGGGTGGTGTTGCCCCGTTCGCGGGCGTTAAAGTGATTTTGGCCCGCGGTGGTGGTTTTAATTTTACCCTTTTTGGTTAGGCGCACTCTTTTGCTGATGGTTTTTTTTGTTTTAAGTTTTGGCATAATAATGTTGTCATTAAACTTGCTTAGGGGCGATTAAGACCGCAATTTGTCCGCCCTGACGCTTGGCCGGGCTTTCCACAACAAATCGCGCTTCTTGGGCCAGCAAATTAATAAATTCGTTGATTTTTTCAAAAGCGTCGGCGTTGAATTTTTTCTCGCGGCCTTTGAGAATCATTTCAATTTTGACTTTATCGCCTTTGCTTAAAAATTTTATGGCCTGCTCTTTGCGGAAAGCCAGGTCGTGCTGGCCGATTTTGTAAGAAATGCGGATGCCCTTAGTGTCGGTTTTTTTTACGTTCTGCTTGGCTTCCTGCTCTTTCCTTTTTTGCTGATATTGAAATTGGCCGTAGTCCAAAAGCTTGGCTACGGGCGGTTCGCTTTTAGGGAAGACCTCCACCAGATCAAAGCCACGATCTTCGGCCAGAGTAATGGCCTGACGGGTTTCCATCACGCCGATCTGCTCGCCTTTTTCGTCAATCACCCTAACTTGCGGCGCGCGGATGCGGAAGTTAATCCTAAAAATATCCTTGGCCGGAACGAATTTTTTTCTTCTGCCTTTGGTTCTAAGCATTGGTATTATACCTAACGTTTTTTAGATAGTGTTTTAGTTGTTTATTAATATATTTTTTCCCTGAACCGCTTTTTAAAAATAGTTCTCTTCCAGTAGCATCATCTTTATTTAAATACATTTCATAATAGATTAGCTTTAAAGGTCTTCTATTTTTAGTTGACTCAACTAAGCCCTCACTATGGTATTTTAAACGATTTTTTAAATTCGTTGTATATCCAGTATAGAATTTTAAATCTTTTAAACTTAACAAAATATACACGTAAAACATAATCGCTTTTCTTAACTAATTATGTTGCGCCACGTAAAGTCGCTTCATCCCGTAATACGGGATTCGCGACCACGTGGCAATCCCGTGATGCGCCAAAGGCGCATTTTACGGGATGGTGGAGATGGCGGGTATTGCGCCCGCGTGTAACCGGTTCAAATTAAAACTTCTACTAGAATAGTCCTTTTTTAATTTCAAGCCAACCGTTTAAAAGAACAAAATCAATTGGCCCAAGCTTTAAGTGTTTTTGAAAGCCAAGCTAAAGCGACCCGGATTTCTAGCCCGAAAATATGACACCCACTGCCGGCTATCAGGCGTTGCCGGAGAGGATGGTTGCGAGCTTATTAAGCTACAACGGCAGCTAAAGCAGGAAAGCTGAAAGCGTTCCTTAATTTAGCTATAAAGTTCTTGGCATTTATCCAAGTTGATGATTTTTTAAGGTAGTTTCATCAACTACCTCTAGCCGTTCTAAGTTTGAAGCGAGTTAGCAAATAAAAACATCCCCTCGAACGTTGAGCTACCCCCGACGTATGATGTCAGGGTTCGCGATTTATTTCATTAATCGTTGTTTGCTTCTTTCAAATTCACGCTTCTTTATTGATTCTCGTTTGTCAAATTTCTTTTTGCCTTGGCCCAAGCCGATTTCCAACTTGACCAATCCTTGAGAAGTATACGCTAGCATGGGCAGGATTGTCAAGCCCTTTTGCCTGATTTTGCCCACTAATTCGTTAAGCTCCTTTTTATTTAAGAGGAGTTTGCGGTTTCTTAAGGGGTTGTAACTGTCTTGGGCGTAACCGGCTTTGCTGTATTTGGGAATATGGGCGCTAATGAGCCAGGCCTCTGGCAATTTGGCGCCCGGCCGGCTCAACAAAGAAACGTAACTGCCTTTAAGGTCAAAATGGCCTAGTTTAACGGCCTTAACCTCGGGTCCGGTCAGCTTTATGCCGGCCTGCCATTTGGCCAGGATGTTATAATCAAACAAAGCCCGCTTGTTTTCAGCCAGGGTTTTTTTGGACATACCCCAATAATACCCTAATCTTATCATGTTGAAAAGCTGTTCATACTGGCGGTTTGTTTAAAAGAGGCGGTTTAACTATAATGTAGTCAACATTAATACCTTAAATGAAGCTGATCAAAGAACAACTTAAAGAAATTGTCGGCAACGCGCTGGCTAAAGTTGATCCGGTTTTGGCCAACAGCGCTGTTGAAGTGGATTATCCGGTAAACGAAAAGTTCGGCGATTACACGGTTAACGTTGCTTTAAAAGCGGCCAAGCTGGTCAAGGGATCGCCAATGGAACTGGCCCATAAGCTGGTCAAACTTTTATTGTCCGATCAGGAAGTTAACCGTTTATTTGGCAAGATTGCCACGGTCAAACCCGGCTTTATCAATTTTTATTTTAGCCCTGTTTTTTTATCCGCCAAAGTTTTGGAAATTTTGAAACTCAAGGCCCAATACGGACGCTCCGATTTTGGGCAGGGTAAAAAAATCCAGCTGGAATTTATTTCGGCCAATCCCACCGGACCGTTAACCGTGGGCAATGGCCGGGGCGGATTTTTTGGCGACGTGTTGGGCAATGTTTTGCGTGCCTGCAATTTTAACGTAACCAAGGAATACCTGATTAATGACGCCGGCAACCAGATTGCCTCTTTAGGACACTCGGTTTTAAAAGACGAACAGGCGGTTTATCAGGGCGGCTACATTGATGATTTGCATGAGCGAATTAAGGGCAGCGATCCTTATCAAGTGGGCCAGCAGGCGGCTAAAATAATTTTGGATGAACTGCTTAAGCTGACCATTGAAGAGGGGATGAAGGTAAAATTTGACCAGTGGTTTTCGGAAGATAAAGAGTTAAGGCAGACCAAAAAAATAGACGCGGTCATAGAGCGGTTGAAAAAGGAAAATTATCTGTACGAGCAAGACGGCGCCTGGTGGTTTAAATCATCCGAACACGGCGATACCCGCGATCGGGTGCTGGTCAAAAGCAACGGCGAGTTCACTTATTTGGCGCAGGACTTTGCCTATCTGATCAGCAAGTTTAAGGAAAGAAAATTTTCCCAGGTGATTAATATCTGGGGAGCCGATCATCATGGCGACGTGCCGGGTCTGCTGGCCGCGGCCGAGGTGTTGGGTTACGCTGGCCAACAGGAAGTTATCTTAATGCAGTTTGTGAGATTATTGAAAGACGGGCAGGAGGTTAGGATGTCCAAGAGGCGCGGAACCTACGTAGCTATGAGCGAGTTGTTGGAAATGGTCGGCCATGACGCGGTCAGGTTTTTATTTTTGATGTACTCCAATAACACGCACATCAATTTTGACCTTAATCTGGCCCAGGAAAGGTCGGAAAAAAATCCGGTTTATTACGTGCAGTACCCCTATTCCAGAATCATCGGCATCCCAGGGCAAAAGGAATCAGTTGAGGCAAAGACCAGGGAGGCCTCATTGGAGTATAAGCACGAGGCGGAACTTTCCTTAATTAAATTGTT
>Ga0082335_1003725_pt1 | contig 24505 bp, 18 predicted proteins | sample Subgrocontami58m_FD_72375 | JGI IMG/M metagenome (GOLD analysis project Ga0082335, IMG submission 72375) | Subsurface groundwater microbial communities from S. Glens Falls, New York, USA - GMW37 contaminated, 5.8 m (SPADES assembly) (version 2) ...
GGGCGCCCGCGGAGCAGCCGCGGCGCCATCGCCGAGCGATCGAGGTGCCAGGCGGGGCGGCCCGGCGGGTCGACGAGGGTCCACGTCGGCTCGTCCGGCTTGGTGGCCTTCCAGAGCACGAAGTCGCGCGCATCTTCCTTCGCGTAGTTGTCGGTGTCCACGCGCGCGCCCGGCTTCATCCCCTCGTGATCCAGATGCGCCAGTTGCCCATAGGTGGGCATCGTCGAGATCTTGAAATAGATGGAGCCATCGCTGACGTAGGTGTGCCCGTTCTTCTCGAGCGCGCGGATGAGATCCGCCATCGCCTGAAGATTGGCCTCGTCGGTCGCGCGCGGTGTCTCTTCGACCTGCTCGAGCCCCAGCGTGCGCGCGTCCTCGCGGAACGCGGCAATGTATTGATCGGTGTACGCGCGGAGATCCATCCCGGCCTTCTGCGCGCCGAGGATCGTCCGGTCGTCCACGTCGGTGAAGTTCATCACCTGGCGCACCTTGTAGCCGAGGAGGTACTTCAGGGTCCGGCGCAGAACGTCCGTGCAGATGAAGGTCCGGAAGTTGCCGATGTGCCCGCGCGCGTACACCGTGAGGCCGCAGGTGTACATGCGGACGGTGTTGTCGGCGCCGGGTGCGAAGGGCTCCTCGCGGCGTGTCAGCGTGTTGTAGAGACGCATGTGGTTTAGGAGGCTGGCAGGGGACGGGTTGTGCGCCACTCGGAACTGCCGTCGCCCGCGACGACGACCTGCAGCTCGCCGTCGCGGGCCAGAAATCGCACGGCGCACCGCCGCTGGCCGTTGGCGGCGCGGTCCGCGAGCGCGGCGCTGAGCACGCTCGTGAGCTCGTCAGCGGCGAGGGCCGCGAAGCCGACGTGACCGAGCACCGCCCGGGCCAGCTCGTCGAGCATCCGGTCACGTTCCGGGTCGCCGGACGTCTCGAGCGCGAAGAAGAAGTCGTGATCGGACACTGCCGGAATTCTACAGTGAAAGACGACCGAACAGCACGCGCGCGCGCCGGCAGTCGGCGTCGATCTGGGCGCGCAGCGCGTCCAGCGATTCGAAGACCCGCTCGTCCCGCAGGCGCTGCACGAAGCCGACGCGAATCGACTGGCCGTAGAGATCGCGCTCCAGGTTGAAGATGTGCGTCTCGACCACCGTGCGGCCCGACGTGTCCACGGTGGGTCGCGTGCCCACGTTGGTGATCGACGGGTGCACGATCTCCCCGATCCGGGTGGTCGTGGCGTACACCCCGAGCGGCGGCAGCAGCTCGTTTTCCGTACGGAGATTCGCCGTCGGGAAACCCAGCGTGCGCCCGCGCTGGTCGCCGCGCATCACGGTCCCGTCGATAAAGTACTCGTGGCCCAGGAGCGCTCCCGCTTCGTCCACGCGGCCCTCGCTGACGAGACGCCGGACGCGGGTGCTGCTCACCACGAAGTCCTTGTAGCGGATCGGATCGATTTTCTCCGCCTTGAAGCCGTAGCGGCTGCCGAGCACGCGCAGCAGCGAGAAGTTGCCGACCCGGTCGTGTCCGAACAGAAAATTCGCGCCGACCCAGACCTCGGCGACGTGCAGCCAGTCGACGAGGACCGTGCGGACGAACATTTCCGGGTCCCAGCGCGACAGCTCCGGCGTGAAGCGGACGACCGCGGCGCCCTGCACGCCGGCGGCGGCGAGGGCCTCGAGCTTCTGCGCCATGGTCATCAACAGCGGAGGCGCCTTGTCGGGCCGGACGACCCGCGGCGGATGCGGATCGAACGTCATGACGACGGAGGTGGCCCCGCGCTCACCGGCGACGCGCTGGAGGCGGTCGAGGATCTTGCGATGTCCGCGGTGGAGGCCGTCGAAGTTGCCGAGCGCGAGCACCGGGTGCGCCCACCGCGCGGGCCGCGCGTCCTCGGGAAAATGGATGACGTCCATGCGACGACGATCAACGCAGAGCGCGCAGAGAAGGCCTGTTCTCTGCGGGTTCAGGGGGTTCTGCGTTCATCCGTGGATCTCCAACACGAGGCCATCATAAGCCAACTCCACGCCGGCCGGCAGTTGCGCGTTGGTCTCGGCGTGTCCGAGATCGTGGCAGATGTGCGTGAAGTACGCGCGCTCGGTGCCGAGCCGCGCGACGATCTCGATCGCTTCCCCGACGCTGAAATGCGTGGCGTGCGGACGACGACGCAGCGCGTCGAGAATCACCGTGCGGACACCCTCGAGCAGCGGCCACGACTCGTCGGGAATGCGATTGCAGTCGGTGAGATACGCGAACGAGCCGATGCGGAAGCCGAGCACCCCCATCCGGCCGTGCAGGAGCGGCACCGGCACCACCTCCACGCCGCCGAGCGTGAACGCCCCGCCGATCCGGCACAACGACAGCTGCGGGATGCCGCCGCCCGGCTGGCGCGGCGGCTCGAAGACGTACGCGAACATGCGCCGCAGGTTCGTCAGCGTCTCTGCGTCGGCGTAGCAGGGAATCGCCGCCTTCTGCATCTGGTTGTACCGCCGCACGTCGTCGAGCCCGAAGACGTGATCGGCGTGGCTGTGGGTGAACAGGATGGCGTCGACGCGGCGCACGTGGTGCGCGAGCGCCTGCGCGCGCAGGTCCGTCGAGGTGTCCACGAGAATGGAGCGGACCGCCCCGGCGAAGGCGGAATGCGCGCCGGGCGCCGCCTCCGCGCCGTCGGCGCGTCCGCTGGCCTGGGGGCTGCCCGCATCCGACTCGATTTCGATGAGAATCGACGGCCGGCTGCGGCGGTCGCGTGGATCCGGCGATCGGCACACGGCGCACTCGCAGCCGATCGACGGCACGCCGTGCGAGGTGCCGCTGCCGAGGACTGTGATACGTAACATGGTGAAGGGCTAAGGGCTAAGGGCTGAGGGCTGAGGGCTTCTACGGTTCGATGATGCGCTTGCCGCCGCCGGTGGCTTCCACGAACCGCATGCGCAGCTCGTAGAGCACCTGCTCGAGGACCTGGCGCTCCTCGGCCGTCAGGTTGCCGCGGGTCTTCTGGTCGAGCAGCGCCAGAATCTCGATCATCTGCGCCGCGCCCTCGAGGTTCAGCTTGGCACGCTCGCCGGAAACCGGATCGGGCAGGTCGCCGAAATGAATCGCGGCCGTGCTGGCCAGGGAGAGCACGAACCCGGTGAAGGTCAGTTGCGGCTCGGGCATTTGATTAAGATTACCAAATGTCCGGATCTAACCGCGCCGCGGAGGCATTCACCCGTCTGGTCGAGATCGTCGCGGCGCTCCGGGCGCCCGATGGCTGCCCCTGGGACCGCGAACAGACGATCGACACGCTCAAACCGTTCGTGCTCGAGGAAACCTACGAGGTGCTCGAGGCCATCGACCGCCACGATCACGCGGCGCTCCGCGAAGAGCTGGGCGACTTCGTGTTCGAGGCGGTGTTCCTCGCGCAGCTCGAGTCCGAAGCCGGGCATTTCACGATCGCCGACTCGCTCCAGAGCATCGCGGACAAGCTGGTCCGCCGCCACCCGCACGTCTTCGCGCGCGAGGCCGGGGAAACGCCGCTCGATTCCGCCGGCCAGGTGCGCACACGGTGGGAAGAGATCAAGGCGCAGGAACGGGGCGGCACGAAGGGGAAGACGCTGCTCGGCGGGATCGCGCCGGCGCTCCCTGCCCTGCTCCGCGCGTACCACATCGGCGTCCGCGCGGCCTCGGTCGGCTTCGACTGGGCGGCCACCAGCCAGGTGATGGACAAGATTCAGGAGGAGGTCAACGAGCTCCGCGAGGTGGTCGACGCGCCCGGCGCGATGGACCATGCCCGCGCCGAGGATGAAATGGGGGATTTGCTGTTCTCGATCGCCCACCTCGCCCGCCAGCTCGGCATCGAACCCGAGACCGCGCTGCGCAAGGCCAACGACAAGTTCACGAAACGCTTCGGGAAGCTCGAACAGTCAGTGGCCGATTCGGGGCGAGCGATGAAGGACATGACGCTCGACGAGCTCGAAGAGGAATGGCAGCATACCAAATCGCAGCAACAGGCAGGTTAGCAACGACTCGGGCCACGAAGACACGAAGACAAATGACACTCGCAAAACGATCCGCCTCAGGCCGTCCTTCAAGACGGCCACGTTGAAGTTGAGGAGTATTCCTGCCCGAAGCTTGGACACGTGCAGATAGTTGAGAAGCTGCGCGTGATGGACCGGACTCAGACGCTCCACCGACTTGATCTCCAACACGAGCTGTCCGGCGACGACGAGGTCCAGACGCTGGTGGCATAGCAACTGCCCCCGATACATCACTGGGTAGTGCCTTTCCGGTTCGAACGGAATTCCTTCGGCGTCGAGCTCGAGACACACCGCGCGCGCGTAGATCATCTCGAGCAATCCAGGTCCGAGTTCGCGGTGAACAGCGATGCAGCAGCCGATCGTCTTCTGAATCAACGTCTCGAGCTCTGCCGGCAGTGTGCTTGGGACTCTGAGCATGAGGATCTCCTCGTCTTCGTGTCGTCGTCGTGTCGTCGTCGTGTCGTCGTCGTGCCTTTGTGTCTTCGTGGTTGCATTTAGTGCAGTGAGAACCGCCGGCCGGTGAAGGTCTGGACCTCGATCGATTGCCCATCGGTCTCCACGATCACGGCCCCGTCCTGGTCCGTGCGGAAGATCTCGGCGCCGATCGCCCGGTAGCGCTCGAGCACCTCCGGCGCGGGGTGCCCGAAGTGATTGCCTCTCCCCGCGCTGACGACCGCGATCTGCGGCCTCACGGCGCTCACGAACGCCGACGTGCTCGACGTGAGGCTGCCGTGGTGCGGGATCTTCATCACCCGCAACCGCTTCGTCGGCATCTGTGGCGCCAGCGTGCGTTCCACCGCCTTTCCGATGTCGCTCGTCAGGAGCACCGAGACGTCGCGCCAGCGGATCTCGAGGACGATCGAGTCATCGTTCCGCACCTGCTGCCGCTCCCAGTCGGCGACCTCAGGATGCCACGCGATGACCTCGACCCCGTCGATGGCGACGCGATCGTTCGCATGCACGTTGGCCCATCGCGCGCCTGCGGCCTGGGCGGCCGCCCGCAGCGCCGCGAGCGGCGCGGACCGCGGCACCGGAATCCCCTCCCAGACCTCCCGCGGCCGGAACTCTCGCAGGATGGCCGCGGCGCCACCGATGTGATCGGGATCCCCGTGCGTCAGCGCGACGTCGTCGAGTCGCCGGAACCCCGCGTCGCGAACCACCGGCGCGACGACGCGATCGCCGATGTCGAAGGAAGAAGAGGACGAGAGACCACCCGCGTCCACGAGCAGCGTCGCTCCGCGCGGGAAGACGAGGAAGGTCGAGTCGCCCTGCCCCACGTCGAGAAAGGTGACGTGCAACCGGCCATCACCGCGGGACGCGACGAGCGTGTGCGGATCCGCCAGGATCCACAGCGCCGCTCCGGCGGCGACGAGGGCGGGCGTCCGCGGAATCGCTCGGCTGAAGCCTCGCGCTACAGGTGCTACGGCTTCCACGCAGCTCCCACGCCTCACCGTGCGACGCCACAGCGTCCACCACGCCAGCACCGCGCAGTAGTAGAGTCCGACTGCGATCCACGACGGCGGCGCCAGCCGGTAGGTGAGCGCCGGCGCGAAGCGGACCAGATCCGCCGATTGCACGAGGCCGTTGGCGCCGACATGCGCGACCCACCCGAGCGCGGCCGCGGCGCGGGTCGAGACGATCGACGCCGGCACCACCGCCATCCCCGCGATCTGCGCGACGCCCATCAGCGGGATCGCCAGGAAATTCAGTGCCAGCCCCGCGAACGTGACGCGCGAGAACACGACCGCCCCCACCGGGAAGAGCAGCGCTTCGGCGGCGGCCGACGCCGCGAGCATCGCCAACAGAGGTCGGCGGATCACGATGATCAACGCAGAGACCGCAGAGGCCGCAGAGTCATTCGTTGTCTCTGCGTGCTCGGCGTGCTCTGCGTTCATCGGTGTCAAAGCGGGCACCACCAGGAGGATCGCCAGCGTGGCGCCGACCGTCAGGAGAAAGGCCGGGTCGGCGATCGACAGCGGATCGGTGGCCACGAGGACGGCCGCGACCAGCGCGAGCGCGTTCGGCGGCGGGCTGCGCTGGTCGAGGCTGCGCGCGCCAAAATACACGACCGCCATCAGCGTCGCGCGATCCACCGACGCGCCGCCGCCGACAAATTGCGCGTAGGCCAGCAGCGCGGCCATCGACGAGACCATCGCGGTCCGCCCGAACCAGCCGGCCAGGCGGAACGCGCCCAGGAGAAGACCCGCGAGAATCGCGATGTTCCCGCCCGAGATCGCGATGACGTGGTACGTGCCGGCTTCCTGCAGACGCCGCTGCACGTCGTCGTCGAGCCCGGCGCGATCGCCGATCACGATGGCGGCGACGATGGCGCCCGACTGCGGGCTCCAGCCTCCGACGGCGTCGGCGATCGCGCGGCGCGCGAAGGTCCGGGCCTGCCCCATCGTCTCGTCGAGCCGGCCGCCGCGCGCCAGCACGTCGACCAGCGCGCCGCTCTTCACCGTCCCCACCAGCGTCGTGCCGCGACGCGCGAGCGCGCGCTCATGGTCCGGAACGCCGGGGTCGAGGTACCGCGCCGGCCGGCGGAGCGTCATCGGCAGACGCACGCGCCGGCCCGCGCGCCAGTCGTCCATGCGTTCCGCCGCCAGCGAGCCGACGACGGTGACGAGGATCCCACCCCCTACCTGACCTACCCGACCTACCTGACCCACCTGACCCACCACGCCATCCACCTCGACGCTGAGCGAGACGCCGGAAGCTCCGAGCGACGCGTCGGTGCGCAGGACCCCCTCGACCACCGCGAACGCTTCATCGTCTTCCGGCAACGGGCGACCCTCGGCGGCGGCCTGCGCGCGTTCAGCCCGCGCGAGCTCCTCGAACGCGACACGCAGCGTGGAACGCCACGCGCGCTGCCACGCGTCCGCGGACAACAGCGCGCCGCCAGCGAAGAATCCGGCGACGATGATCGCTGGAAGAGCGCGACCGCGTCGGGTGCGCCAGGCCCACCACGCGAGCGCGCCTGCGACGATCAGAAAGAGACAGCCGGCCGCGTGAGGGATGTCAGGAACGAGCAGACCGAAGGCCGCGCCGGCGAGGAGGCCGACGGCGGGGATGGCGGCGACAGTTCGCACGCGCCGGCGTGCTGCAAACCAATCACCGCCAATTCAACACAAAGGACACGGAAGACACAAAGGCCAGACCCACAAGGGCTTTTCCTCTGTGTCCTTTGTGTCCTCTGTGTCGATGTGGCGCCGCGAATTGCGGAAACTGCGCGGCCTTAGATCTTCTCAGTTGCAATTCCTGCGTAGTAGTCCTGCAGCGCGCGGATTCCGAGGCCCTGCTGCCGCAGCGCGCGGATCGCGCTGACGGCGGCGGCAGCGCCCGTGAGCGTGGTGATGCACGGCACGTCGTGGAGCATCGCCGCGCGGCGGACGGTCCGATCGTCGAAGAACGACTCGCGCCCGAGCGGCGTGTTGATGACGAGGTTCACCTTCCGGTTCACGATCTCGTCGGCGATGTTCGGCCGCCCCTCGTTCACCTTGTAGATCACGCCGACGTCGAGGCCGTACGCGCGCAGGTAGGCCGCCGTGCCGCGCGACGCGATGAGACGAAACCCGAGCTCCGCGAGGTCGCGCGCAATCGGCAGGAGATTCGCCTTGTCGTCGTTGTTCACGCTCACGAATGCCGTGCCCCGCTCCGGCAGCCGCTGCCCGACCGCGAGCTGCGCTTTCGCGAACGCCACGCCGAAGGTCGTCGACCCGCCCATCACCTCGCCGGTCGATTTCATCTCGGGCCCGAGAATCGTGTCCACCCCGGGGAAGCGCGCGAACGGAAACACCGGGCTCTTCACGAACACGCCGGCCACCTGAATGTCTTCCGTCAGCCCGAGCTCGGCCAGCGTGCGGCCGGCCATCACCCTGGCCGCGACTTTCGCCAGCGACACGCCCGTGGCCTTCGACAGATACGGCACGGTCCGCGACGCCCGAGGGTTCACCTCGAGCACGTAGACCACATCGTCCTTGATGGCGTACTGCACGTTCATCAGGCCGATGACCTTCAGGGCACGCGCGGCGCGCCGCGTGTAGTCGCGGATCGTCGCGAGATGCCGCTCCGGGCAGATGAAGGGCGGCACCACGCACGAGCTGTCGCCCGAGTGGATGCCCGCCTCCTCGATGTGTTCCATGATCCCGCCGATGACGACGGCGCCCGTCGCATCGGCGATGGCGTCCACGTCGAACTCGAACGCATCCTCGAGGAACTTGTCGACGAGCACCGGATGCTCCGGCGACGCGTCCACCGCGTGCGTCATGTAGCGATCGAGGGTGCTCACGTCGTAGACGATCGCCATCCCGCGGCCGCCGAGGACGTAGGACGGCCGGACGACGACCGGGAATCCGATGGACGCGGCCACATCGCGCGCCTCCTGGCGCGACGTCGCGGTGCCGCTGGCCGGCTGCGTGATCTCCAGGCTCGACAGCAGCGCCGCGAAGCGCTTCCGGTCTTCCGCGAGGTCGATGGAGTCGGGCGACGTGCCGAGAATACGGACGCCCGCCTGCTGCAGCGCGAGCGCGAGCTTGAGCGGCGTCTGGCCGCCGAACTGCACGAGGCACGACACGTCCCCGCCCGCCGACCGCTCGGTTTCGATGACCCCCATGACGTCTTCGAACGTGAGCGGCTGGAAGTACAACCGGTCGGCCGTGTCGTAATCGGTCGACACCGTCTCCGGGTTGCAGTTGATCATCACCGTCTCGAGGCCTTCTTCGCGCAGCGCGAAGGCCGCGTGGCAGCAGCAGTAGTCGAACTCGATGCCCTGGCCGATGCGATTCGGCCCGCTGCCGAGGATGACGACCTTGTTCCGGCTGTTCGGGTTCGACTCGCAGCTCGGCTCGTACGAGCTGTAGAGGTACGGCGTGAAGGACTCGAACTCGGCCGCGCACGTGTCCACGCGCTTGTACACCGGCTGCAGGTGCTGGCTGACGCGCCGGTCGCGGACCGCGGTCTCCGTGTCGTTCACCGCCAGCGCGAGCTCCTGGTCGCCGAAGCCGGCGCGCTTCAGCCGGCGCATGTCGTCCGCGTCGATGCCGTCCAGCCCTTTCGCCACCGCCGCCTGCCGCATCGCGGCAATCTCGGCGAACTGACGCAGGAACCACGGGTCGATCTTCGTCACGTCGTGAATCTCGTCGACCGTCCAGCCGCGCCCGATCGCGCGGAACAGGTCCCATATGCGCCGATCGGTCGGAATCGCCAGCCGTTTCCGGAGCGCCGCATCGTCATCGTCGTCCAGGCTCGACGGTGCGAACATCAACCCGCTGCGCCCGAGCTCGAGCGAGCGCACGCCCTTCATGAACGCTTCCTTGAAGGTGCGGCCGATGGCCATCGCCTCACCGACCGACTTCATCTGCGTCGTCAGGGTACGGTCCGCCTGCGGGAACTTCTCGAAGTTCCAGCGCGGGATCTTGACGACGACGTAGTCGATCGTCGGCTCGAAGGACGCGGGCGTGAGCCGCGTGATGTCGTTCTTGATCTCGTCGAGGTGATAGCCGAGGGCGAGCTTCGCCGCGATCTTCGCGATCGGGAACCCGGTGGCCTTCGACGCCAGCGCCGACGACCGCGACACGCGCGGGTTCATCTCGATGACGGTCATGCGGCCGTTCGCCGGGTTCACGGCGAACTGGATGTTGGACCCGCCGGTCTCGACGCCCACGCGGCGGATGATGCGCCGCGCCGCGTCGCGCATCCGCTGGTATTCCTTGTCGCTGAGCGTGAGGATCGGCGCGACGGTGAGGCTGTCGCCCGTGTGCACGCCCATCGGGTCGATGTTCTCGATCGAGCAGATGACCACGAAGTTGTCGGCGCAGTCGCGCATCACCTCGAGCTCGAACTCCTTCCAGCCGATGACCGACTCCTCGATGAGGATCTCGTGCACCGGGCTGAGCTCGATGCCGCGCTCGGCCAGGTCCCGGAACTCTTCGACGTTGTAGGCGATGCCGCCGCCGATGCCGCCCATCGTGAAGGACGGCCGGATGACCAGCGGGAAGCCGAGCGTCGTCGCCAGCTCGATCGCCTCGGGGACCGAGCGCGCCACGCCGCTCTGGGGGACGTCGAGGCCGATCTCGCGCATCGCGTCCTTGAACAGCTGCCGGTCCTCGGCGACCTTGATCGCCTGAATCGACGCGCCGATCAGCTCCACGTGGTATTTCGCGAGCGTCCCGTTGTTGTGCAGATCCACCGCGAGGTTGAGCGCCGTCTGCCCGCCGACGGTCGGCAGCAGCGCGTCGGGCCGCTCGCGCTCGATGATCGCCGCGAGCACCTCCGGCGTCAGCGGCTCGACGTAGGTGCGGTCGGCCAGCTCGGGGTCCGTCATGATCGTCGCCGGGTTGCTGTTGACGAGCACGACCTCGAGCCCTTCGGCGCGCAGCGCCTTGCACGCCTGGCTCCCCGAGTAATCGAACTCGCACGCCTGACCGATGACGATCGGGCCGGAGCCGATGATGAGAACGCGTTTCAGATCGGTGCGCTTGGGCATGTGCCGGTGGCTGGTGACTGGTGACTGGTGGCTGGTGACTGGTGCCTGGTGGCTGGTGCCTGGCAGCTAGCGAGTGGCATTCCCAGCCACCAGCCACTAGCCACCAGCCACCAGCCACCAGCCACTAGCCACGAGTTTCTATGAGCTCCAAAAAGTCGTCGAACAAGTAGTCCGCGTCGTGCGGGCCGGGCGACGCTTCCGGATGATACTGCACGCAGAACACCGGATGCGTCTTGTGACGCAGGCCTTCGACCGTCCCGTCGTAGAGATTCAGGTGCGTCACTTCCACGTCGGAGGGCAGCGACTGCGGATCCACGGCGAACCCGTGGTTCTGCGACGTGATTTCGATCTTGCCGGTCGCGAGCTTCTTCACGGGATGGTTCGCGCCGCGGTGGCCGAACTTCAGCTTGAAGGTGGTGCCGCCCATCGCGAGGCCGAGAATCTGGTGACCGAGACAAATGCCGAAGACCGGCACCTTCGACGCCACGAGCGCCTTCGCGTTGTCAATCGCATACCTCAGCGGCGCGGGATCGCCGGGACCGTTGCTGAGGAACACGCCGTCCGGCTTCGTCGCGAGCAGCGCCGACGCCGGCGTCGACGCCGGATACACGCGGACGTCGCAGCCGTGGGCGCTCAGCCGCCGCAGGATGTTCCACTTCATCCCGAAGTCGTAGGCGGCAATCTTCATCCGCCGCTTCGCCCGCCGCTCCGGCGGCACGCTGAACTCGTCGGGATCCTCCCGCGGCCAGTCGAACGCCTGCTCGGCCGTCACGCCGCGCACGAGATCGGACCCTTCCATCGGCGGAATCGCGTTCGCATGCGCGACCAGCGTGTTGACGTCCAGCGCGTGCCCGGTCGCAATCACCCCGCGCATCACGCCGCCCGACCGCAGCTGCCGCGTCAGCGCCCGCGTGTCGATGTCGGACATCGCGACGATATGGTTGGCGACGAGGTAGTCGCGCAGGGTCATCTCCGAGCGCCAGTTGCTGGCCACCGGGGATTCGTCGCGGATGATGAAGCCGGCCACCTGCGGTCCGCGCGACTCCTTGTCTTCCGTCGACACGCCGTAGTTGCCGATCTCCGGGCACGTCATCGTGACGATTTGTCCGGCGTACGACGGATCGGTCAGCACTTCCTGGTAGCCGGTCATGCTGGTGTTGAACACCACTTCGCCGCGCGCCTCGCCTTCCGCACCCGCGGCCGCGCCGCGAAAAAAGGTGCCGTCTTCAAGTGCCAGAATTGCTTCCATGTTCCTCACGATTAACCGCGGAGACCGCAGAGATCGCCGAGAAAACCTATTCTCTCTGCGTGCTCAGCGCGCTCTGCGGTTGCCTTTACCTCTCCAACGAAGCCGTGACCCGATTCTGCTCGCTCGCGACAATGCGGACCGAGGAGGACCAGGGGCGGTAGCCATCGCGTTCGAGGCGAATCGCGTGCTCGCCCGCCGGCACGACCGGCAGCGAGACCGGCGTCGTCCCCACGAGCTTGCCGTCCAGGTACACCGACGCACCAGGCGGTCTGGATTCCACTCGTAGCACGCCGGCGAGCCGGCCGGCCGTGTCCGGCGTCGCGGGCGCAGGCGCCACCGCCTGGGTGCCGCGCGCCTCCGGACCGCGCGCTCTCGTCAACGCGACGGTGATCGACTGCGCCGGACGCGACCGGGTGATGACCACGCGGCGTTCCGCGGTCACGTAGCCATCCTGCGTCACACGTACGCGATGCGATCCGCGCGCGAGATCGCGAAGCGCGGCGGGGGTCCGGCCCGACTCGCGGCCGTCCACGAACACGCGTGCACCCGTGGGCGTGGAGCGGACCAGCAGGCGCCCATCAGTGGGCACGGCCGCGACGGGCGGATTGCCCGGCTGAAGCCGGACGCCACGTCCTGCGGTTGTCGCTGTCGGCACCGCGGTCGCGGCTGGCGCAGTTGCCGCCGCGCCTGGCGCGGTTGCTGTCGCGCCTGGCACAGTTGCCGCCGCGCCTGGATCTCCTGTGGCGTCCGGCTTTAGCCGGACCTCGCCGTTCGGGGGCTCGGGCGGCTCGGCGACCGCGCCTTCGGTGAACTCGCGTCCGGCCGCCGGTGGCGTCAGAGAGGCGACGCCCGGAGCCGGCCGCTCCCGCGAGCCGATGCCGTAACCCGCGGCAAATCCCATCGCAATCCCGACCACGAGCGCGAGCACCAGCGGCCACACGGCCGAGCGCGATCGCTCGAGCGCCGAGAGCGGCTCGGGCTCGTAGGTGGTGTTCAGCGCCGCCGGGGCGACGGCGCGCCGCTCGGCGTGCGGCACCTCCGCCTTGGCCATCGGCGGCACAACCTCGACATTCTCGTACCGCGCGCCATCGACCGCCTGCAGATGCAGGTCGGGCGTCCGAGGCTCGGTTCTGAACACCTCGTCGATGTCGAACGACGACGACGTGGCGGCGATCGGCGCGGCGGGCTCGGGCAGGTCCAGCGGAAGCCGGGGCTCAATCTCAGTCGTTGGTCGCGCGTCGTCCGTCGTCAGTCGCAAGTCGTCCGTCGTCAGTCGCGCCTTCTTCGACTGGCGGCTGGCGGCGGGCGAGGGCCGCGTTTCGGGCGGCGTGAGCGTGACGGCGGGGAACGCGTCCTTGAGCGACTCGGCGAACTCGAGGGCCGTGTCGAACCGCTCCAGCGGATCTTCGGCGAGCGCGCGTGCGAATGTCGCGCGCAGGCGGCCGAGGTCGCCACCGTCGATTTCCGTCAGGCTGTCGGCCGCATGGGCGCCGGTGCCCGACACTCGTCGAGCCCACAGGAGCTCGTGAATCAGCGCGGCGAGGCTGAACACGTCGGCGCGGCGGTCCCATGCGGCGCCGGCGATCCGCTCGGGCGGCGTGTACGGGCGCCGCACCGGCGCCGTGACGCCGACCTGTTCGAGCGCGCGCGCGACGCCGATGCCCGTGAGCCGCGTGTCGTCGGAAGACAGCAGCACGTCGCGCGGATGCAGCGCGCCGTGGCTGATGTTCACCACGGCGGCGAAGTCGAGCGCGCCGGCCAGCTGGGCGGCGACGCGCAGGGCGTCGGAGGGCGGCGCGGGCCCGTATTCGCGGACCGCGAGGTCGAGCGATTCAGCCGCGACGTAATCCTGTGCGAGAAACGCGGAGACGCCGGTCAACCCGGTGGCGAGCGGCGCAGCGAGCGCCGGATGCGTCAACTCGCCAGCAATCAACCGCTCGAACGCCGCGACGAGCTGGTGCGCTTTCTCGGGCGGCAGGTCCAGATTGAACAGTTTGACGGCGACGAGACGTTCGCGCTGGGCGTCGTATGCGCGAAACACCGGTCCCAACGTCCCCGCACCAATTTGATGTAGAACACGAAACGGCCCGAACGCATCTGGAGGCGCAGTACCGGAAGCTTCCGTGTGCAGTGAAGGACTCCTCGTGGAAGGCACGGCAATGTTAACACGAAATCCGCGCCCCCGGCCTTCCGGGATCGGGGTCTTCGGGCCGTCAGATCACGCGAAGACCGCGTCGTGTTGGCTTGACAGTCCGAGCGACGCTCTGAGACAGTAGGCTTCCGGTGCAGGTGAACCCAGCCGAACCTTCTTCCGAATCCTCGGTGCGTATTCCGGTCGACGTCCGCCGCTTTCCATGGATCCGTCGGCTGGCCGTGGACTACGCCTACGATTTCCGCGCCGTCGCGCCGTTTTTTTCCGGCAACCCGGCGGACCGCGCCGCGTGGGCCGATGCGATCGCGCGCACGCAGGCGCACGATCGCCGGCGCGAGGAGATCGCGGGCGTCATCGCCCGCCAGCAGGAGAGCCGACAGGCCCCTCCGCGCGCGCGCGAGGCCGGACGCCTGCTCGCCGATCGCCGCACCGTCGCCGTCGTGACGGGTCAGCAGGCGGGGCTGTTCGGGGGCCCGCTGTTCACGCTCCTCAAGGCGCTGACGGCGATCAAGCTCGCCGAGCAGGTGGCGCGCGATCACGGCGTCCCCGCGGTCGCGATCTTCTGGATCGACGCCGAGGACCACGACTGGGAAGAGGTCCGGTCGTGCACCGTGTTCGACGGTCAGCTCACGCCGCGCACCGTGTCTCTGCCGGCGCGGCCGGGCGCTGAGCCGGCTCCGGTCTCCACGATTCGCCTCGACGCCGCCATCCTCGACGTCCTCGCCGAGATCGAAGAGCTCCTGCCCCCGACCGAATTCCGGCGGTCGCTGATGACCGGGCTGCGGCGCGCGTACACGCCCGGGGCCGGCATGGCCGAAGCGTTCGGCCGGTGGCTCGAGGAAGTGCTCGGCGAGCGCGGGCTGATCGTGTACGACTCGTCGGATCCGGCGGCCAAGCCGCTCGTCAGCCAGGTGTTCGCACGCGAGCTGTCGATGCCCGGCCAGACGGTGAAGCTGGCGGGACTCGCCGGATCCGACCTCACGGCGCGCGGCTACCACGCGCAGGTGCACGCGCAGGACGACAGCCTCGCCTTGTTTCATCTGGACGAAGGCCGGCGCGCCATCCGCCAGCAGGACGGCCGGTTCCTCGTCGGCGAGCAGCACTATCCGGCGACGGCGCTCATCGCACAGGCCGTCGAGCATCCGGCCGCGTTCAGCCCGAACGTGCTGCTCCGTCCGGTGGTGCAGGACACCATCTTCCCGACGATCTGTTACGTGCCCGGCCCCAACGAGCTCGCGTATCTCGGCCAGCTCCGGGGCGTCTACGAGCACTTCGGCGTGCCGATGCCCTTGATGTATCCGCGCGCGACGGCGACGCTGCTCGACTCGGCCGCGCTGCGGTTCCTGACGAAGTACAGGCTGCCGCTCGAAGCGCTGCAGGCGCAGGACGAGGCGGCGCTGAACGACCTGCTCACGACCCAGATTCCCCAGGTCGTCGAAGACTGCTTCACCGAGTCCGCCCAGGTGATCGAGGCGCAGATGGCCCGCGTCATCCAGGCCATGCCGGCGCTCGATCCCACGCTCGAAGGCGCCGCGCGTTCGACGCTCGAGCGGATGCAGCGCGACCTGCAGACCCTGCACGGCAAGATGATTCAGGCGGCCAAGCGCCGCGACGAAACGCTGCGCCGCCAGTTCATCCACGCGCGGGCGCTCGCCTTCCCCGGCGGCCACGCGCAGGAACGGACGATCGGCTTCCTCTCGTTCCTGAACCAGTACGGCCCGGCGCTCGTCGAGCGTCTGGACGAGGAATTACCGCTCGACCTCGGGCGCCACTGGATTGTCACCATCTAGAGGCTGGAGGCTGGGGCCTGAGCAGGACGCGATCGACATCCATGCGCTTTCGTGTCCGCCTCGCCGTCCTCTGGCGCAAGCGCTGGGTGCGGCTCGCCGCCCTGGCGCTCGCCATCCCGGCGGCGGCCCTCTGTGTCGTCGCCGGCTACTACTACGTCCGCTTCGCGCACCTCATCGACGCGCGTCTGCACGGCGAACGCGCGACGGTGTTTCCGCGCGTGTTCGCGCGACCGCTGGAGCTGCGGCGCGGCCAGGCGCTGACGGACCGGCAGCTGATTGATCGGCTGAACGACCTCGGGTACGCGCAGCGCGCGCAGGTGGAAAAGCCCGGCGAGTTCGCGATCGGCAGCGGCGAGGTTGCCATCATGTCGCGCGCGCCGGAGCTGAAGGGCGAGATCGTTCGTGTCGTGTTTCAGCGGCCGCCCGCGCCGGATGTCCGGGCGGCGGGCCGGAGAGCGCCGCCGCCCCGCCCCGCCGATCACGTGCAGCGCCTCGAGCTCGGCAACAAGGCGAGCGACCGGCTGACGCTCGAGGCGCCGGTTCTGACCGCGCTCGCCGTCGGCGGGCGCGAAAAGCGGCGGCCGGTGGCGCTGGCCGCCATTCCGCCCCGCATGACCGAGGCCGTGCTCGCGATCGAGGACCGCCGCTTCTACGATCACCCCGGCATCGATCCGATCGGCATTGCCGGCGCCCTCCTCTCGAACATCCGCGGCACGCGCGGCTACACGGTGGGCGCGAGCACGATTACGCAGCAGGTCGCGCGCAACGTATTCCTGCCGAAGATGTTTCCGGGGATGACGCTCAAGGACGCGCGCGAGAAGTCGATTCGGCGCAAGCTGCTCGAAGCGTGGGTGTCGGTGATCATCACGACGCGCGCGTCGAAGGACGCGATCCTCGAGATGTACCTGAACGACATGACGCTCGGCCAGCGCGGCTCGTTCGGGATCGTCGGCGTCCCGGAGGCCTCGCGGCTGTTCTTCGGCAAGGACGTCAGCAACGTGACGCTGGCTGAAGCGGCGACGATCGCCGGCGTGTTTCAGTCGCCCTCGGCGCTCTCGCCGTTCAACAACCCGGCCCGGTGCAAGGAGCGCCGCAACCTCGTGCTGCAGGCGATGGTGGACGCCGGCTACGTCCAGCAGGAGGCCGCCGACCGCGCGGCGCACGAGCCGCTTCTCGTCGTGCAGCGCGCGCTCGAGGCGGAGGCGCCCCACTTCGTCGACTTCGTGGGGCAGACGCTCGACGATCAGTATCCTGGCCTGACGACCACCACGACGCAGGCGGTGGACGTCTACACCACGCTGGATCTGCACCTGCAGCGGCTCGCGCAGGATGCCGTGCGCGACGGGCTCACGCACGTGGACGGGATGCTCTCGCGGCGCAGGCGCGGCAAGGCCGAAGCGGCGCTCATCAGTGTCGACCCGCGCACGGGCGAGATCGTCGCGTTCGTCGGCGGCCGGTCGTACAACCAGTCGCAGTACAACCGCGCGATCGTGTCGCGTCGCCAGCCCGGGTCGGTCTTCAAGCCGTTCGTCTTTCTGGCGGCCTTCCAGCAGGCCGCCGAGCAGGGGCGCACCGACGTGACGCCGGCCTCGATCACGAACGACGAGCAGGAAGCCTTCGAGTTCGACGGTCAGGTGTGGACGCCGGAGAACTACGAGCAGGAATACGAGGGCCCGATCACCTTCCGCCGCGCGCTCGCCCATTCGCGCAATCTCGGCACGATTCACGTGGCGCAGGCCGCGGGCTACGACCACGTCGCGAGTTTCTGGAAGACGCTCGGCGTCGGCGCGCCGCCCAAGCCGTATCCGTCGATCGCGCTCGGCGTGTTCGAGGCCACCCCCTACGAGATTGCCACGGCCTATACGCTGTTCCCGAACGCCGGCGCCATCCGGCCGCTGAAGCACATCCTGCGGATCACCAGCGGCGGCCAGGACGTCACGAAGAAGGGCGTCGCGCGGCCGCGGCGGGTCGCGCGGCCCGACACGACGTTTCTGGTGACGAACATGATGCGCGGCGTGCTCAACGAGGGGACCGCCGCGACCGCCCGCACGCTCGGGTTCACCCTCGATGCCGCCGGCAAGACCGGGACGACCAACGATTTGCGCGACGCGTGGTTCGTCGGCTTCACCCCCGAGCTGCTGACCGTGGTCTGGGTCGGCTTCGACGACAACCAGCCGGTCGGCCTCAGCGGCGCGAGGGCCGCGCTGCCCATCTGGACGCAGTTCATGAAGACCGCGCTCGCCGGCCACGCGAGCGTGCCGTTCGACGTGCCCGAGGGCATCACCGTCGCGAACATCGACGCCGACACCGGCAAGCTCGCCACGCCGTCTTGCCCGAAAGTGCTCAACGAGGCATTCCTCGCGGGAACGGAGCCGACCGAGACCTGCGAAGTGCACCGGTAGCGGCAACGGCTCATCGCGAAGCGCCAACCGCCAGTAGTGCAGGCCTTCAGGCCTGCCAGACAAAGCGGGGCTGAAGCCCCGCACTACGTCTGATCGTGCCGTCCCGTATAATCGCTGGAGCATGAACCGCGAGGTCTTCGCCGCCGTGGCCGACGCGCTCGAACGCGGGGAGCCCGCGGCCCTTGTCACGATTGTCTCGACCACTGGTTCGACGCCGCAGCGCATCGGCGCGAAGATGCTCGTGTTCGGCGACGGCCGCATCGTCGGAACCATCGGCGGCGGCTGCTACGAGAACGACGCGTTCGGGAAGGCGCGCGAGGCGATCCGGAGCCGCGTGCCGCAGCTCATGCACTACGAGCTGTCGGACGACTTCGCGCAGGAGACCGGCCTCATCTGCGGCGGCCAGATGGACGTCTACATCGAGCCGATCGAACCGTCGCCGGAGCTCTACATCGTCGGCGCCGGCCACGTGGGCTTTCACCTGGCGCGCATCGCCCACGACGTCGGGTTCCGCGTGCACGTCGTCGATGATCGCGAGAAGTTCGCCAACGTCGAGCGCTTCCCGACCGCGGCCGGCATCGTCGTCGAGGACATCCCGTCGTGGACCGCGCGCACCCATCTGCCGGCGTACGCCTACGCCGTGATCGTCACGCGCGGCCACACCAACGACCTCGACGCGCTCCGCGCGCTCGCTCCCCGCGAGCTGCGCTACCTGGGACTCATCGGCAGCCGCGCCAAAGTCGCGCGCATCTACGACGCCCTGATCGCCGAGCGCATGCCGGCCGAGGTGCTGGCGCGCGTGCACGCGCCGATCGGCCTCGACATCGGCGCCGTGACGCCGCAGGAAATCGCCGTCAGCATCCTCGCCGAGCTCATCAGTGTGAAACACGGAAAACACCACACGGCTTCGATGAAGTGGTTGCCAGCCAGTCTCAAGTCCGAAGTCTGAAGTCTGGAAGCGCGGTGTCCGTCCTCGTCCGCAACGGCCTCGTCGTCACGATGAACGACGGATACGACATCATCGACGGCGACGTGTCGATCGTCGATGGCGGGATCGCAGAGGTCGGACCGTCGATCGCCGGCCGCCACGATCGCGTGATCGACGCCCGCGGCGGGTACGTCCTTCCCGGCTTCATCCAGACGCACATCCATCTCTGCCAGACGCTGTTTCGCGGGTTCGCCGACGACCTGGCGCTGATGGACTGGCTGCGGACGCGCGTGTGGCCGATGGAGGCCGCGCACACACCCGCGTCCCTGCGCGCCGCCGCGCGGCTGGCGACCACCGAGCTGCTCGCCAGCGGCACGACCGCCGTGCTGACGATGGAGACCGTGCACGACACGGATGTGGTGTTCGAGGCGGTCGCCGAGAGCGGGATGCGCGCGACGATCGGCAAGTGCATGATGGACGCCGACGCGCAGGTTCCGGCGCGGCTGCAGGAAGCGACGCAGGCATCGCTCGACGAGAGCCTCGCGATCCACCGGCGCTGGGACGGCGCCGAGCACGGCCGCCTGCGGGCCGCCTTTGCCCCGCGGTTCGCGGTCTCCTGCTCGCGGGAGCTGCTCGAGGCGGTCGCCAGCCTGTCGAGCGCGCATCAGGCGCTGGTGCACACGCACGCGTCGGAGTCGCGCGACGAGATCGCGATCGTGAAGAGGCGATCGGGCGGCCTGAGCAACCTCGAGTACTTCGCCAGCCTGCATCTCGCCTCGCCGCATCTCTGCGCGGCGCACTGCGTCTGGGTGGACGACCGCGACCAGCAGCTGCTCGCCGACCACGACGTCAAGGTGCTGCACTGCCCCGGGTCCAACCTGAAGCTCGGCTCCGGCATCGCGCCGGTGCCGGAAATGCGCGCGCGCGGCATCACCGTCTCGCTGGGCGCCGACGGCGCGGCGTGCAACAACCGGCTCGACATGTTCGAGGAGATGCGGCTCGCCGCGCTGCTGCAGGCCATGCGTCTGCAGCCCGGCGTGCTGCCGGCGCGCGACGTCCTGTGGATGGCCACGCGGGCCGGCGCGCGGACCCTTGGCCTCGAACACGAGATCGGCTCGATCGAAGTCGGCAAGCGCGCGGACGTCATCGTGATCGACCGGGACCGTCCGCACCTCGCGCCGGGCCCGGATCCCTACTCCACGCTCGTGTACGCCGCTCGCGGCAGCGACGTCCGGACGACGATCGTCGACGGCGAGGTGCTCGTGGACGACTTCCTGCCGCTTCGTGTCGACCGCGCGGAGATCGCCATCCAGGCCCGCGACGCCGCTCGCGACCTCGCCCGCCGCGCGGCACTGAGGAGCTAGTCCCAACCCGCGGTGTTGTATAATGACTTAGCAGTCTCCGCCTGGGACTGCCAACCCTAAATGTCACAAGACGCCGCAGATAGGTCGAAGCGGGTACTGGCCGCGCTCGTGCGCGAGTACATCACGTCTGGCGAACCCGTCGCCTCGTCGCTGCTGGTCACGGCGGCCGGGCTGGGCGTGTCGTCCGCGACGGTGCGCAGCATCCTCGCGCGCCTCGAAGAAGGCGGCTTCGTCCAGCAGCCGCACACGTCGGCCGGACGTATTCCGACCGATCGCGGCTACCGGTTTTACGTGGACCTGCTGCTCGAATCGAAGCGGCCGGGCCGGGCCGCCACCGCGGTCGAGGCGCGGCTCCGGCGCGACACCCCCGATCGCCTGATCGACTCGCTGCTGCCGCAGGTCTCGCACATGTTGTCGGAGGCGTCGCGCAGCGTCGGATTCGCCATCAGGCCCGCGCACGAAGCGGCCGTGTTCGATCGCGTCGAGTTCGTGCCGCTCGGCGCGACCCGCGTCCTCGTCGTCATCGTCGCAAGCGGCGGCCACGTGATTCAGAAGGTCATCGACACCGGCGAGTCGCTCCAGGCCGACGATCTCCGCCAGGCGGCGAATTATCTCAACGCCGAATTCAGCGGCCTGCCGCTGCACCGCGCGCGCGAGGCCGTGCTCGGGCGGATCAACGAGGAGCGGCTGCTCTACGACGCCCTGCTCGCGCGGGCGATGCGGCTGGCGACCTCCACCTTTGCCGATCTGCCCGACGAGGGGACGATCTACGTCGAGGGCGCGTCCTCGCTGCTCGACGATGCGAGCGGGCTGACCATCCAGACGCTGCAGGCGCTGCTGCAGATGATTGAAGAAAAGCAGAAGCTCCTGCAGTTGCTCAACGAATACATCGACGGCCCGGGGCTGACCGTCGTCATCGGCGCGGAGCATCTCAATCCGAACCTGCGTCCGTTCAGCCTGGTCCTCTCGACCTACGACGATGGGTCGGGCATCGGCACGGTCGGCGTGATTGGGCCGACCCGCATGCGCTACTCGCGCGCGATCGCCGTGGTCGATGGCGCGGCGCAGGCCATGTCCCGCGTGCTGCGCGATCCCAACTAGTTGAACATCCTTATGGCTGACGAACCTCTGACCGACGCGCCGGACGCGCCCGCCGCAGCCCTTGCACCGGAGACCGACGTCCTGACGCGCGAGCGCGACGACTACAAGGACCGCTGGCTGCGCAAGACGGCCGAGTTCGACAACTACCGCAAGCGCATCGAGCGCGAGCGTCGCGAGCAGGCCGACCAGGCGGTCGTCGATCTCCTCGAAGAGCTGCTGAACGTCGTCGACGACTTCGACCGCGCGCTGACCGTCGAGGCGGGCGAGGGCGCGGGCGCGTACCGGAAAGGCGTCGAGCTCATTCACGGCAAGCTGCACGACCTGCTCCGCAGGCAAGGCGTGACGGCGATCGACGCGCTCGGCGCCGACTTCGATCCGAACATTCACCAGGCAGTGGTGCACGAGGCCAGTCCGGACCACCGCGACGGCGAAGTGATGGGCGAGCTCCGCAAGGGCTACATGCTCGGGGATCGGTTGCTCCGTCCGGCCATGGTGAAGGTGGCGAAGGCGTGAGCAAAAGCGTGAGCAGACGGGATTACTACGAAGTCCTCGGCATCGCCCGATCCGCCAGCGACGCCGAAATCAAGAGCGCGTATCGCAAGCTCGCGATGAACCACCACCCGGATCGCAACCCGGGCGACAAGGCGGCGGAAGAGAAATTCAAGGAAGCGGCCGAGGCGTACGCGGTGCTCGCGGACAGCCAGAAGCGCAGCCTGTACGACCGCTTCGGCCACGCCGGCGTCAGTTCGGCGGCCGGCGCGGGTGCCCCGTTCGATCCGACGGTCTTCTCCGGATTCGAGGACATCCTCGGCGGGCTCGGCGACATCTTCGGCTTCGGCGACCTGTTGGGCGGCGGCCGGCGGCGCGGCGGACCGCAGCGGGGCGCCGACCTCCGCTACGACCTCGAAATCACGTTCGAGGAATCCGCGCACGGCGCGGAAACGTCGATTCAAATCCCCCGGCAGGAAAACTGCGAGACGTGTCACGGCTCGGGCTCCGCGCCCGGATCGTCGGCGAGCACCTGCCCCGGCTGCCACGGTCAGGGACAAGTGCGCTTTCAGCAGGGCTTCTTCACCGTGGCCCGGACGTGCCCGCAGTGCCGCGGCGCGGGGAAGATCGTCACCAAGCCGTGTCAGACCTGCCGCGGCGCGGGACGTGTCTCCCGCGAGCGCAAGATCACGGTCAAGATTCCGCCCGGCATCGCGCACGGGCAGCAGCTTCGCCTGCAGGGCGAGGGCGAGGCGGGATCGGCCGGCGGTTCCGCCGGCCATCTCTACGTGGTCGTCCACGTCCACGAGCACGAGTTCTTCCGGCGCGACGGCCTGAACCTGTTCTGCGAGATCCCCGTGAACTTCACCACGGTCGCGCTGGGCGGCGAGATTCAGGTGCCGACGCTCGACGGCCCGGAAGCCGTGAAGGTCCCTGAAGGCACGCAGACCGGCACCACCCTGCGCCTCAAGGGCAAGGGCATGCCCGACGTCGGCGGGCGCGGGCACGGCGATCTCTTCGCGACGGTGCAGGTGCGAACGCCGAAGAAGTTGACGCGCGAGCAGCGGCAGCTGATCGAGCAGTTGACGAAAGTGCTGCCGAAGGAACAGTTCGAGCCGCGCTCGAGGGAAGACCAGACGCAGGACGAGCGCAACCTGTTCGATCGCGTCAAGGACATGTTCGGGTAGGTGACGCACTATCCCGCAATCGACGTTCGCACCGGTTCCTCGGATCTGCTGCTTGCGATCGTCGATGACTTTGGCCCGATCGCGGCCGAAGAACGCGACGACACGGTCCGCGTCTTCTTCCCGACCGCCGCCGCGCGCGACGCGGCGCGCGACGTGCTCGTGTCCGGCTTCGAGGTCGCGGCCATCGACGTGCCGGATGAGGACTGGGCCCGCCGGTCTCAACACAACCTGACGCCCATCACCGTCGGCCGGATCACAGTTTTTCCGAATCCCGAACCCCGAATCCCGAATCCCGAACCCCGAATCCCGAGTCCCAGCCCCATCGACATCGTGATCGCCCCGTCGATGGGCTTCGGCACGGGCCACCATGTGACGACGCGGTTGTGCCTGGCGGCGCTGCAGACGCTGGACCTGACGAATCTCGTGGTGCTGGACGTCGGCACCGGATCCGGCGTGCTGGCGATCGCGGCCGACCGGCTGGGCGCGGCCCAGGCGACCGGCATCGACTGCGACGCGGACGCGATCCAATCCGCCCGCGAGAATCTGCCGCTCAACCCCGACGCCCGGCACGTGAGGTTCGACGTGGCGGATCTCGCGGCGGCGGGGCTCCCGGCTGCCGACGTCGTGGCGGCGAACCTCACCGGCGCGCTGCTCGTGCGGTCCGCCCCGGCGCTGCTGGCGGCGGTCCGGCCCGGAGGCTGGCTGATCCTGAGCGGCATCCTCGCGCACGAACGCGACGAGGTCGTGCGCGCCATGGCGCCGGCCTCGGTGTGCTGGGAACGTGAGGACGACGGCTGGGTCGGGCTCGCGATGAAAAAATCATGACAGGCAACCGAGTCGGCCCGCTTCAGGTCTAATAGAGAGTCATGGTTCGCGCCCTTTCCACGTCCGCTCTGGTCGTCGCGCTGGCCGCAGGCGTCGGCGCGCAGCAGACTCCAGGGCCTCGCCCCGGCTCAACGAGCTCTCAGCAGCCTGCCCGCGATACGCCGGCACAGCCGAAGGACGCACCGCCCACCCCGGCGGGCCGCATCACCGGTCAAGTGCTCGCGGCCGACAACGGCCGGCCCGTGAAGCGCGCGCGCGTGTTCATCTCGGCGGCCGAGCTCCCGGGCGGACGCGGCGTGCTGACCGACGACTCGGGCGTGTTCGATTTCACGGAGCTGCCGGCGGGCCGCTACACCGTCGCGGTGTCGAAGTCCGGCTTCGTCTCGCTGACCTACGGACAGCGCCGGCCGCTGCAGGCCGGCACGCCGTTGCAGCTCGCCGACGGGCAGCAGCTGAAAGGCGTCAGCTTCCAGCTGCCGCGCGGGAGCGTCATCGGCGGGCGCGGGGTTGGCGGGGGGCGGGAGGCC
>Ga0082335_1003726_pt1 | contig 24497 bp, 23 predicted proteins | sample Subgrocontami58m_FD_72375 | JGI IMG/M metagenome (GOLD analysis project Ga0082335, IMG submission 72375) | Subsurface groundwater microbial communities from S. Glens Falls, New York, USA - GMW37 contaminated, 5.8 m (SPADES assembly) (version 2) ...
CCATATTCCGCCAAATCTGAGCGATGAAGAAATGGAGCACTATCGGCTTTTATTAGAGCAGACCATGATCAGCATGGCGGAAAAGGCGGATATGTTAGTACGACAGTAACTGGTCAACTTACCGCAGAGACGCAAAGGACGCAAAGAAAAAACTTTAAAAAATGAGGACTTGCCAATACGTGAGGTTACTTACTCATATTATGGGCTATGGATTGGAGTAACATTTCCGCATCGCCCTTGTTTATAGAAAGGAATGCCATGCCGAGGATATTTCTTTCCAGCAAACAGGAGGTGTAGTGCTGGGCTTTACCCTGAAAGGTATGAATTGCTCCTGACGTAGATTCTATTTCACCCCAGGAACGCCATAATTTTAGTACATCATCAAAGACAAGCCTTGCGGTATCGTTGTCAGGATATCTTATAAGCATGAGCTTGAAAGACTCTGAACTTGTGTTGGGTCTATATTCTGCGATGACTGCATCAGTTTTTTCGCTCAGATGAAACACGTTCTCTTCGATATAATTGTCGGATATGTATATGTTGTCGAGAATAATCTTTTTATGAAAGAATATAGGACTATTTTGGGTAAGATGTTGTTGCGGCAGCAAAGATAGGATGGATGGCAAAGATGCCTTTTTATAAGGCATTATATTGATAATAGATTTGCCCGCAAGGGTAACATCTTCAGGCAAAACCTCTCCCTCTCTTGGCTCAATCCTTATAAAATATATGTCATTCCAGAGATAGAGATAATTATTAAAGAGCGCGCTTCCATTACCCAGTTTTATGTCTGTACCTGCCCGATCTTTGCTGAATGCCCCAAAGGCGTCTTCCTGACTACCGAACTCCCAGATATCGATAAGTATCTTCTTGTTCGCTTCTTTTATATATTCGGCGTTAGAGACCCGAATAAAAGAATATGACAAATAAGGCTCTGCGCCTCCATCGATATATTCATAGAGCTTATCCTTCCCCTCGTAAATGTTTGGGCCAGAAATCCTTTTCCAGTCTCCGAGAGTTTCGGGGAGAAAATTTTTGTTTAAAATCTCTTTTGGACGTTTTACTTTGGTCTGGGGCTGTATGCCTTCTACAACAATTGCGGAAGTCCCCAGCACAGGACACACCTTTTCACAGAATCCACAGCCCACACAGACGTCTTCGCGTACGAAGGGTCTTCGTATCTCTCGTTGTTGTGCATCCACGTAAGTATTAAAATGGATGGCCTTTGTAGGTACAGGGCACACCTCTTCACAGACACCGCAATTGAAGTCCTGCCACTCCTTCTCTAATTCGGGAAGTCGTGCGTAGCCCACCCAGGGAATACAGCGATTATGGTCAATCCGTGCCTTGCCGAGCGCAACCTCACGCTTTTCTTCAAGGGGCAAACGCCTGATTGCGCCCGATGGGCAAACGCGGGTACAGAGCACACAACCGTAATCACAGTACCCGATTCGTGGTATGAGTTTAGGCGTCCATACACCTTCAATTCCTGCTTCCAGTAAAACTGGGTGGAGGCCGTTAGTTTTACAAACCTTCATACACTCGCCACACCTTATACAAAGCGCAAGGAAGTCTTTTTCGTCTACAGCGCCAGGCGGACGGATAATGGAAGTCTTTCCCTTGTTGATACTTTTTGTGTAGTTCAATTTTACAAAAGGTGTGATTGCCGTGCTGGTCAGACCCGATATAATAAACGCCCGTTTTGAGAGGTCTACTTCGTATCTCTGTTTTACAGGCTGCCTGGCTCCAAAGGTAATACTGTTTTCCGGACATATCTTCTGGCAGGTCATGCACAGGATGCACTCACCCGCCTTTGTGCCCTGTCCATCGATTTCGATTGCGCCCATGCCACAGCTTTCAACACACAGACCGCAGCTTGTGCATGAGGTTGAAACAGTCCTCTTGAATAGTGTCCATTCCGAAAAGAGCGCAAGGATGGCCCCCATAGGGCATATATTTCTGCACCAGTACCGCCTGAATACCATGCCGGCTGCAATTAACAGAACAAATACCATGAGAAGAATTCCATGCGCCCTGAAGAATGGCGCATGATAGGCAAAAAGTATTTCCTGGATAAATTTATGAATCAACGCGAAGGAATACCCTATCAGGGGAATAGCGCTTAAATAACCAAAAAAACCATTGATGAGGTTGATGATATATGGATGGATACTTATTGCATATACGCTGGTTGCAATGGAAAGTGGATCGAACCAACCAACACATTGTAAGCCAAACAGCAGGCCGATCAAAAGAAAGGCAAGGAGGTAATATTTAAACCTGCGTCCATCGTAAAGGCTTTTTTGAGATTTCTTCCTCAAACCCGCAAAGAGACGATCGGTAATATCTATGGTAGTTCCCAGCGGACAAACCCAGGCGCAGAAGAAACGTCCGAAGGGAATCGTAAGAAATAACACAAGAAGGGCAGGCCAGTACTTCAGGATAAAAGTCTTTGCTGCCATCATCGCCCCGATGGCGGATAGCGGGCTCATGCGGAGAAATATATTACCCTGAAAATCCTTTTCCGTGAGCGGGTCTAAGAAGAGAAGTAAGTAAATAAAAAAGGAAAATGCAAGGTATTGAACAACCTTGCGTGTATAATAAGGCCACTCGTTTTTGTTATGATTGCCTTGCATAGTCTCGTAAAGGTAACAGTTTATTACAAAAAAACGGAGATACGAAAAAACAATATAACTCGATTGTATAGGATTTTCACTTTCATTAAGCGGGTTTTAGGGTGGCATGGACAAACCATGTCCCTGTATGTTTTGAGCAGGGATTGTTTGTCCGTGCCTCATTTAATGCATATGGGGGGCTACCGCCTCTGGCTATAACCTTTCTGCCCTCCGGGCATGATATAAAATTTTTCAATTTTCAGGCCTGAAAGGCCGTCAGGATATAGCAGGGGGTGAAGCCCCCTGAAATTGAATAACAAAAAACATAAGCCCCAAAGGGGCGAAAGGGCATGCTGTTTTTCGTGCTCAATACAAAATTAATTCCTGGAAAGGTACATGTCCCGGCCATGATAAGCATCCTTTTCTTTCGCCCCTTCTGGGCTGGTTGTCCTTTTATTTCTTTAACCAGGGGCTTCACCCCTGGCTATATGCTTTCTGCCCTTCGGGCATAAGGTAGTTTTAATGTTCAGGAATTTCAATCTTGTAGTGGCAATTCATGAATTGCCACTACATGCAATATAGAAATAGTCGCCGAAGGCATAATTTAACCTTACTAAAATATTATAGAAAAAGCCCCTTCTTTTATCCATAACTATTCGAAAATGGGATGTTGCTTTTTCTGTAAAAGTTTAGTTTTTTAAAAACATTAGTAGTCGAAACTGCCCTGGTGGCAGTAGGTAGGGGTAATTCATGAATTACCCCTACATTGCATGATAACCGCATCATTACAGGAATTTTTCAAAAAACTAAACTGTTACCTTTTTCTATTGTTCATTGATTGTGCTGGTATTGACAATCGCATCCAGTTTTGTTATTTTGTAACAGTTCACCCCCTCCCCTAACCCCTCCCACCAGGGGCGGGGAATACTCATTGTTCCCTTGTATTCCTCCCCCTGTCCCCCTCATTGAGGGGGAAAAAGGGGGAGGGGGGATGTGTAGGTGGGGATGAAATGTTCCGTTATTTTCAGTCTTTGCTGAAAATGTTATAAGAATGTATTGTCTGGTGTTTTTTAATCAAGGAGTTGTATATGTCTGAAAAAATGAAGCAGGAAGAAAGTTTTGAGTTTCAAGCGGAAATAAAGAAATTATTGAACATCCTTTCCCACTCCCTTTACACGCACAAGGAGGTTTTCCTCAGGGAACTTATTTCAAACGCATCCGACGCCTTGACCAAGATGAAATTTTGCTCCCTTACCAATACGGATTATGAAGGAAAAGACATCCCCTTTGAAATTAGCATAGATGGCGACGAGGAGAAGAAAACCCTGACGATCACTGACACAGGTATTGGTATGACGAAGGATGAAATCATCCAAAATGTTGGAACGATTGCAAAATCGGGATCGCTAGAATTTATTACAAATTTATCGGAACAGGCGAAGAAGGACTCAAATATTATCGGCCAGTTCGGCGTAGGTTTCTACTCTGTATTTATGGTGGCTGATGAAGTCAGGATCAGGACGAAATCCCACAAAAAGGGTGAACCTGCTTATGAATGGCATTCGGATGGAACGGGGAAATATTTTTTAAATCCGATTGAAAAAGAAAACCGGGGAACGGAAATTATCGTCCACCTAAAAGATGAGGAAAAGGAATACACCGAAAAAACCAGAATCCAATCCATCATCAAGAAATATTCGAATTTTGTAAGCTTTCCCATTATGGTTTGCGGCGAAAGGGCCAATCAGATCACCGCTATCTGGAAAGAACCCAAAAAGGAAATCAAAGAGGAGCAGTACAACGAGTTTTATAAATTTATTTCAAATACAGAAGATACCCCGCTTTTCCGCCTGCATACCTCTGCCGAGGCGCCAATCCAATTTTCCAGCATACTGTATTGCCCATCCACAAATTATGAAACCTACGGGTTCAAAAAATTGGAACATGGAGTTCATCTGTACTCCAATAAAATCCTGATTCAATCTGACTGCAAAATGCTTTTGCCAGAGTACATGAGGTTTATCCACGGCGTGGTAGACTCTGCCGATATTCCTTTAAATATTTCACGAGAAACGTTTCAAGACAACAGGATAATCCACAAAATGAAGAGCGTCCTTGTTAAGCAGGTATTAACGCTCTTACAGGACATGGCCAGGAATGAGAAGGAAAAATATGAAACTTTCTGGAGACAATTCGGACGGATTCTGAAAGAAGGGGTACACTTTGATTTTGAAAATAAGGATACTTTAGCGCAGTTGATGAGGTTCAATTCCTCCATGTGCAAGAGTCCCGACGAGCTTCTTTCTCTCAAAGAGTACATAGACAGGATGAAACCAGACCAGAAAGAGGTTTATTACATAACGGCGGTAAACCGTGAAACGATAGAAAAAAGTCCTTATCTGGAAATATTCAGGAAAAAAGACATAGAGGTGATGTATTTAACAGACCCGAATGACGAATTTCTCCTTTCCGGACTTCATGAATTTGAAAAGAAACCCATCCGTTCGGCTGACCAGGCAAATCTGGACTTGCTGAAGGATAGTGACAAGAAGATTGTGGACATTACGGAAGAGCCTCAAAATTATGAGGAGATATTTAAGCATCTCCTGAAGACGATTAAGGTCACTCTGGCGGACAGGACTATTGACGTGAAAGAATCGAACCGGCTGGTCGACAGCCCATGTTGTCTTGTGAACCCCGATGGAGTACCCAGCGTGCATGTGCAGAAACTTATCCAGATGGTTGACAGCAACTATAAGATATCCAAAAAGATCATGGAGATTAACAGAAAGCATCGGATGATCCAGAACCTTGCCAGGATGAACGAGACCCCCAGCTATCAGCCCTTGATTGAAAAGATCGTAAACCAGCTTTTTGAAAACGCGTTGATGCAGGACGGGGTCGTCTATGACCCCACATCTATGGCGCCCCGGCTGAATGAGCTTCTGGAAGAATTGACAAAGGCAACGCTTGGGGAAGGGAAGAGGATTATTGTTTAGTTTCTTCAGGCTTTTCTGTGGATATACGAATCAGCTTCCCCTCCCTTGATGGGAGGGGTTAGGGGAGGGTGAGAACTGTTACCTCATTTTTATAACCTTTCCCAAGATACTTTTTCTACTCTATGCGTGTTGCCTATTGCGTTATTATAGTGATTTATAAACAATTATTTAATATTTAAGATGCGACCCTTTCTCCTCCCCCCTATTGGGCTTTTTTTGTGCCTATTCATTTAACAAAACTATGAAAAAAATAATTTTATTTCTTTCAACCATTAGTCCGGCGTATCAAACTCCTTCACCAGATACAATCCAATGATCGGCGTGTCGCTCTTCTCTCCCAATTAGTTTCCCAGAAATCCTGGTCTACCCCCTATTTACGCTATTTACGGTGATTGCACTTTACGTAGGGTCGATGACGAGTTGTCCGACTTCAACCATCGCGTCCACACGGACTTTCACATTTGCACTCACATCTGCAGGGGCCCTCACATCTGCACGGGCACTCGCAGAGACACGTGCAGGTACACTGGCATGGGCACCTGCAATCCCCCATCGCAATAATCGTTTCGGACATATCCGGCTCACATACAAAATCGTCAGATATGTCTTCACGTTTCCTTAACTCTGATAAAGCTTCCGTACATCTCGTTGTGTCAATTTGAATATAAGGATGAATCTCTGGTTTGCTAAACTCTAACATCACTCAACTCCTTTCGGCTAACAAAACACTTCCTTTCTTCCTCGCTGACAATTTCCTCCATAGGACACGGACCGGAGCAAACCGCAGAGTAATTACAACCCTCGCAACCGCTTTTAACCGACCGCAACAAAGATAAATTTTCGAAACCCTCTCCCTCCCAAAGCTCCTCCAAAGTATGCGTTCTTAAATCGCCAATTTCATATTTGTAAAGGAGGCATGCACGAACTTTTCCGCTCGGTCCAATTGCCAAAACGGACCGACCAGCACCGCACCCCATTATTGTAGGCATCAGCTCTCCATTCAATACACGGCGATAGTAAGGTTTTTCGTGATATATTCCTTCTGAGCCTGATATGAGGAACTGGGAATTATATTCTTTTCTTTTTCTGAGAAGCAACCCTCGAAGGTTATTAATTTGATCAGCATTAAGAGCCCCTTGATCACTTGCCCTACCAACCTCACATATTTGGCCAAGCTGGATTTCGTTTGCGCCAAGCTTAAATGCCCGGTCAATCATGGCTTCTGCCTCATGAAAGTTTTCAGCCATTATGGTTGGCGATACCCCCACCAGAGGTATACCTGCTTCCTTGAGATAGTGAACAGCACTAACAGCCTTATTAAAAGAGCCAATCCTCCCGCGGATACTGTCGTGAACCTCTGACGTGGCACCGTCTATACTTACCCTAACATGGCGAACACCGAGATTGGACAGTTGTTTCGCTATTTCAGGTGTAACAAACCAACCATTTGTACCCATCATTACTTCCAAACCGAGATCCCTACATCTCGCCAATATATCCAGAAAGTCTTCACGTAAAAGAGGCTCACCACCTAGAAAGTATACGAAGAACACCTTCATAGCAGCCATCATGCCCAATATTTTATAAACCTCATCACTGCTCAGTTCATCTCGCAGCTTCTTTCCCGAAGATGAATAACATTGCTTACATTTCAAGTTGCAGATGGCCGTTATATCCCACCAACACGAAATCGGTGCACTGAGATGTCGAGTGATCGAAGACGGTGTCTGATATGTTGCTGATTTGCGCATAGTATGATGGTCGCAAGCCCAGGTACCCTTCTCCTCTAAACCACTCTCTTCGCAAGCCAGTAACCCTAGCTTTTGGCAGGACCTCAAAAATGCTTCAATCTCCTGTTGTTCAGCTACAGATATATCACCATATCTTGCCTTCGCCAAGGCAATAAAGTCTGAAAGAGTACAGGGGTTCTGCTCTAATTCGGAAAGTAGTTCATAGGCAGTAGGATTGAGTTCTCGGATATGCCATGTGGCTCTATCAAACAAAAGCCCGCCAAAGGTTTCTTGGCGAAGGACAGCATGCTGGGAAAGTTTGAGGGTTTCCATAGAATCAGCGTAGTTTAACCTGACGGTAATTTCTAAAGTGGCACGAAAAGCCTAACAAGTTATTAACAAGTTTTCTCTATCTAACAAATATTACAGCGTAAGTCAAGGAATAATTGACATTGGGAAAAGCACAAGTCTCAGGATCAAACCTTCACAATTCAATTGAGTACAAATTCTGGGGACACCATCCTTAATTTTAGGAATCTTCACTTTTCTTTTGCGGTCCATTCGGGCCGGGCTTCTGCCGACATAGCATGCGCCTGGGCCTACCACACGAGCGATCCCAGACAGAGGGGAATCTTAACCGTTTTTCAACACTGAGTCAATAATTAAGTATGGTGTCCCTGGCATCCCCTGGATTACAAAAGACCTAACTGTTACAATTGGAAAGTGATAATATTCCGATTCAATGTTCTGAAAGAAATATGGGGGATTGGGGAATTTAAGCATGTTCAGTTTTAAACGGCAACGGCGTGATCGTTTGCGCGCTATTCCATTACCCCAATCATGGCTCAAAATCATCGAGCGTAATGTTCCATTTTGTCGTTGCTTGCCTGAAGCTGATCAGCGGGAGATTCAAGGCCACGTTCAGGTCTTCCTTGACGAGAAGCATTTTGAAGGCTGCCGGGGTTTGCAAGTGACTGATGAGATCAGGGTTACCATTGCTGCGCAAGCGTGCCTGCTCCTGCTCCACCGTGACATAGACTACTACCCGACAATGAAATCAATATTGGTCTACCCCAGCATATATATAGCACATGTGAGCGAGTCGATGGGCAATGGAATTGTGATCGAGGGTGATTCGGTCCGGCTCGGCGAGTCGTGGCATCACGGAGCGGTTGTATTATCATGGGATGATGTGTTGCGCGGAGCATCCGATATCCATGACGGGCACAACGTTGTACTTCACGAGTTTGCCCATCAGTTGGACCAGGAAGGCGGCGAAGCCCACGGTTCGCCTATTTTACCGCGACGTTCGATGTATATTGCGTGGGCGCGTGTGCTTGGCACGGAGTATGTGCATTTACAACAAGATGCCGCACACGGTCGGCGGACGGTATTAGATAAGTATGGCGCCACAAATCCCGCGGAGTTTTTTGCTGTGGCGACGGAATGTTTCTTCGAGAAGGCTGTACAACTTAAGCGAAAGCACCCGGAGCTTTATGAGGAGTTGAAGCTCTATTATCAGCAGGACCCTGCAGAACTTCCCCGTTGCTAGCATGCGACTACATCAACTCACTTGCATCCGTTCTATTTCTACAAGAACCTCGGATAGAGTTATCTGAAGAGACGCAACAAGTTCTCCACTGCGTAAATGCTTATGGTATGGAAAGGACGGCAATCCTTTCGCTCTCGGATCAGGAGCATTATCATACCGAAAAATTGTTTCTGAATCCTGGCGATAATTGTACGCATATTTGTATTTTTCGGTCCCTTTTCCAGTTTTTTCTATAAACTCTTTGACATCAAGGATGGAACCGTCACGAAAATCGATTCTGCCTGAGATGAAGGCTATCTCTTTTGTTTTTCTATCAACCTGTAGACGATACCTTGCCACTATTGAGCATGCATCAACAATTGATGCAAATTGTGCGACATAGTCATCTATACTCAATAATGATTTCCTCTAAGGATTGTAATTTGTGCTTTAACCGTTCCAGGGTCTCCAGTTCTCCTTCCCATTCCACAAGCTCCATATCATCAACCTTCCCATACAAAGCGCTTCTATCAAATACTCCATACTGAATTTCAAAGGCTCTTAATTTCTCTTGAATACTATCAATAACCTTTTTGAGTATCTCTGTTTCTGTGTGGATTGTGTCTTTTATCTTTTTCTTTGTCCATTCGTTATCTGTTTCTACAATGAGTTTTGTCATTTTTTTACCTCATTACTATAAAGATATTGGCATCACTCTCACACCAATGATCTGATGCTATCTAACGCTATTTTTAACTTATTGCATTACTTGTTCATTTTATATGCAATATAGTTATCTTTGTCAAATTAAAAAAGCCATGAGATTTTTCCAATCTCATGGCTTTTCGCTGAATAAATTTGACCCCATGGGGATTTGAACCCCAGTTCACAGATCGAAAATCTGTTGTCCTAGACCAGGCTAGACGATGGGGCCACATAGTAAATTTATACCACGGATATTTCTGTGGTATAAATTTACTAAAATGGTGAGGGCAGATGGACTCGAACCATCGACAATCGCCTTAAAAGGGCGGTGCTCTACCAGCTGAGCTATACCCCCGAGTTCACTCCTGTTTTATACATATAAAAATATAGCGCAACGTAGCCGCAATAAATTCTAAGTTGAAGGTTGTAAGTTCAAAGCATTAACTTATAACTTGCAACTCGCATTCATCTCTAAAAAACTTACCCGAAAAAGAAGTTTTTACAATATAATACTATGGTGACACTCTTACACCTTGAGTATCTCTTCTGTCTTTTTCTTAACCACATCGTTTAGCTTACCCTCGTATTCGTGGATAAGCTTTTGTACATCATCTTTGGTACGCTTGGCGTCGTCTTCGGTCAGGATGCCTTCTTTCTCTTCTTTGTCGGTCTGCTTATTGGCGTCGTGTCTGACATTTCGCAGAGACACCTTTGCCGCTTCCCCTTGATCTTTTGCTTGCAAGGAAAGTTTCTTTCTTCGCTCCTCGCTGAGTGGTGGAATCACGATGCGCAGGGCCTTCCCCTCGACCGAAGGGGTTAAACCAAGATCGGACTGCAAAATGGCCTTCTCAATACTTGAGATTATCGTAGTATCATACGGTTTGATCGTTATCGACTGTGCATCGGGTGTTGAAATAGCCGCCAGCTGTTTTAACGGTGAAAAATCTCCGTAACATTCTATTTTTATATTTTCCACCAGTCCCGTACTCGCCCTGCCTGTCCTTAAGCCCCTGAGTTCATCTTGCAGGTGCATAACGACCTTTTCCATCCTTGCTCGTGCGTCTTTAGAGATAGATTCTTTTGCCATATTTCATTATTCCCCGATATATGTCCCAACGGGTTTACCCAAAATTGCCTTTTTGATATTTTCACGTTTATTCATATTAAAAACAATAATTGGTAATTTATTTTCCATACTCAAGGAGATCGCCGTTAGATCCATTACGCCTAGTTGCTTATTCAAGACGTCCATATAGGTCAATTTTTTGTATAGCTTTGCAGATGCATTTTTCAAGGGATCGTCCGAATATACACCGTCAACCCGTGTTGCCTTCAACATCACATCTGCGCCGATTTCAATCGCACGCAAAGCTGCCGCTGTATCGGTTGTAAAATAAGGGTTTCCCGTTCCACCAGCGAAAACAACGACATCTTTTTGTTGTAAATAGTGCAAACAGTTTCGTAATACAAAGGGTTCTGTAATATTTTTAATCTCTATGGCGCTGACTACATGCGCCTTAATGGTAAACCCTTCTAATATGTCCTGCAAGAGCAGCGCATTAATTGCCGTGGCGATCATGCCTACCTGATCAGCCTGTACCCTGGACTTGCCAGCGCTGCCGAACTTTGCGCCTCGGAGGATGTTGCCGCCGCCCACAACGATTGCCAGTTCAACCCCGGTCGCTGAAACATTTTGTATTTCTTTGGCTAATGCAATAAAGTTTTCTGTTTCTATGCCACGCCCATTTTCATTACCAAAACCTTCGCCACTTATCTTTAATAATACTCGTTTATACTTGATATTCCTTTTCATGGGCACAGGGGTAATGCAACGTTTCTTAACTGGCTAACACTCTCCAACCTCGAATCGAACGAACCGATTAATTTTAATATTTTCCCCTATTTTGGCAATATTTGCAATTAATAAATCATTGATCGTTTGAGTATTATCTTTTATGAAAGTCTGCTCCAGCAGGCATCTCTCTTTATAAAAACTATCAATCTTCCCGGCAACAATCTTTTCGATAATATTCGCAGGTTTTCCCTTTGCCTCTTCCATAAATATCTTTTTTTGTTCTTCTATAATCTGGCTGGGAATATCCTCTCTTTTTACAGCTACCGGTTTTGTAGCAGCAACCTGCATGCAGATATCCTTTAAGAACTGCTGGAAGACCTCATTCTTTGCCACAAAATCAGTCTCACAGTTGAGTTCTGCCATCACCCCTAATTTCCCATTGGTGTGAATGTAGGTACCGATCCTGCCTTCGGCTGTTGACCGCTGCTCTTTCTTTGCAGCCTTAGCAATACCCTTCTTTTTAATAATCTCCAGGGCCTTCTCAAAGTCGCCTTTAACATCGTCCAGGGCGCTCTTGCACTCTAATATACCAGCCCCGGTTTGTTCTCTGAGCTTCGTAATACTCGATATATCCGCCATGAACAACCTCCGTACACTATAGTATAAAACTACTGTCGTTTTATGTACTGCATAATGTAATCGTATAAATTAACCAACGAATGGAAATCCATATGAAATGTTCTTTTAAGGTAGTAGTCTGACTTGCAGTTTGTATGGATACGTATAACGTTATCTTTTAATACTATGGAAAGACTTTTTTAACCTTCTACATCCTTATCAAACTTTTGCGACAGTCATCAGGAGTTCCTTGCCAGCCAAAACCGCATCTGCAGTCCTGGTTAAAAAGAGATTGATTGCGCGTATGGCATCATCATTTCCCGGGACACAAATGTCTATCATATCAGGATCACAATCCGTATCAGCAAGACATACCGTTGCAATTCCCAGCTTTTTTGCCTCACTGATGGCGTTGTGTTCGTGCTTTGGATCAACTACCACAAGGGCTCCCGGGAGAGAACTCATATTACGAATGCCTCCCAAGTTGGTAAGTATCTTTTTACGTTCCCGATTAAGAGAGGAAATCGCCTTTTTGCTAAACTGATTAATGCCCCCGGTTTTTTCCAAGTTTTCTAATTCTTCCAGACGTTCTAAACGTTTCCTGATGGTATCGAAATTTGTTAGTGTACCGCCCAGCCAGCGCTCGCTTACATAATGCATCCCGCAACGCTTAGCCTCCCGCACGACAATATCCTGCGCCTGCCATTTGGTACCTACAAATAACACACCTTTTTTCGTCTGGACAAGACTTGTCAAAAACTTGCATGCGGTAACAAGTCCTTTCGTAGTTTCACGTAAATCAATAATATGGATTAAGTTCCGTTTGCCAAAGATGAAAGGCTTCATCTTTGGATTCCATTTACTCGTCCGATGGCCAAAGTGGAATCCCGCATCGACCAATTCTTGAACACTCACAGTAGACAAATAATCTCCTCTCCAATAAAATAAACCAATACACAAAAGAATTAGAAAGCTACAAATTATATTAACTGGGGATGAAATGTCAAGCACATTTTATATCAGCCTGGAGTAAAATATTCTTTATCCCTTTTTTGGTGTTTTTTTCCTGAAGCGTCCAATCTTCAAATATGCACCAATATTCGCAGTACTATCTATACAGGGTACAATTTTACCCTCGGCTGAGGTAAGTAATGTTGTCACACCGGGACCATGCCCTGCCGTTACGCAATTACTGTGCACAATTACCCCTATGCTTACTGCACCTGTTCTGTAAATCCTTCCAAAGGTGTGGTCTGCATCCATGATCGCCACGATATCGCCAAATCGCAATGTTTGGAGATTGTACTTTTTTACCTGTTCCTTATCAAACAATTGTATGTCGTAATCTCCACGATAACAATGTTGAGACCCCAATCCTGAACCCATAATGGCTGCCGGAATAATATGGGTTACCGGGACATGCAATACGTCTTTCGTCTTGTCCTGTCTGATGGGTAATTTCTTGAGAAGGGCTGGAGACATGTTGATGATTTTAATATGGGGATACTTTGCAGAAGACAGCCCTACGCCAATACCCCGAATGAGTATTTTGTCCCCAATGGCAAGTTTTTCAAGGGTTCTGTCTTCAAAATCAACCAGCACATTTTCAACACCACCGTGTTTTCCTGTAACAACGCCTGTATGGCCTTTCGCATCACCGGATGTTACCCTGGCAATATTTCCGATACAGGACAGTAAATTTAACGCCCCATTCTCCTCCCTATCCTTATTTTTAACGGATACGCACGGTTCCACGTGATCCGCTTCCCAAGTAATGGCGTTGTCACCTACTTTGACATTGTAGGTAATGCCGCCCACGCTTGGCAGTATGGTAGGCTTTCCTTCAGGTGTTATGCAATAAGGTTGCGAACCACTCGTCGGGCTAGAAACCTCACCCATGACAGATATTTCTACAAGATTATTTTCGTTCATTTCCATAAGCTATCCTTCATAATACGGGTTTATCCTTTAACAAAGGCCAATGCAATGCCTCGCGCAGTTGGACATAGTTTTCCGCACAGCGTCGGGCAAGGTTTCTGACCCTGCCAATATAACCCGTACGCTGTGTGACTCCAATAGCTCCCCGCGCATCCAGCAGATTAAAGGTATGAGAGCACTTTAAGACATAATCATAGGCAGGCAGCACGAGGTCTTCTTTTAAGAGTTTTTGACATTCTTTTTCATACGTATCAAAGAGCTGGAAGAGCATGGCCGTATCCGCCACTTTAAAATTATACGTGGAGAATTGGACTTCATCCTGCCTGTGGATATCCCCATACGTGTAACCTTTAACCCATTCGAGGTCAAAAACGGATTCCTTTGCCTGAATGAACATGGCAATGCGTTCGAGTCCGTAGGTAAGTTCGAGGGTAATAGGCTCAAGTTCCAAGCCGCCTGCCTGCTGGAAATAGGTAAATTGAGTTACCTCCATCCCGTCCAGCCATACCTCCCAACCAAGACCGGTAGCGCCGAGGGTTGGGGATTCCCAATCGTCTTCAACAAACCGCACATCGTGTTTAACGAGATCTATACCCAGGAACCTTAAACTGTTTAAATAGATATCCTGTGAGTCATCAGGAGCAGGTTTGATTACCACCTGGAACTGGTAGTAATGCTGTAATCTGTTAGGATTTTCGCCGTATCTGCCGTCGGCTGGCCGTCGAGAAGGTTCTACATAAGCACATTTCCAGGGTTCAGGGCCAAGCGCCCTGAGAAATGTCGCGGGGTTAAAAGTTCCAGCCCCCTTTTCGAGGTCGTATGGCTGCCATATCACACAACCATAATCTGCCCAATAGTTTTGTAGTTTTAAGATAATTTCTTGAAAGGTCATCATAGTCTTAAGGTAATGTTTAGGAATTTTAATTAAAAGATTATGCCACAAAACCGCAAAGACACAAAATGAATTATTCAACTTTTTATTTTGTAACTAATTTAGATTTAGACGTATATTTCTTCAAAACCACGTAGGCGGAAATCAATCTCTCCCAATCCTCCCTCATGGGATTCCCTGATGTATCCCACGTCTTTGGGTTGAATACCAAAAAGGGTGGCACCATAGGCGTCGGTAGCAACCGGGTCTGTGCTTACGATGATACGCCTTGCACGTTCCGGAGAATTATCAACGTCATCCAGCCGCCCACCCGTAGGTCCGTGATTTTTCAGTATCCGAAAGGCGTCGAGTACGGTAAGGTCGATTTTGACGAATTTATTAAGGTCGGCAATCTTTGGGTGTATATCGGTGTGAAGACTCCCCCTGTCGCCTCCGATCATGCCAAAGACGTTTTTGAGTCCCATAGAAAGCCTCGATGTGCCGTGCTGCTTTGCGATAGGAACGTTGATAAGCACGTCGACTTCATCGGCAAACACCATTTCTTTATAAAAATCCCAGGACTTTAAGACCTTGCCGCCGGGGATTGAAAACTCCTGGAAACGATGGTTATCAATATAAGTCACATCTGCGCCTGCTTTACGCGCCGCTGCGGCAATACCACTATTTTCATAAGAAGGTTCCGGGTTTACAGAACAGGTATGATCCATGACTTTTACCACACTTGCTCCAGCCTCACGACACAACTCCACGAGGGCTGCCACTACATAAGGATTTGTATTGGCGGCGAATTCCGGCTTTTGATTCCAGGCAATGTTGGGTTTGATAATGACCCTGTTGCCTTTGGAAATAAGCTTATCCATACCGCCTAGGGCATTCAAGGCGCGCCGTACCATCTCTTTTATGATTGCGGGTTCATCGAGGGTATCAGAAACATTTCCGTGAGCGACAACCAGTCCTGACCTTAAGCGGTGTTCTTTGAGTTTTTTTAAGGCAGGCATTCTTTTGAGGGTGCTTAAATAGGATAAACCGTAGATACCTGCACCCACGGCAATACCAGTCTTGAGAAATGCTCTGCGTGAGATTTTATTAGCCATGCCATAATTCTAAATATATAAACAGTTCTTTTCAACAAAAGAAAATTATTCTCTTTGATTTTATATTTTATGTATTTATAATTTTACCTTAGTTATCTGAATAATTAATTATAGTGAACGCTATAATTGGAGGCTTTTTGATACATGCTTGATATAAATTTTATCAGGAACAACCCTGACAAGGTCAAACAGGCTATAGCGCTGAAACATGAAAATGCAGCCAGCATAGATCGAATTTTAGAGGTTGATACTCAGCGCAGGTCTATGATCCATGCCTGCGAACAATTGAAGAGTAAACGCAACGAGAAATCCAAAGAGGTCAGCGAACTTAAGAAAAAAGGACAGGATGCCTCCAGCATCATCGAAGAAACAAAAAAGATCGGTGATGATATAAAATCCATTGAGGAAAAACAGAAGGAGCTGGACTCCCAAATCACCAATTTGATGCTTCGCATCCCCAATATCCCGGCCGCAGACGTGCCTATTGGGAAGGACGAGAAAGACAATGTAATTGTCAGGGCGTGGGGACAACGAAAGACATTTGATTTTACCCCTCTGCCACACTGGGAACTGGGGAGTATCTTAAACATCCTGGACCCGGAGCGGGCGTCCAAGATATCTGGTTCTGGTTTTATTTTGCTGAAAGGTCTCGGCGCAAAACTCGAACGCGCCTTGTTTTCTTTTATGCTGGACGTTCATACCAGCGAGCACGGCTACACTGAATTATTCCCGCCATTTCTAGTCAACCGTACATCCATGACCGGCACAGGGCAATTACCGAAACTGGAAGAGGATATGTACCGGACTGCCGCAGACGACCTCTTCCTCGTTCCTACGGCGGAAGTCCCTGTTACCAATATGCACCGCGATGAGATACTTTCCTATAAAGACCTCCCCATCTACTATACTGCCTATACTCCGTGTTTCCGCCGCGAGGCTGGTTCTTACGGCAAAGATACGAGAGGCATTATACGGGTTCATCAATTCAATAAAGTAGAGTTAGTTAAGCTTGTGAAGCCAGAAACCTCGTATGATGAATTGGAGTCGTTACTGGGTAATGCAGAAAAGATACTCCAACTCCTGGGACTTGAATACAGGGTGTCAAAACTTTCTACGGGAGATATGAGCTTCGCAGCGGCAAAGTGCTATGATATCGAAGTCTGGGCACCCGGATTGAATAAGTTCCTGGAGGTTTCATCCTGCAGTAATTTTGAAGACTTTCAGGCAAGACGCATTAATATTCGTTTTCGGGACGAGGAAGGCAAACTGCGATTTGTACACACTTTAAACGGCTCTGGTTTAGCTTTACCCAGGACGGTTATTGCACTTCTTGAGACCTATCAGCAAAAGGACGGATCCATAGTGATTCCAGACGTTCTCCAGCCTTATATGGGTGGAATCAAGGTTATCACCAAGTAGAGACTGGTTTAAAACCTGTCTCTACAACAATTATTTTAAGGAATAACTCTTTCCAAACATTTCCAAACCAAACCACTTCCCTTCAGAACCAATCAATAACCTGCCTTTGCCGGTAATAAGCAAGAAAATTATCAGTAATGGGAACAGTATTGGCAATGCAATGACCAAGATGGATAATGTCACGAAGACGATCGGTACCGATGTGACTAAAACGACCGCAAGGAGCGGGAAAATAAGCATGCATATAATAACGAGGATACCAAAAGCAAACACTAGTATGGGTGGTAGAATAGCGATCGAAATAATACCCCAGAATCCCTTCTTAAACACACCGGAAACCTTCTTTCCGTACAGGATTACTCCGCTGCTCAAATCTTCCTGGGCTACCTGAGAACTTTCAGACACAGACGGTTTCTCGGAAACGGGTTCTTCCGGCTTGGGTTCTTCTTTCGTGGAAGTTGCTTCTGTTGCTGTTACAAAAGAAACATCAGTCTCCGATATTTCTTCTGTCACCACTTTCTGAGCAGTATCTTCAGCATCCTTTTCCTTTTTTTTTCTTTTCCAAAGCGCCATAGTGAAGTTGGTTAACCTCTAAAATTATATATCCTCACATAAACTTGCGATGGCCTGAGCGGCAATGGCCTCACCACGACCAATGGCATCTACACCTTCCATCGTTGTAGCTTTAATGTTGACACGGCTTGCATCCACACCGAGCCATTCTGCAATATTTTTCTTCATTTCCATTTTTTTAGAACCGATCCTGGGTTTTTCGGCAAGGATCACCACATCCACATTATTGACTTTGAAGCGCTTTTCTTTCACAAGATCGACGACCTTTAAAAGGAGGGTCTTACTGGAGACGCCTTTCCACCTCTGGTCGGTATCAGGGAAATGTTCTCCTATATCACCAAGGGCTGCTGCTCCCAGGATTGCATCGCATACGGCATGGAGCACTACGTCGGCGTCCGAATGCCCGTGCAGTCCTAAATGATAATCGAATTCAACACCTCCCAGCACAAGTTTGCGGTTTTCGACAAGTCTATGAATGTCGTACCCAATCCCAAAGAGCATATCGCTTTACTTTTTACCCGCGGTTCCCTGTTCCAATACCGATAGTCTGGCTTGCGCCTTCTTGCGTGACTTTGCATCAGGACTGTACAGGGCGGCCTGTTGGTAAATTGCCTTTGCCCTTTCATGGTCAGCAAGCATTTTGTCGTACGTTTCGGCTGCCCGCAACAATGCAGGACGCTTGATATAAGGATTCAGCTGATAGCTTTTTATATAATACTTCGCTGCGCTTTCGTAGTCATGGAAGTAGCTGCCGGCGTAAATTTCTGCAATTTCGAATGCCGCATCACCGACTTTATCACTGTCCGGATACGTAGCCATAAGCTTTTCCAGGCGCTTGATGGCTGTAATACGGTTTTCTTTACTGAAAGACTTTTTGTACATCATGGCGTCGTTAAATAAGGTGTTGGCGTCTTCGATATCCCGTAATATCACTCCAGTCCGCACATTTCCCAGTCCTTCGTCGGTATACAGCGGTTGCGGTACTTTATCCAGGGCATCAAGTTCCCTGCGTGTCTTCTGGAGTCGGAGTTGATTCCCTGTGTCCTGGTAACACTGTCTTAATTCATCAAGCGCCTCCCGGTAGTTTTTCCTTGAGATGGTTACGGCATGAATCAACTGCTCTTCTTTGGTCTTTAATTCGTCTACAGACAATTTCACCTTGCATACCACACAATATTTTTCGCTTTCGTCAATCTGGTCAAAACAATTCAAACAATAGTTTGCTGCAAATGCTGCGCATGAAACAAACACCAAACAAACCGACACAAAAAACATTTTTGCTATTTTCATTCTTTTCTCCTTAGCTTAAACCGCTTTTCCGCATAAGGCTCTTCACATTTTCTAGTAACGAGTTCACTTCCGATACCTGCCGCACCATTTCTTCCCTTTCTGTCCAACGAAGGTCACGATATGATGAGATATTATTACTGATATCCTCGATTACGCGATCAATGGCCTTGTCAATCTCGAATTTCATAAACTCGACAAATCGTTCACATACCGCATCAGTCCGCTTCACGAATTCACTTCGAAAACTCTTCCGTTTTTGTGGGAAGATGGCAAGCCCAATGAATGCCAGCGCCACGGCAATTCCTATAACGACGGGAGGAGGTACAATCCATGAGAACATCATCGTAACACCAATCCCAATACCAACCGCAAACGCTTCTGCTATCAAAAAGCTAATGAACCCGCCCTGCACCATGCTATTGAGCCTTTCTGATTCCCGTTCGATATCCAGTTCCCTGAACTCTTTGGAACGTGACTTTAAAGCAACTTCAATCTCATGCTTTCGGTCATCATAGTGCCGCTCTGCGTGCCCATCAAGAATAGACCCTATCCTGCGATCGTATCCCACTTCTTTCTCAATGTGATCCCGCGCCAAATCCCACAACGAACGGTTGTTTCTTGCCACATAATCCACCACATCATCGATAATCCTATCCATGTCAGTTTGTGGATTTAAAAGTCCGTATACTTCCCTTTTGAATCGCTCATCAATCTTTTCCCTCCCTATCTTGGAGAGGATTACAGACTTCATTGTGACATATGAATTCAGGAAATTATCTAATTTTTCTTTTAATCGTGAGAATACGAGCTTGATTTCGTCTTTATATTTTAATGTATACTCACGCATGTCCTGCTTTTTATTCTTCAGACGCGTCTCAAACCGCTCAATACTTTTGATGTCTGTATTGCACTTGCCGACCTTCTCATTGAGATTCTGCTGGAGCTCGGAAAACACGTTGTGTAAATATTTTAAAGGGCTGACCAGTTTAAAATCGATCTTTGTATCAAGGTCCAGTTTATCAAATATAAAGGACTCGACCTCTGCGATTCTACTCTTTGCAAGGAGCGATTCGTTTGCTTCGGCCTTCCCCTTGTAAGCCTCCTTGGCAGATACCGACAGGATTTTAGGTTCAAAGCCCAGCAATCGGTAACAATTCTTTTCCAAAAAGATTATAATCTCATTAAGCTCTTCAGGAGACTTCAAGTCTATCTTATTTAAGATAAACAGCACCTTCCGACCCCATTTACCCTTCAAGAATTGCAGGAATTGTCGCTCACTCTCGGTAAATGGATGGTCTGCAGAGGTTACAAAGAGTACGAGTTCCGCCCTATGGACAAAGCTTTCAGTGAGCGCAGCATGTTCTATAATAATCGAGTTTGTGCCCGGGGTGTCGACTAAAGTAACATCCTTCAATGTCTCCATGGGGTAAGTCGCCTGACACAGGTGATCGCCCACCTCCTTGACTTCGACCTTATCACCATACGTTAGTAACGTAATTCGATTGGTCGTAGGGGTAGGACCTTGCTGCAGGATATGTTCACCGCACATGGCATTAATGAAACTGGACTTGCCTGAATTGTATTCCCCTGCCACCAGGAGATAAAAGGGTTCTTCAAGCTGGGTGCGCATCTCCGCCACTTTTTTCTCCATATCCGAGGTGCCGATTCGCTCGAAAAACTTTTTGGAGTTGTCGAGGAGATTCACGACCTCAGGATAAATATCCCGGTGTTTTGCCTTTGATGTTATATTTAACATGAACTTTCGATTTGAATCCTTTATCGGAAATCATAATAATTTCATTAATGTCGTTATTAACGCTGCTTGCCCAATTAACATACCCGCGATCCACTTCAAGATTTCAGCCTTGATTTCTACTATCTTTTTTTCCAATTCTATTTTTAACTTTTCTATGTCTGATTTTGTTGAAACCACCAATGCTTCTATATCTGATTTTGTCGAAATCTTTAACTTTTCTATATCTGATTTCGTTGAAACCGCTAATGCTTCTATACCTGATTTTGTCGAAATCTCTAATGCGGCTATATCTGATTTTGTTGAAACCATTAATGCTTCTATACCTGATTTCGTTGAAATCTCTAATGCTGCTATATCTGATTTCGTTGATAGTTCTGTGTTAACAATTTCATTAAATATTTCAGCGATTTCATTGGCTGCTTCTTCCTGAATACCTTTGTTTTTTAGTCTTGAATAAATTTTTAAAGTATCAATCATGATAAATAATTCTTAAATATTCAAATATTTTCACAATTTATCTGTAATAATGAACAAGACTTAAAATTAAAGGAGAATGTTAACAGTTTTTAACAAACAAGTCAAATTTTCTTTTTTAAACGCTAAAGGCGATGGCCTCGATCTCCACGCCGACGTCCCTAGGCAGTCTTGCCGCCTGAACTGCGGCTCTGGCAGGGGGTTTATCGGTGAAGAATTCTTTATAAACATCATTAATCGCCGTGTAATCATTCAGGTCTTTCATGAAGACAGTCGTCTTAACGACATTGTCTATACATGAACCGGCTGCATCCAGGATATTTTTGAGATTTTCCAGCACCTGTTTCGTTTGAAGCTTTATATCCCCCCGTACAATTTCTCCCGTTGCGGGTATTATGGGGATTTGCCCTGAGATGAACACAAGGTTGCCCGCCTTGATTGCCTGAGAATACGGCCCAATCGCTGCAGGGGCATTCTTCGTTGAAATGACTGATTTTTCCATCCTGACCTCCAATTCAAAAAATTATTTGTAACGTATATTTTGCACTATAATAACAAAATCACTTGTAAACTTTCAACCTTTGTTCAAATTGATTTCTCAATGCTTTTTCATTGATTGTCCTCGCCTTTTTTGCTTCAATCTCTTCTGTAAATAAGGAGAAACGGAGTGATGGAGAAAAGAAGCATTAAGTAAAAAATGTTTTTAGATGCATTGTTTCTCCGGTTTCCCTTTTCACATTTTTTCCCGGTTCGTTCGTGGTACGTGAACAGCTTATGCGTAATATAAGGCTTCTGATAGAATATGACGGTACAAACTATGCCGGTTGGCAATGGCAGAAGAACGCTAAAACCGTCCAGGAAATCCTCGCAAAAGCTGTAGGGCAGGCCTTTCAGGAACCGGTTAAGATTTACGGCGCCGGTCGTACCGATGCGGGCGTCCATGCCATCGGTCAGGTTGCCAATTTCCATACCCATTCGAATATTCCATCCGAGCGTTTACTTCTTGCGATAAATTTTTATCTCCCTCATGACATTACAGTAAAAGAAGCTGTGGATGTTCCAGAAACCTTTCATGCCCAGTATTGCGCCGTGTCTAAGGTCTATCGCTATACCCTCTTCAATGACTGGGTAAGAACTTCTCTGAACCGCAATTTTTGTTATGTGTGCGGGTTTCAACTGAATGTGGATAAAATGCTCGATGCCGCTCAGTACCTCATAGGGACTCACGATTTTACCTCCTTTACCACGAGGGCGCTTCAGGAAAAGAACCGGATACGCACCGTAAAAAGGCTGGAGATTAAGAACGAAGAAAAATATCTCTATTTTAGCGTTGAAGCAGATGGATTTTTGTACAACATGGTAAGGACTATCGTTGGCACTTTGATAGAGGTGGGGAGAGGAAAAATAGCGGTGGAAAATGTGAAGGATATCTTAGACGAGAAGAATAGGAACCTGGCTGGTGCTACCGCACCAGCCAAAGGACTCTGTCTCATGGAGGTTAAATATAAATAGCGATCATGATCACAGAATCTTCTTTAAATTAGGCCTTTGGCAACTTTTCCAATGTAGCGCGAACTTCAGTTCGCTTACATCATATGCGAACTAAAGTTCGCACTACAACTGCAACTTTGAATTTCCTTAACATTAAATCAGTTTTGGTTTTTCCCAAGAAAGGAGAAGAAAAGAATATGTCTGGAAAAATGAAATCCCGGTTTGGGCTTTTTACATCTGTAATTCTGGCGGTATTGTTTTTCAGTTCGATACTGCCGGTAAACCTTAGATGGGTCGAATGCCTCGGTGGTAACTATGATGATTATCCGGAATATTTGCAGGCAGTAGAGGATGCAAAGGTAGCAACATATGACGAGATATCCAAAAATCTCGTAGCCATAGTAAAAGATAATGACAACCTCGAACTGCAATGGGAAGGCGATCCAGGAAAATCACGTCTTTTGGTTATTACCTGGACGAACAAGTCTTATTACGACGATTACGTTGGTAATGACTATCAACTCCCTGAAGATGCAAATATTTGGGTGACCGTCGCCCCGGAATTAAAAAATTTTGTCCAGGAACAATCTCAGGATATTACCGCACTCAGAATCGAACAACTTTTAGGCCTGCCTCCTGAAGGCGGAAAGACAAAGTTTATAGAAATGTGGGTAAATCCGGGTGATCTGTTTCGTCCCTGCCCTGATCCTGAAATCACCGACCATGAAGCAGAAATAATCTTCCCCACGATTTTGAACAGATTCCTGATTTTCGATAATCGTGTGCATATTGTAGAATACGACTGGGACAAACAAGCGGATGTTTCCTACACATACCGGGAATGGTTCAGACATCGCAGACAAACGATATATGCCGGAGATTATCCGTATCCGTGGACCAGATTGGGATACACATACGACTGGGGAAACACGAGCAACCACACAGGGCTGAGTGAATTTGTGATTCTTGGGAGTTCAACGGTAGGAATTAAGTCAATAATATCAAACGATGACTATTTTTAAGGTTTAATTCATTGACACAACTTTTAAAAACCGTTATATTCATAAAAAAATAAAGGAGCATTTATTTTTTATTTATGAAAGGTTTTTTCTATGATTTCAATTGAGGATTTTTTGAAGGTAGACCTGCGAGTAGCAGAGGTAAAGCATGCCGAACCCCATCCCAATGCGGACAAATTGCTCATATTGAAGATCGATGCGGGAGACGGCTTAGAAAACAGACAGATTGTTGCAGGGATTAGAAATCATTATAAACCAGAAGACCTGATTGGGAAAAAGATTGTTATTGTAAATAACCTGGCGCCAGCAATCTTGCGCGGTGTTGAGAGTCAGGGGATGCTGCTGGCAGCAAAGGATGGGGATCAATTAACAATCATAACAACGGAAAAAGATATAAAACCAGGTTCCAAAATACAATAGTAAATAGGCCTGTTTCCTTTTACGTGCAGAAAATGGCAATTTAACCATGCTGCAGGAGTTATACATAACCAATTTTGTATTGATTGATAAGGTCACGATAAAACTCTGTGAACGGTTGAATGTATTTAGCGGGGCAAC